>Ga0210003_1003842_pt1 | contig 12062 bp, 15 predicted proteins | sample LantaG_FD_182804 | JGI IMG/M metagenome (GOLD analysis project Ga0210003, IMG submission 182804) | Deep subsurface microbial communities from Baltic Sea to uncover new lineages of life (NeLLi) - Landsort_02402 metaG (SPAdes) (version 2) | ecosystem: Environmental > Aquatic > Marine > Oceanic >...
GCTATTGGGCGCATGAGTGCCTCGTCGGCTACCAGAGGTGGGATCCCGACCCCATCGTCTTCGCGAACGTGATGTACACCGGTTTCTTCGGAGTGATGCTGGGCGCCTTCGAAACGTTGAACGACCGACGCTTCTCCGAATCGGGTGCGTTGACCCTGCAGTGGAGTGACGACATCGAGTACCGCTACGAGTTCGCCTCGCTGTGCGAAGCGATCGTCCACAACATGGACATCAGCAGCCACGGGCCGCTGTACCCGTGCGAGCCGCGGCTGATCTACCCGATGTGCAACGCCTTCTCGCTGTCGACCCTGCTCATGCACGATCGGCTGCACGGCACCGAATTCGGCAGTGACCGGGTCGACCAGATGGGGTAGGCCTTCCGTAAGCACGGCTACCTGGGTCCGGACAACCGGTTCACCGCCGCCCGAGGCCCGCTCAAGTTCTCCGATGGGCCCCTCGGTGGGAAACGACGGGGTGATGTCGTACTGGCTGCATATCTCCATGCCGGATCAGGCGGCGAAGACGTGGGAGAACCTGCGCGAGAACCTCGTTCGCATCGAGGATGACGACGTCGAGATCGAAGCTACCCGGTGGGAGATGCTCGATCCGGGCAACTACACCTTGGGCACCGGGATGAGCCGGGTGTCGGTGATGGCCGCCGCCAAGGAGTTCGGCGACAACGAGTTGGCCAACGCGTTGGAGAGGTCACTGGACAAGCGCTACGAGGTGGTGCGCCAGAACGGGGCGCGGGCCTACAGCGGCATCTCCAGTTGGGGCGACGCCGGCCACGTCCTCGCGCGAGCCGCTTACCCCGACGTCCTGGTGACCCGGGCGGTAACGGACGGGCAGGCGACCGTGGCCGCGGACGACGACGGCTGCGCGCTGGTGACCGTCGAACTCGATGACCGGCGCGAGGTTCTGCTGCGCCCAGCCGCCCCGTAGAGCAGTACGAGGCCGCCGATCACCGCCAGGACGGGTCCGGAATTGTGGAACACTAAGTCCCCCATGCTTTTTCCGTGGTGGATCTCGAAGATCCGGAAGACGTGCATGTCGATCACGCCCAACTCGAAGATCACCGCCCCGACAATCACCAGCAACTCGGTGACGACGCCGAATGGCCCTGGCTCGAAACGCGACTCACCTACGCCAATGCCGTGCTCGCCGAGGCGATGATCGCCGCGGGCGTCGTGTTGGACGACCCAGCGCTGCGCCAGCGTGGCCTGGACTCATTGGAGTGGCTGCTGGGTTACGAAACGCACGACGGGCACCTCTCACCTACCCCCGTGGGTGGACGGGGACCAGGAGACGCCCGGCCTGCCTTCGACCAGCAGCCGATTGAGGTGGCCACCCTGGCCGACGCGTGCGCGCGCCGCGGCCCTCGATCCGCGGCCGCTCTGGCCCGAGGGCATCCGATCGCCTGTTCCACAATGATGTCTGTCCCACAATGATGTCTGATGAGGTCACAATCAGCACGTCCGAAGACAACCAGCAAAAGATGTTGATCGGGGATTCCTTTCACATCGGTGCGGGATTCCTTGCGAAGGAACACCCGTACGTGTTGGAAGCGCTGTCGGCCCTGGGGCCGCATCTAGGTAGGTGGGACCCCGACGATGTGAGCGTGGAGGTGACGCTGCAGGACCGACGCGGATATCACCCGCGCGCTTCACGAGGCCGAGCGAGAGCTGACCCGGCAACTCGAACACCAAAACACGGAGCAGGAACCCATGCACAATTGGCGACTCAGAGGGGGGATCCGCCACCCGAGCGCCTCGCCACCAGAGCCGGGGGCGCCTCCGTCTCATCCCCACCGGGACGTCATCGGCGTTGATGAAAGGTAAGCTGGGAGCCACCCGTCGCGTTCTCTCCCGAGTAACGTCGACCGGTCTGCACCCACTTCGGCTCCAGGGTTGAGATCCACGCCCCCTGCGCTGGATCGACCCAAGGATAATGATATCGCCATCACCGACATCGCGGCATATACCCACCTCAGCGCTCCGGACATCGAGCGCCTCGGAAGCGAGCTCGACGCGATCCGCAGCGATATCGAGGAATCGCGTGGTACCCGCGACGCCGCCTACATTCGGCGCACCATCACCTTTCAGCGGACACTCGACGTCGCCGCCCGGCTGCTCATCGCCGGCACCCGGTCCAAGGCAAGCTGGGTTTTGGGGACCGCTGCGCTCGGCTTCGCGAAGAGTGTCGAGAACATGGAGATCGGGCACAACGTGTCCCACGGCCAATGGGATTGGATGAACGACCCGGAGATCCACTCCTCCACGTGGGAGTGGGACATGGCGGCGCCGTCGGCGCAATGGAAGTCCTCTCACAACTACCGCCACCACGTGTTCAGCAACGTGCTCGGCGTCGATGACGACCTCGGGTTCGGCGTGATGCGGGTGACCCGCGACCAGCCGTGGAGGCCGAGGTATCTGTTGCAGCCGGTGCAGAACCTGCTGTTGGCCGTCACGTTCGAATGGGGCATCGCCCAGCATGGCATCGAAGAGGACTGCACCCACGCTGAAAGAGTCGCGCAGGCGAAGGCAGCGCTTCGCAAGGTCATCCGCCAGGGGATCAAGGACTACGTGATGTGGCCCGCGCTGAGCATCACGCGGTGGCGGCGAACCCTGGGGGCGAACGCAGTCGCCAACCTATTGCGCAACCTTTGGGCGTACGTGGTGATCTTCTGCGGGCATTTCCCCGACGGCACCCAGAAGTTCACCCCCGACGTCTTGCAGTCCGAGACCAGAGCCGAGTGGTACCTGCGCCAGATGCTGGGTGCGGCCAACTTCAAGGCCGGCCCGCTACTGGGATTCGCCAGCGGCAACCTGTGCTACCAGATCGAACACCATCTGTTTCCCGACCTGCCGAGCAATCGCCTGGCCGAGATCGCCGAACGGGTGCGGCCGTTATGTGAGAAGTACGGCCTGCCCTACCTCACGGGCTCGATTGCGCACCAGTACGGCTCGACGCTGCGGATCATTCACCGGCTGGCGCTGCCTGACGGGTTTCTTCGCGCGGCTTAAGGAAGCGGTCGGCGCCGGGCGGGGGTTGACTGGCCGCGGGGCGGCGCATGTCGGCGGAGTATGCAAGCCTGTCACCCGTCACCGCAACGAGTGAGAGGGACGTCGCGCATGCTCGTAGTCCACGGGTTCTGGACGGCCGCGGACGTGCAGTCCAGTGAGCTGTGTCTGTGGGCCGAGGATGCGACTCAGACGGTGAAGAGTTCCAGCCAGGCGCTACGGGCCGCTCGTGCGCACCCGTTCGCCGCCGAAGCCGATGCTGTCGCGGCAATCCACCCGGGCAAGGCAGATACCGCAACGCTCGCGCTGCCCTCGTTGCGGAGCTCACCCCTTGACTCACCGGAGTTGTTCCGTGCGACGCCTCGTCCGGCCCCGCGTAGCGACCCGGCCCTGCTGCCGTGGATCGTGCCGGTGGTTCGTCTGCCGGCGGCTTCGGCGCTGACTGCGTTGACCGATTTGGTCGCCGACGTTCGCTACGGCGCGTCGATCGCCCATTGCGCTGATCTGGCGGCGTTCGCTCAGGATCTGGTTGCGCGGGGCCGGGTGTTACCGACGGTCGCATTCGGTGAGCGCGGTCCGGTCGCAGTGTGGCGGCCGGTGCTGACTGGTCAGGACCTGGTAGTGGTGAACTCGTTCGTCGCAGGGATGCCACCGGTGTGCCGCGCGCACCAGCCGGACTGCGATCCCGACAACCTGGTGATGTCGGCGCTGTACGGACTGGTGGATGCGGCAGTGCGGACGGCGCTACCGCCTGCGGGTCTGTTGCCTGCCCGGCGCGGACGTCGACCCCGGCGGGTACCCGCGGCCGAAGCATGGCTCGAGGCGTTGACCGGGGCTGACGGTCTTTTCGACGCGGTCGACGATGAACTCTCCGACCTAGCCGGCCACCTGGTTCCGTGGGACGAAATCGGCTCTGGTGCAGTGGGTTCAGCGAGAGTGACGTTCCGGCTTTCCGAGAACGACGGGGCCGACGAGAACGACGAGAACGACGAGAACGGCTGGCGGCTGGAATTCATGCTGCAGTCGATGACCGATCCGAGCCTGCTGGTGCCTGCGGCGTCGATATGGAATCACGACGGCGGTCTGCGCCGCTGGCTGGACCGGCCGCAGGAACTTCTGCTGGCCGAATTGGGCCGCGCGGTGCGAATGTATCCCGACCTCGGGCCCGGGCTTCGGACGGCGTGCCCGTCGGGCCTGGATCTCGACACCGATGGCGCCTACCGATTCCTCGCCGACATCGCTCCGTTGCTCGACGGCGCGGGATTCGGCGTGCTGCTGCCGTCCTGGTGGGATCGGCATCGCAAGATCGGGCTCACGGTGTCGGCGGGAACTCCCGTCGATGGCGTGGTCGAGGGCGCGTCCCGGTTCGGCCGTGACTCGTTGGTCGACTTCCGCTGGGATCTCGCGGTGGGCGCTGACGTGCTGACCGAGGAGGAGATCGCCGCGCTGGCCAACGCCAAGGCCCCGCTGATCCGACTGCGGGGCCAGTGGGTCGCAGTGGATCACGAACAGCTACGGCGAGGCCTGGAGTTCCTGGAGCGCAGTCGGAGTGGGACCGCGACGGTCGGCGAGATCCTCGCACTGGCCGCCCAAACCCGGGACGCACCCGACGGCGCCGAGGTGCCACTGGACGTCGTCGCCGTGCATGCCGAGGGCTGGTTGGGTGATCTGCTCAGCGGCGCGGCCGCATCCACGCTGCAACCGTGCGATCCGCCTCCGACGTTCGTGGCCACCCTGCGCCCCTATCAGCAGCGCGGCCTGTCCTGGCTGATGTTCCTGTCGTCGCTGGGCCTGGGTGCCTGTCTGGCCGACGATATGGGTCTCGGCAAGACAGTGCAGCTGCTGGCGCTGGAATCAACTGAACGCCAAAAGGATCCGTCGACCGGGCCGACACTGCTGATCTGTCCGATGTCGCTGGTGGGCAATTGGCAACGCGAGGCGGCCAAGTTCGCACCCGAGCTTCGGGTGTACGCCCATCACGGCGGGTCTCGTTGTCACGGTGAACAGTTCGCCGAGCGTATCGGTGACACCGATCTGGTGGTCACCACCTACGCGACGGCGATACGGGATATCGACGAGCTCGCCGACTTCCGGTGGAATCGGGTGGTACTCGATGAAGCCCAAGCGGTGAAGAACCGGCTGTCCCGCGGGGCCAAAGCGGTCCGGCGACTCGACGCCGGACATCGGGTGGCGCTGACTGGGACGCCGATGGAGAATAGGCTGGCCGAGTTGTGGTCGGTCATAGATTTTCTCAACCCCGGACTGCTCGGTTCGCCTGAGCTGTTCCGCACTCGGTATGCGATCCCGATCGAACGCTACGGCCACACCGAGCCGGCAGAGCGACTGCGGGCGATCACCCGCCCCTACCTGCTGCGTCGACTCAAGACTGACCCGACGATCATCGACGACCTGCCCGAGAAGGTCGAGATCAAGCAGTACTGTCGGCTCACCGCGGAACAGGCGTCGCTCTACAAGGCGGTTGTCGATGACATGATGGACAAGATCGAGAGCGCCGACGGAATCAGCCGACGCGGCAACGTGCTCGCCGCGATGGCCAAGCTCAAGCAGGTCTGCAACCACCCCGCGCAACTGCTGCACGACCGGTCGCCGATGGGTGTCCGCTCAGGCAAGGTGATCCGGTTGGAAGAGATTCTGGACGAGATCCTCGCTGAGGGTGACCGGGTGCTGTGCTTCACGCAATACACCGAGTTCGCCGAGATGCTGGTGCCACATCTGGCGGCCCGGTTCGGGCAGGATGTGGCCTACCTGCACGGCGGCACACCGAAGAAGCGGCGCGACGAGATGGTGGAGCAGTTCCAATCCGGCTCTGGTCCATCGGTTTTCATCTTGTCGTTGAAGGCCGGAGGTACCGGGTTGAACCTCACCGCCGCCAACCACGTTGTGCACCTTGACCGCTGGTGGAACCCGGCGGTGGAGAATCAGGCGACCGACCGTGCGTTCCGGATCGGGCAGAAGCGAAAAGTTCAGGTGCGAAAGTTCATCTGCACCGGAACCCTGGAAGAGAAGATCGACGACATGATCGAGGATAAGAAGGCGCTGGCAGAACTGGCGGTCGGCGACGGCGAAGGCTGGCTCACCGAACTGTCGACGCGGGAGTTGCGCACGTTGTTCGCATTATCGGAGGGGGCGGTCGGTGAGTAGGCGGTCGGTGAGTAGGCGGTCGGCGGGTAGTGGATGGTATCCGCCCCCGGCTCGACCGATCCGGGTCGCCGATGGGCTGAAAGCGCGCAGCACGCACGGCGCGATCGCCCGGACCTGGTGGTCGAAACGGTTCATCGAGGTGCTGGAAGGGTTCGGCCTGGGCAATCGGCTGCAACGGGGGCGCAGCTACGCCCGTAAGGGCCAGGTGATCTCGCTACAGGTGAGCGCCGGACAGGCGCACGCCGAGGTGCAGGGCAGCCGGGCGAAACCCTACCGGGTGCGAATCGGAATCGCGGCGTTCGGGAAGTCGGAGTGGGCGCAGATCGAGCAGGCGCTGGTCGACAATGCTTGGTACACAGCGGCATTGCTGTCCGGGGAGATGCCCGCTGACATCGAGGACGTGTTCGCGGGGGTGGGGCTCTCACTGTTCCCCGTCAGCGCGCGCGACCTGTCCATGGACTGTTCATGCCCCGACGGTGCGGTGCCGTGCAAACACCTTGCGGCGGTGTTCTATCTGCTGGCCGAGTCGTTCGACGAGGACCCGTTCGCCATCGTGGCGTGGCGGGGTCGCGAACGGGAGGAGTTGCTGGCCAATCTGCAGGCGGCGCGTTCCAGTACCGTGAGCGCCGACCAGGCTGGCAGGTCCTGGCTTCCGCTGAGCGACTACCTCGACTCGTTCTTCGTCGCCCAGGCCGAGATCGTCTCGCCTGACCCTGGTTCGTTGACGACGGTGCTCGATCAGCTTCCCGAACTCGGGGTCACGGTGCGCGGTAAAACGGTGACCGATCTGCTGGGGCCGGCGTACGCGGCGCTGGGGAGCGCACAGGACGTTCCGGACGAGCGTGGGAGGTAGGCACCCGTCGTGGCGGAGAAGCGAATGAACCGCGAGCAGTTCTTCGGCGTGGTGTCGAAGCTGGACGAGGACCGGAGTGCGGCTTGACGCGGTATCAATTTTGGCTGCCAAAGACGCCGACCGACGATGCCGACGCGGGCCGTGTGCGATGCATCGGCAGTGGTGGCGATGTTGCTCGACTCAGGTTCGGATGGCCGCTGGGCTAGCGGGGCGATGATCGGCGCTGAGCTGTTCGCGCCCACCTTGCTTCCCTATGAATGCTCCAACATCATTCGGAGACAAGAGCTCAGCGGCACCGTCAGCGCAGACCAGGCCGCCCAGGCGCACGCCGACTGGCTGGATCTGGCCGTGGAGTTGTGGCCGTACGAACTCCTGAGTAGCAGAGTTTGGCAATTGCGTGACAACCTGTCGTGCTACGACGCGGCCTACGTAGCGCTCGCGGAGGCCTTGACTGCGCCGTTGCTCACCCTCGATCGTCGCATCAAAGCAGCCCCGGGGATGGAATGCGTTGTGTCCGTGCGCTAGCGGTCGACCGCGGCCACGCGTCGCACCGTGACGTCGGGAAGATGGCGCTCGGCAAGGTCGTAGTCTGCGTCGTCGTGCAGCACCACGAGTCCTCTGGCGGCCGCAGTCCCACAGACGAGCAGGTCGACGACGGACAGCCCGCGCGCCGCACCGATCCCGGCTAGGCGGTGCTGTGCCGAATCAATCCAGCGCCACACCGATTTGGGTACCGGGACGTCAGGGTAGACATCGCCAAACATGCGGTTCATCTGGTCGAACTCTTCGGCGTTGCGGGCCGACCGACGGAACTCGGCACGCTGCGGTTCGCAGGACCCTACCGCTCCGCTGACAACCGTGCCGTTCCAGACCTCGGTGAGTTCGGGTTGTCGTTGCAGTCGCCAGACCGCCGACGAATCCACCAGGAACTGGATCAAGTCCCCACAGCCTTCTCGTCGGCCCGCGCGGCGAGCCAGCCCTCGTAGTCCCAGCCCTGGGCCTGGTCGCGGGAACGGGCCAGCGCCTCGGCGCGGCGGAATCGGTCCACGTAGTCACGCAGGGCGAGGTTGACGGCTTCTTTCTTGGTGTGTACCCCGGCTAACTGCATGACCTCGGCCAGCGCTTCATCGTCCAGGTCGATCTGTGTCACGGACACGACGAGCTCCAATGTTGGTGATGTGGCAACCGAGCATACATTGGCAACATTTGCGCCCACTCGCACTTTTCCGCCCTCATCAGGGGTGTCACCCCTCGTGGCTACCGTGGTCCCTACAACTTGGGGGAGGTCGCACGTGCTGTGGGTCGTTCTCGGCGCGATCGCTGTGGTGGCGCTGGTCGTCGGCGCCGTGGTATCGGGCGTCATCAGCGTGATCTTCGCGCCCAACCGGGAATCCCTGTCGCCGGAGCGGACTAGGGCACTGACCGGTCTGGGCATGGTCGCGTTCATGTGCTTCGTCGTGCTCGCCGCGACGGCGCCCGGAGCGTGGTTCCTGGCTCCCGGCGCGATCTGGTTGGCGGCGTTCTCGGTAGCCCGAAACTCCGCGCCGGTTCGTGAGACCGCCCAGCAGCGCCGACTGCGCGAGGCGGCCGAAAGGAAGCGCGCCGACGAGGAGAAAAAGCGCGCAGCCGCACGGAAGAAAGTTCAGGAACGCAACCGGGCTGACGCCTTCACCAAGGGCGGTCTTGCCCTGATGGACCGCGGAAGATCGGCCGTCGCATCGAGAAGGTGGTGGTCAGGTCGAAAGCCATCCCTGAGCCCACCCCTGATGACATCACGATGCTTCGCGACGCCGAGAAGACGGTGAAGACCCTGCGCGCCGAGGCTAAGCACCGTGTGAAGATCCTCGATGACTGCGTCAAACAGGCGCAGGAGATCGACCGCCTGCTGGACGAAGAACGCAAGCAATGCCGGTTCGCGGAGCAGCGAGATGAAGCCCGCCGCCGACTCGCGGCCGAGCTCTACGTAGCCGAGGTCACGCCGTCGGCCCGCGAGTCCGACGCGGCCGACGCCGTCGCTGCCCGGGTCGCGGCCTTCCGTGAACTGAAGAACATTGTCGACGAGAAGGTGCGCCGTGAGATCATCGCGGCGGCAGCGGGAGAACGCCAAGATGGCTTTCAGGGCGCCTTCATGTGGGTGCGGAGGCAGCTACCGTTCGGATAACCGGTCAGGGGAGCAGCGGCTGTTGGGCGCAGGAGAACAGACGCAGCAGAACAGACGCAGGAGAACAATTGACGATCGTGGCGCAAGGGGACGAGTGCGTGGGGGCCTGGACTTACCCAAGATGTTACATGTAACATTAGTGCATGGCTAGCACACGAGAACGGGTACGCGAACATCGCGAGCGCTTGCGCGCGCAGGGACTTCGGCCTGTCCAGATTTGGGTGCCCGACGTACGCGCGCCAGAATTTGTCGCGGAAGCTCACCGCCAGTCTGCTGCCATCGCCGCCAGCGAGCATGAGGCCGACGACCAAGCGTTCGTCGACGCTATTTCCGTCGACTGGGATACGGCTGAGGGGGAGTCCGCCGAGTGAGGCGCGGCGATATTCACATCGCTGCTGCGCGGGGTGCCTATTCCGGTAAGCCAAGACCCGTCGTCATTGTTCAGGACGATCGGTTTGATGCGACGGCTTCGGTTACGGTCTGTCCGTTGACGACCAGTCCGGTCGAGGCGCCGCTGGCCCGGATCGCTGTCGAGCCGACGGCGGTAACCGGGATCGAGCAGCCAAGCCAGATCATGGTCGACAAGATCATCACGATGCCGCGGGCAAATGTACGCGATCATCTCGGTCGCCTGACCGATGCCGATCTCATCCGGCTCGATCGCGCACTTCTCGTATTCCTCGGGCTCGCTGAATGACCCAGCCCCGGCCCCCGCTGGCGCACCCATATCCAGGGGAGTCGGCGAGTCGGCATCGATGCTTCCCGAAATCGATTGGTGAGACAGGAAATGGTCACTCTCGATTTCTTTAGTAATGGGAACACTTGTCAAGGTTGGACGGGGCATCGGTTTGAGGTGACGCGTGCCCCTGGCGGGGCCGCGTGGATTGGGATATTCAGACCGGCGTGCGGCGGGTTGGGGGTCCCGACGGCGCACTCTGACCTACGCGTGGTCGAAACGGTGCGGTGTCCGCTCGGCCTCAGGTAATGACTGTCGCGCTCGCGCAGTGCGATGAGCCCTGCGTCTGTACTAAAGATCGAGGTCGTGCATCATAGATGCGTCGACGTCGACCCGGGCTCCGGCGACCGCGGCGCTTACCGGCGACGGCTGCAGTTGATAGTTGCTTGCCGGGGGCACCGCTCGTACCGGTTGCGCCAGGGGGCCAGTGCCTTTGCGCACAGACATGCACGTACCGCCCGGCGTAAATTGCGGTGCCGTAGCCTCCGGCGCCAGCTTTCCCGCCGGTACCGCCGCCACCACCGGTTCCACCCGGGCCACCGGGGGCGGCCGCCCCGCCTCCCCCGCCGTTACCCGCGTTACCGCCGGGCCCCGGCACCCCAAGCACCAAACCAGCCACACCCGGCCGACCAGCTGCTCACCGTCAACGCCGGATCGCTACCCCTTGGTACTCAACTCGAATGCCCCCCAACAATTCGGCCGACCGAGAGTCCGACGCTGTTTCTTCAGCAACTCATTCTTCAGCAACTCAGTCGCGGGTTGCGCAGGTCCAGAGGCAAGAACTTCTGCACGGTTCTGGACTTCGTCGGCACCCACCGTCGCCTGTTGCAGGCGTCAACGCCAGCGGACGTGTCCGCGTTGTCGGAGCGCGAACGGCGCCTGGTGCGGATGCTAGTGGTCAGCGTGGGGGATCAAGTGCTCACCAAAGAGCAGTCATTGCAAGATGCCGTCAACCTGCTGTGGTCGCATCCGCAAGTTCGTGGCGAGCTGGCTTAACTCCTCGCGGAACTCGATCAGCGGGTGGATCTCTGCACGGCGACCTCGACCTACATCCCGATGTGCCGCTGCAGGTGCACGCGCGGTAAACGCGCATCGAGATCATGGCAGCGTTCGGAATCGGGGCGCAGGCGACGACTCCGTCCTGGCGAGAGGGAGTTCGCGAAGTGAATGAGGTGAGGGCCGACCTGCTGGCCTTCACTCTCGACAAGAGCAGCGGCAGCTTCTCGCCGACCACCCGCTACCGCGACTACGCCATCAGTCGCACACTCAATTCACTGGGAAAGCCAGTCGGTCACCCGGGCAGGTAGCGAGACCGGCCTGCGTTACCGCAACCATGAGCGCGACGGGCACTCGATCATGTTGTTCACCCGACTGTGCGCCGACGACCGCGCTTTCTGGCTCCTCGGCCCCGCCAGCTACCGGGGGCATGTTGGTGAAAAGCCCATGGCCATCACCTGGGAACTGCACACCTCGCTGCCCGGCGACCTCGATCAGAGGCGCGCGGCCACGGTGCTTTCCCCTCGTCATCTCACCCGGTAGAACCATCATCGAGATTACGACGGTGGAGGCACCCGCCGCAGGGGTGTCGGCGACTGCCCAGGAGCGGGTCTACATTTCGTCTGCACTCGGAGCATGGCTTCGAAAGATACGCCGACGGTGCGGATCCGGCGCCCGGATTCTGAGCGTTTGCAGGCTCTTGCCAGGGAGCGCCAGTCGACGGTGATTGAAGTGCTTCACTCAGCGGTTGATGCGCTGGAGCGTCAGGAGTATCTGCGTGGATTGAAGGAGGACTACGGGCGATTGCGGGACGATCCCGAGCGCTGGGAGCAGTACGTGGCCGAGCGCCAAGAGTGGGATGCTTTGGGTTGATCTGGCGCGGTGAGGTCTACGGCGTGGACCTGGGTCGGCCGGTGGGTCATGAGCCCGGCTTCGTGCGCCCGGCGGTGGTGGTCTCGGTCGACATTCTCAACAACGGACCCGGCGGACTTGTCGTTGTCATCCCCATTAGTTCTCGGGCCTATGGGTTGCGAAGCCACATTGAAGTAGAGCCGGGAGGGAGCGGGTTGGAGCATACTTCGTATGCCCGGTGCGACCAGTTGCGGATGGTTTCGAGCGCACGTCTGGTGTCTC
>Ga0210003_1003843_pt1 | contig 12059 bp, 8 predicted proteins | sample LantaG_FD_182804 | JGI IMG/M metagenome (GOLD analysis project Ga0210003, IMG submission 182804) | Deep subsurface microbial communities from Baltic Sea to uncover new lineages of life (NeLLi) - Landsort_02402 metaG (SPAdes) (version 2) | ecosystem: Environmental > Aquatic > Marine > Oceanic >...
AAAAGTAAATAATACGTAACCTGCCTGGGTTAAAGCATCAGCAACGTGGGCATATCGCCCACTATGTTCACCCATACCGTGAACCAAACAGATCACTGCTTTTGGGTGGTTTTCTGGCTGCCAATTTTGGCCAAAGAGTGATAATCCATCAAAGGTCTTTAATTTAAATTCAGTATGTTTCATTTTTTTTACTCTTCCTTTCCCTTATTAAATTTTTATAATTAATAATATCTTCTTATATAACCCTCAACGTCATCTCTGGTTCCTTTAAAAGGACCGGGCTTTTCCATCTTTAATGAAACTAATGCACTGGCAAAAAGCAAGGCACCCTCAATATCTTTATTTAATCTTTCTGTAATATAGGCGCTAAAACAGGTATCGCCCCGACCGGTTCTACCTGAAAGATTTTTCGGTTTTAAAGGAGAAGTATAATGTTTTTTGCCATTATAAATTAGTACTTCTTTGTTGTGAGTAATCATGATTTCCTTTACTCCCCACCCAAAGAGTATTTCCGCCGCTTTCTTTCTGTCTTTTGTTCCAGTCATAATTTCAGCTTCAGCTGCATCAGTTTTTAGATAATTTATATAAGGAAGATGCTCTTTCTTTTCTTTCCAATCCTTAAAGAGCATCTCTTTATTTTTCCCCACAGTCCTTAAAAATCCTTGAACATCCAGGGCAACTTTTCCTTTATTGTGCAGAAACTTTATCATTTTACTATCAAACTCTCCGTAAATAAGGCCGGCAAAATGATATATCTGAGAAGTAATATTATTGGGTACATCATCAATGGTGAAAGGGTCGGCAACGGATAGAGCAGTACAGGTTCTTCTTTCCCTATCTACACTATGATAAATATTTCTTATGGAAGTGGTATTTTGGGAACCTAATGCAAAAATATCTTCCTCTGGGATGGTAAATTCTTCTAAACAATTTTTATCTCGGAAGGATAATTTAGTCAAGATACCAGTTTTATGACCAATAGCATAAGAGGCACAGGACGAATAGACCACCGCCCCTCCAATTTCTTTTACAGCTTCTCCCTGATATATATTTTCATCAATAGAGATATGGCCCATTATAAAAGTATCGTAATTTTTCATTTTCGCCTCTTACACCTTTTTTCACATAAAATAATTATACTCTTAAAAAACTCTTTTGAAAAATTATTTTTTAGGAAGAATTTTATTTTAATAATATAATTCAAATAAATTAATTATCATCTAAAAAATTGATTTGAATCATTAGGTCTTTCTGGTGGAAAATTGAGCTGAAAACGAAAAAAAGGGGGATAAAATATTAGTAAGTTTAATTTAGGCTTATTTGTTACTTATTTAAAAATTCATAATTTCTGATAATTTAGTCAGTGTAATATCACCTATTTTTTCAAAACGATATCGAGCCTTCCCTACCCTTTCCTCCGGACCAATACCAATAGGCAGCATATTACCTGCCAAAGCAGCCTCAATTCCTGCTTCTGCATCTTCTACTACTGCACAATCTTCTGGCTTTACTCCTAATTCTTTCGCTGCAAATAAGAATATGTCCGGGGCGGGTTTAGTATTTTTTACACTATATCCATCTGCAATGACATCAAATAAATTTTCTATTCCTGTTCCTTTTAAGACCGTTCTCGTATTCTTGCTAACCGAAGCAATGGCTATTTTTATCCCTCGTCTTCTAACGTCTAAGACCAATTCCTTTGCCCCGGATAAAATATTTTTGGAAGTCATCTGTTTTAATAATTCTACATAATATCTATTTTTTCTATCCATCATCTCATGAAATTGTTCAGCTGAAACTTGTTTTCCATTTAATAATATTTTTAAGCATTCACTTCGAGAAACACCCCTTAGCTTATCATTATCATCTCTGTTAAAAGGAATTCCTTCTTCATCAGCCAATCGCTTCCAAGCACGATAATGATATTCAGAAGTATCAGTAATTACCCCATCGAGATCAAAGATAATAGCCTTTAATTTTTCACTCATTTTTAAAAATCCTTTATCAATAATTTACTTTTAATACTTCATCTTTTTGGATAAGGTATTCCTTGCCAAAAACTTTAATTAACAACGGTAGCCTTATAAAAGATAAAGGTTTGAGGGTAATTTTGTTTTTAGTAATTTCAACTTCAATTTTCTCTCTTTTCCAATTAATTTTAAATTTTAAATTTTTCCATTTCTTTGGTAAATGAGGATTAATTCTCAAATTTCCCTCATTTGTAATTCGAACTCCCCCAAAACCATTTACTACTGCCTGCCAGTTCCCGCCAAGTGAGGCTGCATGAAGTCCATCCCAGGAACTTTTTAAATTTTCTCCTAAATCAATCCGTATTGATCTTTCAAAATATTCATATCCTTTTTTTATATCATCTATATCTAATGCCACAATAGCATGTATGCTCGAACTTAATGAGGAATCATGAAGAGTCTTTGGTTCATAATAATCCCAGTTAAGACGTTTAGTTTCTTGGGAAAAATCATCACCTAAAAGATATAGAAGCATAATAATATCTGATTGTTTTAATACTTGCATCTGGGTGATTTCTTCCCAGTTATAATCCTGGGCAATTGCTCCCACTTTTCCTTTATATTTTAAAAGATCAACTTCCCTCTTATCTGTAAAACCATCATATTGATGGATGAAACCTGTTGTTTTGTCTATGTTAATATATATTTTTTCTGCTTTTTTTCTCCAATCACTCAATTCATTAGAAGTAAATTTAATTTTGGAAACAACCTTCTTCCATACTTCTAATTGATTCGTTTTAATCCATCCAGAAAAATGTATAGTTTTATCAAGTTGCCATTTTACCATATAATTTGTAAAGGTATTATTATTTATATGTTCACTATATTCATCCGGTCCGGTAACATTATTTATTTCATATTGATCTTTTTCTGGATTGTATTCTAATCTGCTCGCCCAGAAACGAGAGGTTTCCAACATAATTTCTAACCCATAGTTGTACATAAATTTATAATTATGGGTTGCCTGGAAATAATGCCAGATACTGTATACTATATCACAAGTTATATGTTGTTCTAACTCACCAGTCCATATCCTTTGAGGTTTACCTGTTTTAAAATCTACCCCACCCCATTTAGGAGTAACTTCGCGTCCTGTGTCGGCACATTCCCAGGGATACATAGCACCTTTAAAACCATTTTCCTTAGCTTTTTCCCTTGCTCCATCTAAAAAACGATAACGATAAAAGAGTAATCTTCTGGCAATTTCTGGAAAAGTATAAATAAGGAAAGGAAGGATAAAGATTTCCATATCCCAGAATACATGACCTTTATAACCCTCGCCAGAAAGTCCTTTTGCCGCAATGCTTAATCTCTCATCATGAACAGGAGTCATCTGATAGATATGAAATTGGGAGAAACGAATGGCTAATTGATCAAAATCTGGTCCATCAAGAGTAATATCAATTTGTTCCCAGAGTCGATCCCATCTTTTTTTGTGAGCTTCAAAAAGTTTGTCATAACCAAGTTTTATAAGTTTTTTTAAGTTATCTACCGCAACCTTTTCAATTTCTTTATCTGAAACTTTTTCTTTCTCCTTAAAATCAGGATCACGGGTTGTATATACAGTAACCATTTTTGTAAAAATAAATTCTTCATTCTGTTTAATTTTATATCGGGAAGATAAAAAAATCTTTCTTCTCTTACTTCCTACTTCTTCTTTTACTTCTAATATCTCGCCATTCAAATAGAAACGGTGTTTTGTAGCAATAACAAGACCGATATCCGATTCCTGAGTCCTGGAAGTCATTGAGATAATCCCTTCAGAAGAAAATCGCAATCTTCCTTCTTTAAAATGCTGCACGCCACTATTGGTAGTCTGCCCATTAATTCCTGAGCAAATTTCAATAGCTCCAGAATAATTAAGAGGGATGATCTTTACTTTTAGGGCAGTAAAATGTATATTATCCAGAGACATAAACCTTTCAAAGGATAATTTAGTCTTTCTTCCCTTTGGGCTTTCCCATTCAATATTCCTTATAAGCTGCCCATCTTTAATATTAAGTTGTCTTTGATATGATAAAATCTTCCCGGTCTTTAAATCAAATTTTTCACTATCTAATTTTAAATCTACATTTAACCAATCAGGAATATTAGCTAATTCTGTCACTTCTCCTGGAAATTTATCGAACAAGCCAGCGATATAACATCCTCTTGTTTCTTCTCGATAAGTTTCTTCTGTTGCTGCTCTTACTCCCATATAACCATTGCTAAGAGTGAAGATTGTTTCAAATTTTCCTAAACACTCTGGTTGAAAATCGGTTTCTTCTACTATCCAATTTCGATATTCATTTTTCCCAATATTATATTTAATTACCATAAATAACTCCTAATCTTATATAAAAATTTATCCCTTTATCCCACTGAAACTTGCTCCTTCTACAAAATAACGTTGGAAAACAACAAAGAGGATTATAATCGGCAAAGCAGAAATAATTGCTCCGGCCAGGATTGGCCCCCAATCAAAGGCTCCTGAGGCATAGGTATCCTTAAAGCTTAATAGACCAATGGTTAAAGTAAACTTGTCCATTGGTGAAGTTATTATTACTAAAGGCCAGAAAAATTCATTCCATACTCCCTGAAAGGTCAAAATGGTAAGTGCTCCTAAAGCGGGTTTAGCCAGGGGTAACATTATCTTTGAGAAAATTTGATAAGTGCTGGCACCATCAATCCGAGCTGATTCTTCCAATTCTTTAGGCAAACCTTCAAAAAATTGTTTCATTATAAAAACTGCACCGGCACCCACCAACCCTGAAACAATTAACCCGGTAAAAGTATTTAGAAGACTTCCGCCACCAAATAATTTAGTGAAACCAAAAATGCCATCCCGTAATACTAAATAATTTGAAATAAAGGTTACCTGTCCGGGAATCATCATGGAAAAAAGTATCAAAAGAAATAGATAATTTTTACCATAAAATTTAAGTCTGGCCAAAGCATATCCTGCCATCGAAGCAAATGTTAGGGTAGTGATAACTTTAATTATACAGATAAAAAAGGAATTAAATATCCAGGTGGTAAAAAGGCGCTTCCCGGTAGTACGGCTATAATTTTCATTAAAAACTCTGAAATGATTATGAAAAATGTAAGGGATGACCCCACTCACTAAATTATTCCAGCTCTGTATTCTTCCTAATCGTTCTATCCTATTCGGAGAAAGAGTAGCTGATAAAAAATCAACTTTATAGGGAATCAATAAATCTAACGGTAATTCATCAAAATCTTTTTGGCTGGGATTTATTATGGCTATCTTGTAGCTAACCTGGTTGCCATCCTTTACTGAAATGCGGCCAATCTCTTCGACTGGTTTAATTTTAACAAAATCAGCAACAAATTCTCTATCTAATTTTAAGGCAGCTCCTCCTGTCCCTTTAAATCTTTTTGGAACGATCACCTGGGGTGGTACAATTTTAGTTCCCATCGGATATTTATAAGTAATCTGAAAAGACACTTCATGACCGGATTTTAATTCACCAAAGAAACCTCCTCCTCCACCTTGCTGAGCAAATGTATAAGATCCTATCCAATTTTTTAGTGATAATTGTTCAGTCTTTAAGGTGGGTGGCCATTCACTAGGATTGTCTTTTAAACTCGACATTGCTCCAAAGAGAAAAGTCCCCATAAAGACTACAGAAAATAATAACAAAATTAAATAAATTGCTCCCACATTCGTCCAACGCCTACGTTTAATTTTCAGATTTATATCACTGGCATTATTTTGTTGGATTTTCATTAATCTCTTAAATCCTTTCCTTCTCCGGAAAATTTTTTCTGAATCAGAACTATAGTCAGGGTTAAGACCGCTAATATAACAGCTGCAGCACTGGCCATACCAACTTTTGGTGCAGAAGCACCTGGAAATGCGCTATCATAAACATAATAAGCCAGGGTTATAGTGGACTCTAAAGGGGCCTGACCGCCAATAATCTTAACCTGGTCAAACATCTGCAAGGTACCGATTAAGCCTAAGGTAACTATTAAAAAAGTTATATGTTTAAGTTGAGGAACAGTGATATACCAGAATTTTTGCCAACCTTTAGCTCCGTCTACCTCAGCTGCTTCATATAATACCTTAGGGATACCCTGTAATCCGGCTAAATACAGTATCATAAATGTAGGAACAGTAGTCCAGATGTTTAAGATCATTATTGCGCCTAAGGGTCGTGGAAAAGCAAAGGGGCCTGCCCAAAAAGGGACTTTTTCTCTTGTATTTAACCAAAAAATGTCGACTGCTTTTACTTCAGCAAGTTTAATAATACCAAAATCTTTAAGTACATAGGTAATAATGGAAGCTAAAATAATAGATATAATAATATAACTGGGTTCAAGATATTCAACTGGCCTCCCCCTTAATTTTTCTGTAACTACTAATATAAATTGTATCCCTATTAAAAGTGCCAGAAAAACTCCTATCATTAAACCATGCTGACGAAGTAGGGTTAAAAGATAGTTTATAACCCCTTTTCTTTGAAACATCCACATAAAAATTAGAGTAATAACGATGCTGGAAGTAACGCTGGGCATATAATAAGCAGTCCTAAAGAATCTAATTCCTTTTATCTTTTGATTCATAGCCACTGCTAAAAGTAATGCAAATATGGTCTGTAGGGTAGTAACAATAATAGAAAAGGTTAATGAATTTCTCAGGGCTCTGGTAAATAAACGTTCTTTAAAAAGATTTATATAATTATTTATACCTACCCAATTAGGCATGGAAAAAAGATCATAATCAGTAAAACTAAAATATAAAGACCTGATAAAAGCATAGCTAAAAAATATTATAAATCCAAATAAAAAAGGAGATAAAAAAATATAAGGAGCTGTTTTCTCATTTAAAGAACTCCATCTATTCCCCATTCTTTTTACCTCCGTTTATTATTCTAACATTATCTTAATTTTAATAAAAATTAAAAAAACTAATAAATGAAATAAAAAGGGGAAGAGAAAATCCCCTCCCCCTTTTTATTAACACCCTATTATTTCATTAACTCATCTAATTGTTCCTGGGCTATCTCTAATGCCTCATCAACTGTCTTCTGTCCGCTCATTACCTCAGATAAAGCTATATTAATCGGGTCCATCCATTTGCCACCATATTCTTTAAACTTAAATGGTTTTACATTTCCTGCAGACGCACCAAGAAAAACTATTTTATTGGCTTGTGCTTCTGGTGTATCTTTTTCAAAATAAGGATTATCAGCTAAAGCCTTACGACTGGGTATAGCTAAACCTCTTTCTAAAATCCATTGCTGAGCAGCAGGACTGGTTAAAGCCTCCAGAACCTTAAAAGCGGCATCTTTATTCTTAGAATTAGCATTTATACCCCAGGCTACAGTATAAATAAAATTACCTGACTGGCCGGTTCCGGGGTTTTTAGGTAATAGAGTTGCCCCATATTTTAAGTTAGGGGCATTATCTCTTAAGAAGCCAAGAATCCAGGCACCCTCTAAAGCAGCAGCTACTTTTTCGGTAGTAAGAGCACCACCGCCCCAACCTTGGCCGATATCAGCTGGCATAACTCCTAAGCCTTTTTCCTTTAATCCTACATACCAGTTAAATGCCTCGAGAAAAGCTGGGTCCATAAGATTAGTTTTACCGTCTACAAAGGGTTCCCAACCAGCAGCATAGGCAAAGGCTCCAAATCTGGCAAATTCAGGTGCCAATGCTAAACCAGTTACTTCACCGTCAAAGGCTTCCACAACTTTTGCAAATTTATTTTCTAAATCATCCCAGGTATCATTTTCATTAGGATATTGTATGTAAGCAACATCAAAAAGGTCCTTATTGTAGACTAAGGCAAGGGAATTAAAGTCTTTCGGAATACCATATGCTTTACCATCAAAGGAAAATGCGTCCAATAAGGAAGGAATTATATCATCCTTACTTATAATAGTTGACTTGGCCAGATAATCATCCAATGGTTCTACTTGTCCAGCCTTGATTATGTATTCTGCCCAGAAGATATCCATATAAAACAGATCTCCGGCTGTTCCGGCAGAAAGGGAATTAATTAAATTTTTCTGAAAATCGTCAACAATTGGTTCATATATTGCAGTAATCCCCTTATCAGCTAATTCAGGGATAACAAACAGATTAATTAATTCTTCTACGATAGACTGATCAGTTCCACCCCAACCTACGATTCTTACCTCAGTTTCTGCCATGCTTACAGCAGAAAAAATAAGCAACATGCTTACGATTAATAAAATGCTTAAATTCTTTTTCATTTTTCTCCTCCATAAATTTTATTTTCAAAATTACTAAACAAGTATACATTTGTAACAATTTTTACAGCATCTATCCCCTCCTTTCATTTTTTAAATTTACTCTCGAGTGTTTCTTTAAGTTGTCCATCCAATCTATTAATATTAACGGAACTACAGGAATATCTAATTATCAATTTTGGTTTTAACAAATATTTTTTTTGTGGTTCTTCTTTTTTTAACTTATTTAAGATTAATCTCACAGACCATTTCCCCATACCAACAGCATCCTGTCCAATAGTAGTCAATTTTGGTTCAATATATTCACCCGTACTAATATTATCAAAACCAATGATGGACATATCGGTAGGTAAATTAAAACCATTTTTTTTAAAAGCTCTCATAGCTCCCAATGCCATCAAATCACTGGCAATGAAAATCGCAGTCGGTAGTTTTTCTAACTTCATTATCTTTTCTGCACATTGATAGCCACTATTCTCAGTAAAATCCCCTGTAAAAATCAATCTTTCATCATAAACTTCTTTCTCTTCCAAATAATCTTGATAGGCATTTAATCTTTCCCGGGAAACCTGAGCATTGCTATGACCATTAATCATAGCAATTCTTCGATGACCAAGCCCCCATAAATAATCTAAGGCTAACCGAACACCTAATTTATTATCAGTGCTAACAAAATTGACATTTTCACCTTCTATAAAAGTATCGATAATTGAAATAGGGAAAGTAGAGTTTTTAATTTTCTTGATATGGGGGTCGTCTAATCGTAAGCCGGTAAATATTGCTCCTTCGGCCCTTCGCTCCTTGCATAATTCTATATATGACTTTTCATTTAAAAGGTCACTATCAATTGAAAAAAGAACAATATCATAATTGTTTTTATTGGCTTCTTCTAAGATGCCGCCTAAAAACTGTAAACCTAAATCATTGCTAAAAGTATGTTCCTGTCTGCTAAATATAAACACACCAATTGTATTGCTTTTATTGGTTACTAATCTTTTGGCAATTGAATTAGGGGTATAATCTAATTCTCTTGCCGTTTCACGAACTTTTCTTTTAAGCTTTTCACTTATATCTTTTCTGTTATTTAAAGCTTTGGAAACTGCTGCAGCTGATATTCCTAATTTTTCAGCAATATCTTTAATGTTAGAACTCATCGGGGGGTCTCCTTTAACGTTTAAGTAATTAATTAAAAAAATATAATCTTTTAATTATAAAGTATTTAAAATTTAAAATTTGAGGATTGCTTTAACGTTTAAGTGTATCCTTTAAAATAATACACCATAAAATAAAAAAATGCAAATTATATTTTCGTATCGCGTATTGCGTATCGAGTATCGCGTGAAGAAAAAGAGTTAAGTAAAATATTATTTTTGTCATTCCGTACTTGATGCGGAATCCATAACAATAATAGATTCCCGCTCCCCGATCAGGTCGAGGACAAGTTTCGCGGGAATGACATTGGCAAAGTCAAAATTACATTGCCCCCATTATAGACGATGGATTTCACTGAATAAACTTTAAATCAGCTGTCGCAACACCGATTCTGGAATCACCCATACCAAAATATAAAAACCATTTACCATTAAATTGCACTAAACCCTCGGAAAAAACTACATTATTTACTTCGCCCTTTTCTTCTAATATATTATCTACCTCAAGAACTGGCATATCAGTTCTCTTTAGGACTACTCTCGGGTCTTCCAAGGAAAAAAGTACTTCTCCGGTTGCATATTCTTTAGAGAAATTTGCCCCGTTATAGATTAATAATATTCCCTGTTCGGTAATAATGGGAGTTGGCCCCGGTTCTACCAATAAAGAATCAAAATATCTTTCTCCATTATCCTTTTTCCTAAATCTCCTATTAAGCACCGCTTTTATTTCAGGCTCCCAATCGATTAAATTTTCTGAAGTAGCAATAAATATGTCTGAATCTCCAAAATACATATAGTATTTACCGTTAATCTTTTTGGGAACGATTGCTCCTGATTTACTTGCCATTGGCCAATCAGGTAAAATTTTTCCTTTTTTCTCCCAATGGATAAAATCTTTTGATACAGCCAAACACAAGTAATTTGTATGGTAAATCCATCCCGTATAAGTCATATAATATATTCCATCAATTTCTACAATTCTCGGATCTTCTACCCCGGCAAATTCATACTTCTCAGTAGGAACCAAAACAGGTTCGCTCTGTTTTTCAAAGTTATAGCCATCATTACTAATAGCTAAGCCAATACAAGAAATCCGCTTATCATTTTGAGCTCGGTAAAATAAATATACTTTACCATCTTTGACTAAAGCAGTGGGATTTAAAACATTTTTAGATTCCCACTCATAATCTCCGGCAGTTAATATAGGATTGTGAGGGTATTTTGCCCAGGGCCCGATCATCCATGGGAAATCGTTTTCTGAATCGGGTTCATCACTAATCTCATTAGTATTTGGCTCAGCCAAAGCTTCAATTACTACATCGTGATAAAATCCTGGTTGATATATTGAAATTACCAAAAAAATAATAACTATTCCAAGATAATATAATATTCTTTTGTTATGATTAATTAAATAATTCATTAGACCTCCTCTTATTATCTTTATTAGATTTTACCATTTACATCTTTTTGTTTCTATTATACCAAATTTATTTTTTACTTCCTATTATAAAACAATTGGTGGTTTTTAAGATGGGATACAACTTTTAAATATATTGGCTTTATTTGAGAGGAACTAATTTTAAGTGTAAGAATGATCTGTCTTTTTAATTATCGTGCTTGGAAAAAGGTGAGATTTTCTTTAATTTGTGGTTATTGCTGGTACTTTCTATAAGTTCTTTAACCATTTCTAAACTATATTTATAAAACTTCTTATAACGAGGTTTTAACTCTAAACATAACACTCCATTATAATTCTTTAAAATACGAAATATCTTATTATAAGGAATCTCTCCCCACCCTACAGGTATATGCAAATCCCCAACGCCAAATTGAATTAGATTAATATCCTGTTCTTCATATGATACTTTGGGCTTGCCAAAATTATCGTGAATATGAACATGTTTTATATATGGTAGGGCTAATTTTACAGAATCTAAAAATTTGAAGCGATAATATTTAGAAGCCAGATAAGCGTGGCCGAAATCTAAAGTAATTCCCACATTCTCGCGGTCAATTTTTTTAACTTGATCTACTAATTCTTCGATCTTCGTACCATAATTATATTTACTAATTTCTCGTAAGAAAGTGGGCTTGGGTGTTTGTGAAGTGAGCACTGAAGGAGGAAGAATTCTGCCATTATTAAGATGCTTAGACAATTCCCAGAGAGACTCTTCTTCTACCTCTGGAGAGGTATTTTCAATAGCTATAGTCACTCCTAAATCTTTAGCAAAAGAGGCTAATTCTTGTAAGTTTTTTACTTCTATCTTCTTTAATCTTTCAATCTTTCTTGGAGAAGGCACCTTTAAAAAACTATTTTGCCTGATACCTTCACCTTTAATCTCTTCCTGTAAAGGAATTTTTCCACTATGGTATACAAAAATTTCTGCGCCTATAGCATTAGTAAACTCAATTCCCGACTTAAAGATATCCTTTTGTAACTGAAAATTACTGGCATCCATTAGATTTAATAAATTAGGACCATGAACAGTGTATTTTAACTTAAATTTCTTCAGGATTTCTGTAATTACCCTGGTTTGCAGCCAATTAAGCTTCCCCCTAAAGATTGCATCGACTCCATGAACAGGTATTTCGGCATAGTCAAAACCTTTATCCTGAATATTACCCAATGCATTTTCTAATAAATCTAAGTCTCCATC
>Ga0210003_1003845_pt1 | contig 12058 bp, 11 predicted proteins | sample LantaG_FD_182804 | JGI IMG/M metagenome (GOLD analysis project Ga0210003, IMG submission 182804) | Deep subsurface microbial communities from Baltic Sea to uncover new lineages of life (NeLLi) - Landsort_02402 metaG (SPAdes) (version 2) | ecosystem: Environmental > Aquatic > Marine > Oceanic >...
TGATCTCGAATATGACTTTATCATTCCTTATCATTGCCTATCTTACTAATTACGGGCAACCTGAGTGTACTTTAGAAAGAGAAGAAGGTTGGAATAAATTCCAAAAAGATATTAATGTGATGGGATTATGTAATATCGTTTTAGGGAATATTAAAAAATAGAGAATAGAGGCAGACCCTATTTATTATTAATAGCTGTGTCTATTTATCTATTTATATTCTACTTAATAATAAATCCTATTATTACCGCCAGTAACAAAAGAGGGGGAAAGAAATATCTGAAAGGCTCCAAGGATATCAACTGGACCCTTGATGATGAAGCGATCAAAAAGGATGAGATATTTGATGGATATTACGGGATAGAGACCAGCGAAAAGAATCTTACTGCAGAAGATGTTCTTAAAGCCTATCAGGCCCTCTGGAAGATAGAAGAATCATTTCGCATCATGAAATCTACCCTTTCGGTAAGACCGGTATTTCACTGGACCGAATCCAGGATAGAAGGTCATTTTGTAATCTGCTTTTTAGCCTTTCTCCTGGAGAGAACCCTGGAATTCAAGCTCAAAAAGGCTAACCTTGAAGCATCACCACAAAAGATTCAAGAGGTCTTGAATTCTATGAATTTTGCGGAAGTTAAGGTTAAGATAGAAAAAAGAAATTTTCTTATTAAAACCAAGGTTGATAGTTTGGGTAATAAGATATTAAGGTTATTACATATAAAATCACCTAAAAATATTACCCCAGCAAGAGAGTTATCTTTGTAGAATTAATAAATGTAGTCTAAAAATGTGCATTTTTATTTTTTTATTTGTTGATAAATAAGAGGTTTTGGAAGATTAAGTGTCAAAGTCAGGAAAAAGGATAAGCTAAAGAAACTGTCTTGCTCTATAGCTTATCCTTTTTTATTACATTTTTATCTCTATTCAATTTTCCCAAACTCTACCTTTATTCCGGAAAATTCTTTCTCTACTTCCTCAAAACGCAGAGAATAATAGTCCCGGTTTTACTGATTTTTGTCTTAATTTTCCTCAAATTTTTTATCTCAGTAGCAAATAAGGGCTGCTTGTAGATCAATCCATTGCTCCATCCATTCTCAAAGTAAAATAATTTAATTAAAAATTATTAAAAAAATTTGACAAGGACTATTTATTGTATTATAGTTTTATTAAGATAATAGAGGAAATAAATTGCTGCAATTAATTTCATTTAAGGATAATTTTATAATGAATAAAAACATTAACCGACTTTTATTAGAGATGAAGGCATGTAATTTGAGATTTATAAAAGGTTACAGCCAAATAGAAATTGCAAAAGCGTTGAACTGTTCTCGCGCAACTATTTCTCGTTTATTAAAAGACGCAATAAAAGATGGCATAATTGAGGTTCAAATTAAAAATCCTCTAGAAAAAGTTATTGAACTAGAAAATTTGTTAAAGGAAAAATACCATCTTAAAGAAGTTGTAGTTATAAGAGGGAAATATAAAAATTCTCAGATGCTTAAAAAAGCAATTGGAGTTGCAGCTGCCGAATTGGCAAGTAATTTAATTAAGAAAAATGATATAGTCGGAATATCTTGTGGGAGAACAATCTTCGAAATGGTGAATGCTCTTTCGCAATTTCAAAAAGAGTTAAATATTAAAACGATTCCCCTCTTGGGGGGCTTAGGAAAAGGGGAAATTGAGTTCCAGATAAACGAATTATGTAGATTATTTGCTGAAAACTTTACAGGTATAACAAAAATATTAGATGTACCCGTTATTATAAGTAATAGAGATATGCGCGATATGTTATTAAAAGAAAAGGGAGTTCAGGATGTCGTGAAATATTGGGATAAATTAGACATCGCTTTTATTTCTATTGGCCCGCCAGCTTCTTCCTCTCTTACTATTACTACGAAATATTTTATTTCAGAAAGTACAAAAAAATTAATTATGTCAAAGGCTGTAGGGGATATCTGTGCCAGATTTTTTGATAAAGATGGTAATGAGTGCGAGGAAGAATTTGAGTACAATTTAATTAGTATAGATTTTGAAAAATTAAAGAAGGCCTCTTACAGAGTAGGGATAGCGGGAGGAAAAGACAAGATTGCTGGTATTAAGGCAGTTTTATCTAACCGCATAATTAATGTTTTAGTAACTGATGAAGAAACGGCAAGAGATATTTTAAAATAAAAAAATATTGAAGGGGAGTGAATGATTAACATTGAAAGCAGCAGTATATAGAGGTCCGGGTAAATTAAAATTAGAAGATTTTCCTAATCCTATCATAGAGAAAGATGATGAAATATTGATCCGGATCAAAGTGTCTATAATTTGTGGAACTGATATAAAAACTTTCCTTCGCGGTCACCCACAGATTAAACCGCCTACAGTTTTAGGACATGAGTTTGCAGGCGAAGTAATAGAGATTGGGAGTAAAGTAAATATTTGTAAAATCGGAGACAAAGTATCGGTGGCTCCTTTTGTAAATTGTGGAGAATGTTTTTTCTGCCAAAAGGGGATTTTTGAACTTTGTAAAAATAGAACTTTTCCGAGTAATGGATCATTTACGGAGTATGTAAAAATTTCACAATCATTTGGTTTAAAAGGCTTAGTGAAATTTCCTGAAAATATAGATTTAAAAGAGGCAGCTCTTACTGAACCTTTGGCTTGCGTAATTAATTCTATCGAAGACAGCAATATTAGCTTGGGAGACAAAGTCCTTATTGTTGGAGCTGGCCCAATGGGACTTTTAAACTTATTAATTACTCAATTGAAAGGAACTAGCCAGATAATTGTGAGCGAACCGATGGATGAAAGAAGAAAAATTGCCTCAAAACTAGGTGCGCTAACTGTCAATCCCCTCAAAGATGATTTGTCTTCTTTTGTTCATCAACACACTGAAGGTAGGGGAGCAGATGAAGTAATAGTGGCGGCAGGAAATCCTAAAATAGCAGAATCCGTAATAGGATTAGCCAGACCCGGAGGAAGGGTAATTTTATTCGGAGGATTTCCCAAATCTTCTTCACTTACTTTTGACCCTAACCTTGTTCATTATAATCAAATATCTATTGTGGGTGGTTCAGGTTTTACCCCTCAACAATTTAAACAAGCAGCTGAATTAATCAAGCACAACAAAATTAATTTAAACCAAATAATTACCCATTCTTTTTCACTTAATGAAATTGATAAGGCATTTGATTTATCAATTGCTCAAAAAGGTTTAAAAATAGCGATTATCTCGGATTAATTTATTAAAACCTTGAAAATAGTAAGTCTAAAAATTAAAAAGTAGAGGAGTATTATAACAATGATTGGAAAGAAAAATCGTTTAGCAAGAATTATTAATCCTAAAACCAAAAGATCTTTAATATTAGCTATGGACCACGGTATGGTTTTAGGCCCTACAAAAGGGATAGAAAATCCAAAGGAAACTATAGAACTATTAAAAGAATGGTCGGATGCATTAATAATCAATAAAGGTATTTTAAGCACTTCATATATCCCCGATGGACAGACCGGGATTGTTTTAAGAATATCGGGAGGACCTACTATTGCGGGAGGAGACCTTAGCCAAGAGGGTATAACTACTTCAATAGAAGAAGCTCTTAGAGTAAGTGCTGATGCAGTAATTGTTAATGTTTATGTGGGATTTGAAACCGAACGTTCCACACTATTAATGTTGAGCAAAATAGCTGACGAATGCCATAAATATGGTTTACCTTTGGTAGGATCTACTGCAGTAGGTAAAGACAAGGAGAAAAGCTTTGATCCAAAATATATTAAATTAAGTACCAGAGTTGTAGCTGAATTTGGAGCAGATTTAATAAAAACTTATTATACTGAAACAAAATTCGATGAAGTCGTTGCATGTTGCCCGGTTCCTATTCTTATAGCCGGAGGCCCACATTTAGATTCCGATGAACAAGTATTTAAAATAGTGCATGAATCTATTCAAAAAGGAGCAGCAGGAATAGCAATGGGCAGAAACATTTGGCAGAATAATAATGCAGTGGGGATGATCAAGGCTTTACACGGAATAATTCACAAGGGATATTCAGTAGAGGATGCAATACAAGAATATAAAAAATAAAATAAATTTAAAAAAAGCAAATGATTTCTAAGAGAAATTAATTAAAATACAAAAATAAATCAAGAATAATTTATGAAAAGTGATGGTAAATTATGAATGAAAAAGAGATCATATTAAAGACAAAAAAACTGACTAAAACATTTCTAGGAACTATTGCCCTTAACGAGGTAGATTTTGAATTGAGAGAAGAAGAGATACATGCTCTAATTGGTGAAAACGGAGCGGGGAAATCTACCTTTTCTAAGATAATAAGCGGAGCATATGTTTCAACCTCCGGAGAAATATTTATTCACGAGCAAAAGGTAAATATAAAAAACTCCTCCGATGCGCTTAAATTAGGCATAGGTATAGTTTTTCAAGAGAGAGACCTTGTTCCATGGCTAACAGCAGTAGAAAATATTTTCCTGGGTCGAGAATTGTTGAATTCTATTTTTCTTTGTCCTGGTAAGATGAAAGAAGAGCTTCGTACTTTTATGCAAGAAATTGGGGTAGAGATACCCCTTGATCAGCCAGTTATAGAATTAGGGCCTTCTGAACAACAAATGGTTGAAATACTTAAAGTTTTACTACAAAAACCACGCGTAATGATACTGGATGAACCTACTTCAAGCCTTACAGAAAAAGAAACCCTATCCTTCTTTAAATTATTAAAAACCTTAAAAAAGAAAGTATCTATTATTTTTATTTCCCATCGATTAGAAGAAGTTTTTGAAATCAGTGATCGCATAACCGTGTTAAGAGATGGAAAGAAGATAGATACAGTTGAAACTGCAAAAACCTCTCCAGAAGAAATAATTAAAATGATGGTAGATAGAGAAATAAGTAACTTGTATCCCAAAGAAGAAATTCGCTTTGGAGAAGATGTATTAGAAGTCAAAAATCTAAGTGTCGGTAAATTAAAGCAAATAAATTTTAAAGCAAGAAGAGGAGAAATTGTCGGTATAGCCGGCATAGTCGGAGCAGGAAGGACTGAATTATTAGAAGCTATATTTGGATTAGAAAAATTAGAAGAAGGTGAAATTATTTTAAATGGAGAGAAAGTTTATCCAAAATCTCCTGGGGAAATGATTAAAAAAGGAGTATATCTGATACCAGAAAATAGAAGGGTAGCAGGGCTGATATTACAAATGAATGTCGCAGAAAATCTTTCAATAATTCATTTATCCAAAGTATGCTCCGGCTGTATGATAAATAATCAGAAAGAGAAAATTTTAGCCAAAAGGTTAATAGATAAATTTGGTATTAAGGTAAATAATGTAGCCCAAAATATTAACAATTTAAGCGGTGGCAATCAACAGAAAGTAGTCATAGGAAAGTGGTTAGCAGAAAAAGCTACTCTTCTTTTGATGGATGAAGCTACATCGGGAATTGATGTAGGTGCCAAAAGGGAAATTTACAGAATTATACAAGGCTTAGCTAAAGAGGGTACTGCAATCATATATACTTCTTCAGATTTGCCGGAATTAATAGGCATATCTGATCGTATTTATGTTTTAAGCGAAGGCAGAATATCCCCAGAAATCCATCGTAAAAATTTCTCTCAACAAGAAATTGTAAAAATTGCTACAGTAACAGTCTAAAAATATATTATAGTTCGAGAGGTAAAAAGAATGAATACTAAAGGCAAGCAATCCATGCTAAATATCGTTTTAGCAAAATATGGCATATTAATTAGCCTATTAATACTTATAATATTTTTTGCTATTCAAGCCCCTAATTTTTTAAGCGTGAGGAATATCACGAATTTATTCCGACAAATATCTATCCTTAGTTTGCTATCTACTGGTCTAACTTGTTGTATGATTCTCAACGAATTTGATCTTTCGGTAGGAGAAGTAGCTGGTTTAAGCGGAGTATTGGTAACCAGCCTTATGTTATCTGGTTACAGTTTTGTTTTTTCTATAGTAATCGTACTCATATTAGGATTTCTTATTGGCCTGGTTAATGGCCTGATTGTTGTAAAATTAAAAATATTTTCTTTTATTGTTACTCTTGCTATGTCTTCTATTGCTTTAGGCTTTAATTATTTTATTAGCAGAGGCAGACCTGTCTATGGACAATTCCCAAATAGTTTCAATATTATAGGGATAGGATATGTTGCTGGAATCCCTTTTCCAACAATAATATCAATTGGGGTATTAATTATAGGAATAGTATTTACTATGAAAACCAAGTACGGTCGTTACATGTATGCTATTGGGGGTAATATAATAGCCGCTAAACATTCAGGCATCAATACAGATTGGTATCGAATTATAGTCATGGGTATTTCTAGTCTTTGCGCCGCTTCCGGAGGTATAGTTCTTGCTTCTCGTTTGGGTTCGGGTCAACCAACGGCGGGGAGTGGGTATTTAATGAATTGTTTTGCAGCTTGTTTTTTGGGAACCGCTATATTTAGTAAAAAAATACCGACTTTATTGGGTACATTTATTGGCGTTATTATAATAGGAATTCTAAGCAATGGCTTAACTATGATTTCTATTCCCTATTATTATGAGAATATTATCAAGGGCGTAGTTTTGATTGCAGCTGTATCACTAACAATTTTCCAAAATAATAGTAAATAATGCTCTTCTAAATTAGTAAGTGTGTCCAAATGTCAGTATTAAGGAGGGAGGTGAAAGAAATCAACTGGTAAATATAATATTTGGTAAATAAAATAAATTGCTAAAAAATTGTTTTAATAAAAGTAAATTAATTAAATATTTAATTAGGAGGAAGAAAATGAAAAAATGTCGAATTAGTATTTTTATTGTTTTAACATTAATATTGATTTTTGGGTTAATATCTATGGTTAACGCTGCTCCCAAAGAAGTAAAACTTGGTTACGTAACTGCTACCATAACAGCTACTTCTCAGGCAAGGGAAGCAAAAGTAGTTGAGGAATGGTGCAAAGAAAAGGGGTGGAACTTATCCCTGAATAACGCCGATGGTTCATGGGCTAAATTTGCTGATTTAATTGAAAATTTAGTGGAAAGCAAAGTTGATGCTATTATAGTAAGCAATGCAGACCTGCCAAGCTTAAAACCTGCAATAGAGTCTGCCAATAAAGCAAATATTCCTCTAATTGCAATAGACTCTGGTTGGGCACCGGGAGTTCTAACCAATATAACTGTTAATAATTTTGTAATGGGTGCCCAAATTTCCAGTTATTTAGCAGATCGATTAGGAGCAAAAGGGAATGTAGTTGCAATTAAATTTAGACAACATTTTGGTTGTAGGAGAAGAGGTCTCGAGTTAGATACTGTTTTATCAGATTTTCCGGAAATTAAGCTTTTAGATGAGCATGAAATGCCACCGTCTGGTTTTGTAGAAGATGCTCAAGCAACTGTAGAAAATTGGTTAAATAAATACGGCGATGATATAGATGCTGTATTCTGTGTTTTTGATGATTTAAGTTCGGCGGTTGCTTTAACTATAGAATCTGCTGGTTACACCAAAGATAATATGTTTGTAGTAGGTATAGATGGAACTGAACAGGCATATGATCTTATTAGAAGAGGTAGCCCTTTTGCAGCAACCATTGCACAACCTTTTGAGAAATACTCCGAAAAAGCATTAACCATCGTGGAGGATATAGTAGTAAAAGGCGTGGAACCTAATGTGGCAACAGGAGGAAGAAATGTTATTTATTTAGATGCTCCTCTAATAACTCAAGAAAACGTTCCAGCTCCAGGTAAAACTCCTTTTGAGTAGTTTTAAATTGTTTTTTAAAATAATATAATTTATTACTGGAGTGTCCTTAGATTGGGCATATTAGATAAAAGGGCACTCCGGTAATTATTGGGTAGTAAAAATGAAAAATACAAATTTATTATTAGGTATAGATATCGGGACTTATAGCTCTAAGGGGGTAATTACTAATAAAAATGGTGAAATTATAGCAGAAGATTTGGTTGAACATGGGCTTAGCCTACCATTTCCGGGTTGGGCAGAGCATGATGCTGAGAAGATTTGGTGGAATGATTTTAAGATATTAGTGAAAAATTTAAAAGAAAAAGCGAATGTTTCACTTGGGCAGATTTCCGCAGTAGGAGTAAGTGCTCTAGGCCCTGATTTACTTCCATTGGATAAAAAAGGACATTGTTTAAGACCGGCTATCTTGTATGGAATTGATGCTCGCGCTCAAGAGCAGATTGAAAAAATAGGTAAATTATTTGGAGAAGAATATATTTTAAATTTAACGGGGAATTCTCTATCTTCTCAATCTATAATTCCAAAAATGTTATGGTTGAGAGAGAAAGAGCCAGAAATTTTTCGCAAAACTGACAAAATTCTTACTGCGACAAGTTTTATAGTTTATAAATTAACAGATAATTTTTATGTAGATTATCTAAACGCCTCTGTAGCAGGGTTAGTTAATATACGTACTACTTGTTGGGTTACAGATATATTTAAGGAACTTGGTTTTTCTTTAGATTTGTTTCCTAAATTAGCATGGGCAACAGAAATTGCCGGAGGAGTTACCTTAAAAGCATCTTCAGAAACAGGATTAAAAGAAGGAACACCGGTAATTGTGGGTACCTGTGATGCAGGAGCCGAAGCGATTAGTGGCGGAGTAATTGAACCTGGGGAAAATATTTTGGTTTATGGCAGTACCATAAGTATTTTGCAGTATCTTAAAGAACCAATTTTTCACCCCGACCTTTTTAGCGGATTATATTGTCTTCCCAATAGTTATCTTATAGGTGGTGCTACTGCTGCAGGTGGTGCATTAACTAAATGGTTTAGAGATAATTTTAGCCATTTAGAAAAAATAAAAGAATGGCTAAACGGAACCAATGCTTATGATTTACTAAATGAGGAGGTTAGTCAGTTGGAATCAGGCCCAACCGGTTTAGTAGTTTTACCATTTTTTAGCGGAGCACGTACGCCAATTAATGATAAAAAAGCTAAAGGATTAATTGCTGGGTTAACATTATCTCATAAAAAAGCTCAGATCTACAAAGCACTTTTAGAAGGAGTAGGTTTCGAAGTAAAAAGTATTTTCGATACAATGGAACAAGCAGGAGCAAATCCTAAGAGAAATATAGCTGTTGGGGGAGGTATTAAAAATACCGTTTGGCCTCAAATAATCAGTGATATAACTGGCAGAGAACAAGATTGTGTAGTCCAGGCTTTAGGCGCGCCTTTAGGCTCTGCTTTTTTAGCAGGCCTGGGGACAGGTATAATCAAAGATGTTAAATCACTTAGAAAAGAGTGGGTAAAAATTGAAAGAAATGTTAAGCCATCAATTACGATTAATCGTAAATATAAAAAATATTACCAATTATACCAATCTTTTTATCAAGCAACTAAAGATTTAATTCATAGATTGGGAGAATAGTATTAAAAGTATATTTTATGCTTATACAATCTTCTTAACTGGCACAGTTAAATTATTACATTACAATTATAAAACCGATTTAGATTAATTTTACACGGAGGAAAATTATTATGGTAAATTCAGCAATTAAACAGGAGAGACTGCAAAACATCTTTAATAAGAAGAGTGGCAATGCAGTAATTATACCCTTGGATTATGGGTTGTATATGGGGTCGGTTAAGGGGATAGAAGATCCGGTTAAAATTGTAAATAAACTTATAGATAATAAAGTAGATGGTACTATAATGAGCTTCGGGTTAGGCAAGGTAACAGCAAATTTATTTTATACCAAAAAATATATATCAAAAATATTATCTGTAGATTATATGTTAACGTCAACAATGCCCGGAATGGAAGAAGGAATTTTTGGAAATACACTTCTATCTTCAGTTGAGCAAGCTATTAAATGGGGGTTTGATGCAATAAAGGCATTTTTGATTTGGGGAGTAGAGCCTAATTTACAACTGCAAAATATTAAATATATAGGTAAGTTAGCAAGAAGTTGTGATAAACATGATATGCCTTTAATAATAGAACCTCTTTTAATTGGTAAAAATATACCAGAAAACAAAAGAAATGACCCAAAATTAATTATGGATACTTGTAGGATAGCGATGGAAATGGGAGCAGATATACTTAAAATATCTTATCCGGGCGATAAGGAAAGTTTTTCTCAAATTGTCAAGAATTCCTATATACCGGTAGTAATTTTAGGTGGACCTAAAAAAGAGGGGAAGATTAAAGAGATGCTTCGAATGACTAAAAGTGCTATAGAGGTCGGAGGGAAGGGAATAGTTTTTGGTAGAAATGTTTGGCAAAGTTCTAAAATGGACAATATAATATCTGCCTTAAAAGATATTGTGCATAATAATAATGGAGTTGACGAAGTTTTAGAAAAATATAATTTATGTAATTTGTAAGTTTATTAAAAGATGATCTTTTACATAGGTTGAAAGGTAAAATTAAATTAGAAAAGCCAAACCTATGAGAATCAGAACTTGCTATAGGGCTATATAATTTATTTTCACATTTCACCCGAATAGATTTACGATTTTACGGAATTAAATTTCATGTAAATAATAATTAATATTTGAAAGATGTAATCTAAAAAAAGAGGTGTCACCGAGGCTACTGAGGAAAAAGATAAAGTAAAAAAGTCCTTCAGGTGATAAGAAAATGACAGGGGACAGGTCTTTTAGTTTTTAATGTTAAATGCAAAGACCTGCCACCCATTTTATTTTATTTTTACTCATTTTTCCCCCGTATAAATATAAATCATTTAACGGGGCGAACCCAACTTTACCTTCATTCCGGATAATTCTTTCTGTACCTCCGAAAAGCGCAGGGAATAGTATTCCCGGTTTTGCTGATTTAAGTTGGTGATAGTATTATGTATCTCTTTGGTATTTTCCAGGACTTGCCGATATCCCTCTTTCTGGGCAATTACTATTTCCTGCATAAATCTGTCGATACGAAAGATTAAGAGTATCGATAAGGCAATAGGGAAGCCCTGATTAGCGATAATATCTAATAACATTTTAACATCCATTATTTCACTCCTTTCTAAAAAAGTAAACCAAAGGTGCCAGGCACCTTTGGTTTACTTTTTATTCCCTCCAGCGGGTGCGTTTGGTAGGACGCACATCCAGATGCAGGAAATTCTTCTTCTCATAAAACCCGATACCGTTAAAATCTATATTCTCACATACCTCTAAAAGTTCAATTAAGTTAATATCTTTTACTTTAATGTCTGCCGCTAAGCCGATACGGTGATAGCTGTTTGGTACCCCTCCAACTTTCTGGTTATATTTCGAACAGCGGTATCCGGAGTTAATATATACCGGTCTTTCCAATACATTTCGTAATTCTACCAATTTAGCCAGCAGTTTGGGATGCAGCATCACCAGATTACAGCAGGGACAGGCAAATTCGGATAGGTTGAAATATGGAGCGATGATTATATTGTTGGTACTATTTAGCATTTGAATGTGAACCAACTCCTTTCACAATCTCCTCCCCCTTGAGGGGGGGAGGATTAAGGTGGGGGTGACTAATTTTATCTCTCTATTTTCTTGACTGGCTGACTGGAAGACCGGAAGACCGGAAGACTAATTGAATCTCATACCCATATTCAGAAACCAATTAACCAGCTAGCTAACTAACTATCTAGTCAACAGTGACTGCTGAACGATCTTTTTATCCTTTATTAATTTCTTCTTCAACAGCACATCATAAGTCTGCTGGTTGATTCCTCCCACATTGGCTTTCATCATGGTCTTTACCGCTTTCTCCTCAGACTTTTTTAAACTGATATTCTTATCAGCCAGTATCTCGATTAACTTCTTCCAGGCAACATCCCATTTCTGGTTACCGTTTCCTATTCCCAGCTCTTCTTCTGCCCAGAGCATAGCGGATAAAATAGCCTCTTTAATAGTCCCGGCCCTGTCTTCTCCTAATCTGTTCTTTAGGAAACTGTAAGCGATAGAGACCAGAGATAATAGTAGGGCATTGAGTAGATATTTAGATATAATAGTTTCAAGCATTGATTTTCTCCTTTCTTGCATTTTGTCATTGCGAGAAACGAAGTGACGAAGCAATCCCATCAAATTACGAGATTGCCGCG
>Ga0210003_1003846_pt1 | contig 12057 bp, 11 predicted proteins | sample LantaG_FD_182804 | JGI IMG/M metagenome (GOLD analysis project Ga0210003, IMG submission 182804) | Deep subsurface microbial communities from Baltic Sea to uncover new lineages of life (NeLLi) - Landsort_02402 metaG (SPAdes) (version 2) | ecosystem: Environmental > Aquatic > Marine > Oceanic >...
CTTCGGAGGGGGAAGGCAGGCGGATTGGGAAGCACCTGGTGAGGGCCGGGACACAGGAGCACCAGACTCACGAGCCGCTCATCAGTCGGGCGACGCTTGCGGAAGTGCCATTGGCCGGGCTATTCTCCGGAAAGCGTCTGCGGATCGTGGACATTCGATTTCCAAAATCTGCAAATCGGGTGTCTAAGAATGTGCCCTGTCTCAAGGTAAATTGGTGGGTAACTATGCCGCCGCCGAAGATGCCGTCCAGGAAGCGTTTCTGGTCGTGGTCAAGAAGCACGAAAACTTCCAAGAGGGGGCATTGCTGCTGGCGTGGTGTCGGGCGATCGTGAGAATCGAGGTCTTGAAGGCAAAAGATCGCTACCATCGCGACCGAAGCCTCATCGAACGTGTGCTAGATGATTCCGTTGACGCCGCGTTTCAATCGTCTTTAGAAATCTCTGGCTGCTGGCAAACAGCGTTGTTTTTAAAGTTCTGGTAGTGCTTGCGGAATGATGTCGAATCTATTTTTCCAGGTGCTTTTGGCAGAACTTTAGCTGGAGCTGCAGCCAAGTCTTTCCCTTTTCTACTGTGGGAAGCTTGTTGCGTCCTCCACCGTACGCGAGGCAGGGGATACCCAACTCTTGTGCCTTGTCTCGTAGCATGATCGCTGCCCATGGAGGATGAATTCGATCGCTGGGTTTGGCATCCGAGTAGATGAAGATGGGTGCTTCGCCTTTGTCCATGAAACGCAAGGCGAACTCCCGGGTCCCTCGCGGTTGCATGATGCTAGCCACGACTGCGGGGCGTGAACTCTGCCGACTGACCGAGTCTTTGGCTGACGGATCCGCGAAATCGTCGTGGTAGGCCAAGAACTCGCTGATGAGGGCTCCGGCTGAAACTCCACAGCAGCAAAGCCTTGCAGGGTCAAGATTCCAATCCTTCGCCTTGGAGCGAACAAACTGCACGGCCCTGGCGCAATGTTTCGCGATTTCAAGGTGATCCATGTCGTCGCTGAGAAAGGGATAGTTGCAAGACACAACCGCGTACCCCGCGTTGCGGTAGGTCTGCAGCATGTCGCTTCGGTTCTTCTGCAGTTGGCTTTTGTCGCCATCTCGAAATCCGCCGGGGTGGAACCAGATCAAGACGGGGGCAGGTTCGTCGCTCGTCGCGTCGCTTTTTTGGGCAGGCCAAAAGTCGAGTACGTTCCGCTCATGCTTCGTGTCGTAAGCGATGTCACGTTGTGGTTCAGCGCCATCCGAAACCTTGCCGAAGAATTGCCAGATCACGTCCGCGGCACTGGTTCCCAATTCACGTTTACCGGGAACTCTGTGCCCAAAATTCTTGATCTGGTAATGCCATACCTCGTTCCCGTTGATTCCATCTTTGTAATGGTGCGCTGTCGTTTGATTGGAAAGTTGGATGACTTCTTCGGTGTTGGTCTTGTTGAGCTTGCGCCAGAACTCCAGCATCGCACCCTGATCCGGCGCGCCGCCCCAACCGCCATCGTTCGACATGCTGCCGTTGTAAGGCACAATTTCATCATCCAGACCTGAGATTTGCAGAATGGGAACCGGGGGTATGTCATCCCGATGTTCCCAGGTATGGCCACTCATGGTGCCGATCACGGACGCGGCGGCTTTAAAGACATCGGGTTTCTCCGCGACCAGCGCGTAACTCATGAAACCTCCGTTGGAAACTCCGCACACGAAGGTTCTGCCTTTGTTGAGCGAGTGTTTATTTTGCAGGTCAGACGCGAGCGCGGAAAGGAAGCCGATGTCGTCCATCTTGCTGATCTTCAGGCGAGCGTTCCAGTGCGGTATCCCTTCGAGATCATCAGCCCCTTGTGGATAGCAGACGGCGAACCCGTTGGTATCGGCCAGATCATCCATCCCAAGTTCGACTAAATCCCTGGCGTCGCCGCGGTAGCCGTGAAGAACGAATACCAGGGGCGAATTAACGGGAAGATCTTGAGGAACATGGAGTAGATACTCTCGCTTTACGTCGTTGTGCGTGAACTCGATGAACTGGCCGGTATGAGGCTTCTGCACCTTGACTTCTTGTTTCGCGTGGCTTTCCTGATTCCCGTCGAGGAAATCCAGCAGCAGTTTCTCACTGATTCCGTATGTGGCGCCGTGGCCTTCGCCCAGTACTTTGTAGTGAACGACGTCGCCATCGAGATAGCGAAAGACTTCGGCGTTCTCGATGGTTCTGGTTGGACGTGATAGCTGCACTCCCTCGTAACCCATTTGCCGCGCCCACAAAAACGTCGACTCTTCCGCATCGACAAACGCCAGCTTCCCATCTTTGGCTGGAATCACTTTCGACGGACCACCGTGATAAGGAACCAGCTTGTCGTTCACACCCGAGATGTTCAGCAGTCGTTTGCCCTCTGCAGGGCTGGCCACTGTGCGGTAGTTGTTATCATCGCCTTTCGCTCTGAAATGTTCGCCGTCGTGCTGCCATATGTTCAGTTGGCTGACGCCACTGATGTAATTGCGAATGTTTGGCAACTTGCTTTCGATCGCCAGTTGGTTCACCATCGCCGCGCCATTGGAGGCGCCCATGATCGTGAAGTTCTCGGGATCCACGTTCTCATACGTGGCCAGCTTCAGCACGATTGCTTCGATGAAACCGAGATCGTCTGCCTTGGAACGCTCCGAGACAATATTCCAGCTTTCACGATAGCCCTGCGGAAACACCAGCACATAACGAGACGCGATCGTTCCACGTCCGCGAATAAATCCTCGCATCGCATCCTGCGCATTCCCTCCGTTTCCATGCAGAAAAATCAGCACAGGAAGTTGCCGCGGCTTATCCTCAGCGTCAGGGACACGAACATGGTAGGGCCGCTCAAACGAATTCTCCTGGGACCATGACTGGGTGACGTGATAGTCGCCGGACTTCAAGAATTCATGACTCGGATTTTGCTGCGCCAGATTTTGCTGCGCCAGATTTTGCTGCGCCAGCGCCGATTGGCCAGCCAGCAACGCCGCGAAGCAAACGAGCCACCTCTGCATCTGCATCTTCATCATCACTTTCAACCTTCTCTCGGGGGCTTCCGCCGCTGTTGATCGCAATAGCCGCAACCGGAGGACGAATCATGGAAGCTAACCGTGGCCGAGACGCTTGTGCACACGGTGCAATGGAGGATAGCCCGGTCAATGGCACTTCTGCAATGGTCTTCCGGCTGACGGACTGCCCGTGAGCAGCGAGATCGGGCGTGTCGGGCGTCCGGTGTCGGTTCGCCGAAATGCCGCGTGCCCCCCTGCGGCTGTGGTTTTCGTGCGTCGGCGCAGACCGCGTCCCAGTTCCCCGTTCCCGGGGCTTCAACACCTCGTATCCGACGCCGCTCAGAGGCTGTGAATATCGATCGCGGGCAGCTCGTCGGGCGATGCTTGAAAGATTGCCCGGTCGTCATGGCCCTGCACGAGCTCAACCCAGTCGGTGGGCGGGCCCCGGGCCGGCGAGACGGGTGGAGGCTCCAGCGGTTCGTCGAGGTGTGTGAGAATCTTCCGAATCGGCCCCGGCTCCGTGATGAACGCGATCAGCCGGATATCGCCGCCGCACGCTGGGCACTCCAGCGGAAACTCCTCCCCCACCCGGGCCATGAGCTTCGCCCAGGTGATCCGTGAGGTGTCGTGCGAGCGGGGCTTTTGGGTCGCGTGAGTCGCGTCGCAGCAGCGTCCCGTGGCGTTACCGCCGCCGCCATGCCCGCTGGTCACGGCCTCGCGTTGCTTGCCGACGTTGCCGATCGCCAGCGCCGTGACGGCCCGCCTGAGCTTGTGATTCGGCGCAAACACCCCGTGGTAGCGGTGTCGGTGCTTTCGCGGCGGCGGCACGAGGTCCGCCAAACGATCGAGAAACTCAAACGGCGTGAGGTCGACAACGCCGTTGGCGCCCGGCCGCGTGGACGTGCGGCCGCGGCCGGGCCCGACCCAGTTGGCGGCCTTGTGCCTGGGCAGCACGTAGCGGATGCGGGCGATCCGGCCGCCAGCACCGCGGATCAAGGAGAGCCGCTCGAGGGCGAACGGAGGCCGGGCGCAGTACCGCAGCAAGTGTTCGAGACTCCGAAAATAGCTCGGCACATCGCGGTCGATAAGCGTGATCCGAACACTGGCGTCGACTGAAAACCCGCTGTTCTCCCAGGCGAGCATGTCGGCAGCGGCCGCGGCGTCGAGTAGGTGAGACCGCCTGAACCACCGGATCACGCGACGGCGGACCCGCTCGGTGAGCGCGGCCAGATCGGCCTGCGTGATCGGCCGGGCCGGCAGGAACGTCGGCGGGGCGTCGCAGCCTGCTTGATCAGCAGCCGGCACGAAGACGCCTTCGGTCACGCAGGCGTGCAGGTGGACATGGTGGTTGAGCGCCGAACCAAAGCGGTGCAAAAAGGAAATGCCGCCGAGCCGTGGGCGGGCAGATGCGGGGGTGGCGGGGTCACTCGCGCCGCCTGCCGCACCGCAGAGCAGTCGCTCGATCTCGTCAAGAAAGATCTTCGTGAGGGCGGCGACGGCTCGGGGTCGGTCGGCCAGCATGCCCCGCAATCGCTTCGGCACCGAGATCACCCACTGCCGCACGGGCACCGGCGGGATGACGTGATCGGCGAGGTGGGCGGCCGTCTGGGCCATGTGGCGGCCGTTGCAGGACGGGCAGACGCCGCGGCCCTTGCAGGAGAAGGCCACGACGAATCCTTGGCCGCAGCCCGTGCACCGGGCGCGGGCGAAGCCGAAGCAGAGGATCCCGCAGGCGAGATAGCCGCGGAGTTCGTCCTCGACATAGCCTGGCACGGGCCGCTCGGCAGCTTCCCGCCATTCGAGCCAGCTCTCGAGGTTCTCGGAGATGATCTTGTGGAGCGGCGTCTTCTCGGGCCGGCGTCGCTCGTAACGACGGGATTCCGCGAAGCCTCCGTGTGGGCGGAGGCGGCATCGCGCGGGAAACCCTGTAACCGCGGCGACCATGGGCGGACCGGCAGGTGGAAGGCTGGTGTAAACAGCCGTACACTATCCGCGGGCAGGGCGGTTCGCCATCAGCCGATCGCAAGGCTCGGCGGCCGAGCAAACAAAGCGGGGGCATGCAGAGGCGGCAGCTGCATCCCGATCCCTGAAAATGTTGTGGTGGCCTGGAATCACGAGAGTTCGGGACCGAAAGCCCGGGCTTTTTCGCAGAGTTCATACGTCACTCGCGCGGCCTCCATGTACCTTGCGATCTGGAGGTTGTCGGGCGTAGACGGTGTGTCCCGGATTGAGTCGGTTGCAGCGGGCAGGATGACTGAAAGGCTTCGCTTCAACCGCTACACAAGCCAGAAAATCCCCCAAACTCCGGCGTTGCCCGCTTTCTCACCGCCGCCGCCGGACGAAGCCGAGCCCTGCGGCCACGCAACCGACAGCGAGCATGCCCACGGTCGCCGGCTCCGGGACGGCGGAAACCGAGAAGGTGACGGTGTTCCCGGGCGGATTCTCGATTTGTCGGGCGCGAGATCGAGCGGAACTGAGAATTCTGCCACCGGCGCAAACCGCTTCCGACTCGCCTTCAATGCGAAAGCGTGATCGAGCGTCGCGAAGGGCAGGGCACGGTCTCTCAGCGGTGATGAATGTCGATCATCGGCAGATCTTCCGATGATGGTTGCTTGAGTTCCTCATCACCATCGGACTGTGCCAGCTCACCCCAGTGGACCGGCGGCCCCCGCGCTGGTGACACGCGCGGTGGATCCATCGGTTCACCCAGATGCGACAGGATCTTTCGGATCGGTTCCGGGTCGGTGCTGAAGCTGATGAGCCGAATCTCGCCACCACAGTTGGGACACGCCAGCGGAAACGTCTCACCCACCCGTGTCAGCAGCTTCATGCTTTCGTCGCGGTGGAATAATCGCCGCCAGCCGATCCAGAAACTCAAACGGGCTCAGCTCCACCGCCCCGCTGGCCCCGGGATGTGCCGACTTCCGTGCGCGTCCCGGCCCCACCCGGTCGCCTCGCTTGTGCCGGGGCAGGGTATAGCGAACCCGCTCAGGCTGGTCGCCCGTGCCTGGCACCACCGACAGCCGCTCCAGCGCAAACGCCGGCCAGGCGCCGTATCGCAGCAGATGCTCCAAACTCCAGAAGTACGCTGGTACATCCCGGTCTTGAAGCGAGATGCGAACACTCGCATCGACTGAAAACCCGCTGTGCTGCCAGGCGAGCATGTCGGCGGCTGCCTCACAACAGGCAGCCTGCGCAGTTCAGCAGAAGAAACGTGCTTCCGGTCCGCTGCCGTCGAATCCGCCGTTGGCAATGGCCGGCCGCATCGCCTTTGGGCTTGAACCCCGCGATTGGCCTACATGCGACGAAAGATGGGCTAAACAAGGGTATTGCTGCCGGCTGCGGTGACTCTGCGGAGTGACACGGCCCGGGGTGTCGGTGACGAGACGAGGAGGACGATACCCACGCGTCGCTCTGCACGAGAGCGTCGATCACGCCACGGCCATCACCAGGATAGTCATGGCATGCGATTAGAAATAGACAGATAAAAGGTGCTTGCTAAAAAAGCGAGCTAGGAAAGACGTGGCACAGGATAAGTAGAGATTAACGGTAAGATTGGGTTAATTCAGGCTTGATCTCTTAAGATCTCCGGTCGTCTCTTGGCTTTAAAGTGTTCAATAGCTAGCGGTGTAGCAGTTACTTAAAGGGTAGAGGCCGAGGTAGGTCCTCCTTACCCGTATTTTGCTAACGTCCCCATGCGTATGTTTCTCGGAGATCATCACGACAATCGGTCATAACCGTTACCCGGTTTAAACGGGTCTTGCTACGTTGCTGAGTTTTCCCGGATCCGATTTGAGCGGTTCCGAGAGATGTCTTAGCCGCGCTTGATTTGGATGCAACGCTTGGGCCGTTTGTGAATAACTCTCGCCCCAACGCACCTTTTTAAGACACAATTCGTGTCGCGTTGAGCTTCGCTGATATCTGATGTTGACTAGGTGAGTTTTGGAGTTCCTTAGTGTTTTCCCTCAGAGCATCTATGAAACTTTGAGGGTGCAAGTGATTGTGCGGTTTTGAGAAGAGTTTTTTCATGTGCAGAGTTTTTACACCGAATTTATTGATAAGGGTTTCCAGTGGGTGGAGTTAAGTTATGAAAAAGTTGCTCTGTTGTTTTGGTATTCCACTTGTTGTGGTTTCCGTTGTAGTCGTTTTATCGACCTCAAGAATATCTGCCATGGAGTCTCAGTCGTCCAACGATCTTCCTGTTGACGACTTAATAAGCGAACACCTGTTCTCTTTCGCTAGTCTGAACGAAGACACAAAAGACATCCCATTGGTAGATATTGGTCTGCGTCAGAAAAAACCCGTATGGGACTTCAACGTCGGGGCAGCAATACTTACCCGGGGAACACAAGCGGGAAGTACGCTGTTGGGAGAACGTCAAGTGACTCCGCCTTTTGACGTGACCCCGGTACTTTCTGGTAGTGACCTTGGTTCGAACTGGGCTGGTGGGCTCGACATTAGTGGCACTCGTGAATTGTCTCCATCGAGGCGATTTGATGCAGTCAATGTTCGCTACTTCGATGTACAGGGGTTGCAATCTACAGCTGCGGTAGATGTCACGGGGCTTGTCGTAGGTCCTGCGTGGCCTGCTGCTCCGCCATTTGCTCGGAATGGTGATGGAACCGCTTCATACCGCCAGAACACAAATCTGTTTAGTTTCGAGGCCAATGGCGTTGTGTACGGCTCTACAAAAGTGGACTGGCTGGCTGGTTTTCGCTGGATTGGAATGAATGAAACTCTGCGGGGTGTTGTGCCGCTTGCCAGTGCTCAACCCCCATCTTTTCTTTACGGTGCCGGGAACAGCCTGTATGGCGGGCAGTTGGGGGCGAACATTAAATTGCTCGAGTCAGGGCGAACCCTACAAGTGTATTGTGCACCAAAAGCAGGTCTCTATCTCAATCAGGCAGTTGGTGATTATCAGTCTTTCGATAACAACATCAATACTGCGAGTAATGGGTTCCGTAACCAGTTGGCGTTCGCAGGAGATGTCAGTGTGAATGCACGATATCGACTTACAAAGGCCTTCAGTGTTCAAGTGGGCTATCAGTTGCTGTGGTTAAATGGAATAGCCGTTGCAGCGGATCAGGCAGAAGTCATGGGGCCAGAAAGTGTTACAGGCCGAGCCTTTGATAGTTCAGGAAGTGCTTTCTTCCACGGTGCCTTGGTAGGAGGTAACTTTGTCTGGTAGTGCAAAAGATCATTTAGTATTTCGTGTTTAACGCTCCCTCCGTCGCCAATCCTACAGTGCTATGTAGTTTGTGTCAGCCCGTAGTTTTCATGGCCGAATTGCACGAAAGTTTCTCCCCACCGCTTTCTGGATAACTGCGACATAGAGTCTCCACTCTTCCGCCACGAATCGCAAACGCCCCTCTTTAAGACACAATTCGTTTCGCGTTGAGCTTCGCTAATATCAGATGTTTAAATCAGTGAGTTTTGAACCTCGTAAGAATATTATCTTTGATAGTTTTGTTATTAGTTTTCAAACTGGTTGGAATTGTGCCTAATCCACCCCGCGATTTTCACGCCATAGGGTCGCAAAATGCGACGAAGATAAAACTACCCTGTGTCCTTTTAAGACGAAGAAGTTTTGAGAGTCTTGAACGTTGGGTGACAACGTGAACGCCTGTTAGAAATCAACTGATGACGTTGACCAAATCTGTGTGGCATATGTGTGGCAGATTAGTGGGCGGAGTCGGGCCAAAAATGAAGAGTTGTTCTCTATTACGAGTGAAACAACGTTTGGCCTTCTGTTGCCCCACGGGCTCGCCTTCTGGATGTAGAGCGTGCGAACACACGCCCTCGCGAGCCACTCCTGGATCTCCTTGGCAACGAACTCAGGCCCGATGTCACTGCGTAGATGCTCCGGTGCTCCACGCACGGCAAAGAGGTATTGCAGCGTCATGATCACATCGCAGGCGGTAAACGACCGGGCCACCTCGATCGCCAGGCACTCCCACGTAAACTCATCGATCACCACGAGGATCCGCAGTTGCCTGCCGTCCTCCGTGCGCTCCGTGAGGAAGTCGTAGCTCCACACGGGGTTTCGATGCGTCGCCCGGTGACGCACGCACCCATTCGCGCTCGTCCCCGGTAGTCTCCGACGTTTCCGCTGCTTTCGCGGCACCTGCATAGGCTCCTCCTTCCAGATCCAATGCACCCGTTTGAAGTTCGCCTTCCAGCCCCCGAACGCATTTGGGCCCGTGAGGACTTGGTGTGTCCGTTCACTGCCATGCCTCGGGAACGTCTCCACGATCTTCCGCATTACCCCGAGGAGTTCGCGGTCGCCGTCTACCTTCCTGGGACGGTGACGCTGCGTACCCCGGTTCTAGCAGAGGACTCGACAGACCCTTCTTTCCGAGATCTTTCCGTGCCCCAAGGACCGCCGGACGGATTCCACCGTTCGGCGGCGACGCTCGGGGCACATCAGTTTGGGCGGGCCGCCTCCTTGAGGATCAGCATGTCCAACGCCTGATCCGCAACCAGCTTCTTCAGCCTCGAGTTCTTCTTCTGGAGGTCCTGAAGCATAACTGCCCGGCGGAAGCACCCGCCGTTGGATCCCCTGCTGCCCTGGGTTCGCCAGCACGATCCCCGGTGGTAATGGCTCGCCCCCGAGCGCTGTCACCACCCCGACCTTGCCGGCGGGGATCGTGGTGTTGGGTTCGAGCTTCGCCTCGTAGGCAATCGGCATCACGAAATGCCATCCCTCGGCCAACACCGTCTCGAGCGGGCCCTTCTGGCCGGGCTGGGCGAGCACATGCCCTGGAGGCAAAGGCCCGCCATCCTTGGCGATGACAACGAGATGTTGCGCTGGCGGAACGTAGGTGAAGAACGTGTTCCACGTCGCCAGGAATGCGACGAGCACCGCCACCACTAGGCCCGCCCAGAACCCGAGCACCCACTTCCAGCGGGCGATGCGCCGCGGGGGCTGAAAGCTGATCTTCATGTCAGGTGTCTCCGTGATCAGGGCTTGTGAGCGTGGGAGGTTGGAACAGGGTGCGTATCAAGGCACGGTCGTCTCGGCCGCGGCCGGCACGACCGCGGCGGCTGGGCGCGTCGAGCGTGGCGGCGTGGGGCGGCCGGCGACGGGCTCCGGTGGCGAAAGCAGCAAGGCAGAAAACAGTCGGCCAAACTCGCTTTCATCAGACGCAAAAATCTCTCCGAGTGTCGGCGCCATGCGGGCGAGCACGGCATGGCGAGCAAAGAGATCCGGGCTTCCAAAACCCTCGACGCTTGTGCGGAGTGCCGCGACCTCGGCCTCGTTCTGTGCAGCGATCACAGCCGCCTCGGCTTCGGCCTTCGCCTGCACCGCCTTGGCCTGCTCGCGCGATGCTTCGAGCTGGCTCTGGGCAATCGTGACGAGCGCCGTGAGTTTCTGCTTTTCCACCTCGAGCATCTGCTGCGCCTGGGTCTTCGCCTGGGCCAGCCGCGTCTCGGCCTGAACACGCTCACGCTTCTGTGCAGCGAGCGCCTCCTGCGCCTTGAGTGCCTGCTCGTTGGTGTACTGCTTTGGTCTGCATGGCGTCGTGGGTGCAGGCAGGCGAAGTTGGCAACCGAGTCACGAACGGTTGCGATGACGCAGCACGTACAGATGTTTCCGCTTCCATCGTACCAGCGACGGCTACGGTCCGTTGCCCCTGATGCCCCCGGTATCCGCTTTCAGAGTGGGGCACCTCTGAAAGCCGGGCATCGCCGTGGTCGCGGCCAGCCAGCAGCGTCCAGGCCAGCGGACATCGCCCGTCTCGTGGCGACAGGCTCCACAGCAGCGTTATGCCCGTAGGCGGCCTGAGCGAACATCGCTCTATCAGGTCGTCGCACGGCATCTGGAGAGTTGGCTTGCTGAGCACGAGCAGCGCGGCCGGCCAATCAGGCGGCATGTTGAAGAAGAGTTCCGCCGCTACCTGACCTGCGGGTTGCTCTGTTTTGGGTTTGCGCGGGCGAAGTGTTCAAGCTGCGGCCATGGCTTTCTGGTGGCGTTTTCCTGCAAGGGCCGCGGCGTCTGTCCGTCTTGCACCGGTCGGCGGATGGCCCAGACGGCGGCACACCTTGCTGACCATGTCATTCCGCCTGTTCCAATGCGGCAGTGGGTGATTTCAGTGCCGAAGCGGCTGCGGGGCATTTTGGCCGACCGGCCGCAGGCGATGACCTCGCTGTCGCGGATGTTTCTGGAAGAGATCGAACGGCTGCTTTGCGACGCTGCAGGTGGTAGACGCGACGGCGGCGTTGCCGGGCAGGCCCACCCTCGGCTTGGTGCGGTCTCGTTCCAGCACCGCTTTGGCTCAAGCCTCAACCAGCATGTGCATCTGCATGCCTGCGTGACCGACGGGGTGTTCGAGCGGGCTGGCGAAGGTGGCGGCGTGACGTTTCACGCAGTTCGGCCGCTCTCAGCGGCAGACCTGGCGACTCTCACCCAACGGGTGCGGCGACGGCTGGTGCGGTGGTGTTGCCGGAAGGGGTTTCTCAGCCGTGAGGCCGCCGCTGACATGCTCACCTGGCAGCACAGTGGATTCTCAGTCGATGCCAGCGTGCGGATCTCGCTTGCTGATCGGGACGTGCCGGAGCACTACCGGAGCCTGGAGCATCTGCTGCGTTACTGCGCTCGGCCGGCGTTTGCGCTGGAGCGGCTGTCTGTTGTGCCAGCAACGGGCAACAGACCTGAGCGGGTTCGCTACACCCTGCCCCGGCACAAGCGCGGCGACTGGGTAGGGCCTTGCCGCGCGGCCCTGCCTCCGGCCGCATGCCGGCCCGGCACCACGCCGCCGCTACGAGCGTCGCCGCCCCGAGAAGACTCCGCTCCACAAAATCATCTCCGAGAACCTCGCGAGCTGGCTCGAGTGGCGTGACCAGGCAGAGCGGCCCGTGCCGGGCTACGTCGAGGAGGAACTCCGCGGCTATCTCGAGTGCGGCATCCTCTGCTTCGGGTTGGGCCGTGCTCTCTGCACGGGCTGCGGCCAGGGGTTTGTCATCGCGTTCTCGTGCAAGGGGCGCGGGGTGTGCCCATCCTGCAATGGCAGGCACATGGCGCAGACCGCCGCCCATCTCGTCGATCACGTCATCCCGCCGGTAC
>Ga0210003_1003847_pt1 | contig 12057 bp, 11 predicted proteins | sample LantaG_FD_182804 | JGI IMG/M metagenome (GOLD analysis project Ga0210003, IMG submission 182804) | Deep subsurface microbial communities from Baltic Sea to uncover new lineages of life (NeLLi) - Landsort_02402 metaG (SPAdes) (version 2) | ecosystem: Environmental > Aquatic > Marine > Oceanic >...
ATTTACAGGGATTGGCCACCTCGGATTTTGATGTAAAGTCACATGTGGCTGTGGGCAAAATAGAGGTTGACACGACAGGCTGGAATAATTTTCAAGAATTGCCTGATGTTAAATCGTGTAGAATTAATTCCTCTTTGCTCAATGAGGTGATGTTATTTTCGGCTTCGAGTTTTACTATAACTTGTTTAAATACAAATGATAGATTTTCATGGCTTGATACAGGATCCACTCATTATAATTGGTTACGTCAAGGTAGAAAAATTAAACTTTATATTGGAATTAGAATTAGTGATACAAATTATTATTGGAAGTGGATTACTGGCAGGATAGATGTTCCTAAATTTACTCAACAAGCCGGACAGGAGATTTGCACTATCTCTGGACGATGCCTTATGAGAATGCTCATTGAAAATAGAATGAAACAGGTTTATTGGGGGAAACAGAAATTTTTTAATACTCATGATAGCGAGGATGAATATACGATGCCAGCCACTTGTACTGGTGTGCATCGGGTTTTTCTTGATTCGAAAGATCCTTACGATGGCACGAATTTAAAGGAGATTAGCCTTAACTCAGGCTGGACCTATGACTGGACGACTAACATCTTGCTCTTATTGAGAAGTATAATTCCCTATTATGAGGGCACAAATAATTTAGTGGCATATTACTTTAAGGCCCAGGTGCCGGAGGAAGTGATTGCTGACATACTGGTTGAATCTGGATTTTTGAGGGAGGATGAGCGGATGGGGTGGCTCGCAAATACTGATTACGTGACCCCGACTGGCGAGACCATTGATAGGGTCTGGTTCAATAAGGGGACTACCTGTTTGGAAGCTGCCAGGTTAGTGGCGGAAGCGGTTCAATACCGATTCTATCCGGACCAGGATGGCAATCCTATTTTCAAGCCACCACCGGTTACTGGTGTTGCGGTAAAGCTGGTGACTATCGATAACATCACTATCAATAATCGCAATGAGTTAGTGGATGAGGTTAAGAATCATATCATCGTTACAGGTGAAGAGAGAAAGAAGTTAGTCAAAATACCAACTGCAACTACTCAATCTCCAGTCGTCGATGCAGTTCTTAAGGTTGCCACTATGTATGGAGTTATGGATTCTGCTGGAAAAGGTGGGATTAATAGAAGAGGTTTTCAATGGGGAACAGATTTGATGGCTACGGGAGGTTGGTATGAGAGTTGTTCTTTTGACATAGGACAATTTGATCATGAATTAACTGATTCCGAGTTAGATGAGTTTGCAGAAACAGATGGGAATGTAACGCCAGGGAATATAGATGTTATTAATGATAGAATTTCAGTTAATTTGAACATTGAGACGGGTACTAAGATTCACTTTAGCACAACTGGAGTTTTACCTGCTCCATTGTCGTCAGGATCTTCATATTATGCAATTCATGTAGGTTCGTCTCTTATACAAGTAGCAGCAAGTAAAGATGATGCCCAGAATGAAGTTGCAATTGATATTATAGATCAAGGTTCTGGTATTCATGCAATTACACTGAGTATCGGTCATTGGCATCGAGCGTATGTTAGAAATTCACAAGGAATGTTTTTTGGAAAATGGATTTGGATTGAAGTAACGTTTTAAAATAAGTGTAGATTTTGGGCTTAATTATTCAGAAGGAGAATTAGGATAGATGGCTATAATAGATTTTTATGAAATAGGTTCAAACCAAATATACAATAATAAGTTTACTGGATATGCTTATTTACACTTTGACACAGAGACCTATTTCTACCATTATATAGAATCGAAAAAAGGAATAGACGGAGATATTAAAAAAGGAACTGAGTACTATAGTCATTTCACTACAGGTTTGATTAGTGGAGAAGCAACAGGATTATTAAAAACTACCTTATATTATTGGCGGATTTGTATAAGAGTTGGTGAGGTTACATCTTATACAGATTGGAATTTGGCTACAACCAAAACTTATATGGTATATGTGTTTCTACCAACAGATTATACTTATCATTTGCAAACTCTCCGAGCTACGAGTGATGATTATGCTACAGCTCATAATGCTGCTTCTGGAAGTATGATTGAGAGTGACCAGATAGGGCAACAAAAATGGGGAACTGAATATAGAATATACAGGTCGCCTGGTCTTTGGGATACAACCGGAATAATTTCTGAAGGAGTTGCAAGTGCTGCACTTTGTGGGGAGCATCTTGGAGCTCTAATAGCAGATTTTAAAATAGTTGTACAAAGTGGACAACCAACTTTTCCCCATAGCCCTGTAATAGGTGTAGATTATGATAAGGCTAATTATGGTGATATAGGTGGTGAAAGTGAAACATTAGTTGCAGGTAAAGGTGGGTATTCTTTTAACACTCCTTTCGAAGAAGAAGCACTTAGTTGGATACAAAACGGGCTAACTAAATTAATGTTACGAAGTAGTAAAGAGCTGGCAGCTTCTCCCCCTGTAGGCTCCGATGAACATATTAATGCATGGGTTACTTATCTAATGGTAGAATGTCTTCCTCCTTCTGTTTCTATAATATCTTTTGAAAATTCTACTGAATATACAAGTAGATATAAAATTACTGGGAATGTTACAGCACATGGGGGAAAAGCATTAATAGGAGCTGGTTATGCTTATAGTATGACAGACCCTGAAAACGGAGGAGTTCCCGCAAATCCATCTTATGATGCAAATACTGAGCTGGGTGAGTATGAGAAAGATAATATTTATTTATCATATCGAGGATGGAAGTATTATATATGGGCTTGTGCGTATAATGGGCAATATAGTTATAGCCCTGATTATATAGCATTTTGGACTCCAGTATTGGTTCAGACTTATGACCCACCATATAGTGTAACATACGATTCTGCTTATCTTAGAGGTAAGTTGACTAATTCTCAAGCCACTATATTAAGTATGGGTTTTGAATATTATGAAGAGGAGAAGCCAGAAGACATTAATACTGTTTATTATACTCCAATAAAAAGTACTGGTGACTTTTGGAAAACTTATAAAGTATTTAATCCTTTAACTAAATATTTTTATAGAGCATTTGCTGAAGATAGCTGGGGAAGGCAACATGGTGTTTGGGTAGAGTTTACTACTCTGGAACCACCAGCTGCAGTGATAAATGTAAAAGCGGAGCGAGACTCAACACAAACCTCAATTAAATTATATGGAAAAATAACATCAATATACGGAGCGACAAAAATAATAGAAAAGGGGTTTGAATATCTCGTGCAAGATGAAGAACCAGCACCAGAAGCAACCGGGATAGAAGTTATAAAGAAAAAACCTGCTTGGATAGAATTCTGGGAGATTGGAGAATATTGGGCATACGAATACGAGGGCAACGATGTAGATTTTTGGGATAGATTATATAATCTTGAAGAGAATACCATTTGGTGGTTTAGGGCATATTGTAAAGACAATGGAGCTAATAAATATGTTGCAATTTCTTGGATGAAAAATCTCCCCAACGTCATTACTCAAGATATGACAAATATTAATTATAATAAAGCAGACGGAAATGGATTAATTGTTAGCGAAGGCGCATCAGAATTAACAATGCGAGGATTTGAAGTTATACATGAATTTTCTGGTCGTTTACCAGATTCTTGGAGGTTTGAAATAGGAGGTTTTGAGGGTGAGGTAGAAGCAAAAACAACAGTAAATGATATTGGTGTCATAACTGATTTTTATTGGGCAGGAACTCTAATTAAGACCGTTTTTGAAACATATGCTTTAGCAGTTGGAGCTTACTCTATGACAATTGGTAGTATGCTTTTTGGCTGGCCGATAATGCAGGATTGTTTGGTAGAAGGTAAGAATTATACATGCAAAGCATTTGCTGAGAATGAATTCGGTCGAGCATATGGAGAAGAGATTGATTTCTCAACTTGGACAAGAACTTATTTTTCTGAAAACCCCCCAACGACTGGAGAATTAACTATTGTTAAAAATGAGATCATTGAGAATTTACCAGTAGGAATTACGGCTTCACGAAGAGGATTTAGATACGGAACTACCGAAACCGCAGATGAATTTGATGTTCACGAGAATGGAAGTTTTACTAATGGTCCCTATAGTATGATGTTGTCCGATTTATTGCCAGACACAACTTATTATATTGTGGCTTATATTGTGGTGCAGGGAATTGTTTACGAGGGCGAAATGGAAATTATTACAACTGATCCTGAAGGGACGGAAGATGAGGATGAATATCCCACTCCGCATTATAGCCCTCAGGGGCAAGATTATCGGGAAATGGAAACAAAAGTTTTTGCAGAAGTTTTGGCTAGTCAGGGAATTATCGATTTTAGTGGAGGAAAAAAGACTTTATCCATTATTAATCATTTGATTCAGACGAATCCTGAAGCTAAAACAATAGCAGATAATTATTTAAATAGGTTTAAGTTAGCCAAGACACGGATGTCGGTTTCGTATCCTACTCCATTACCGTTTGAGCGAGAGGATACAATCAATTTTAGTTATGGAGCCCTCTTATTTAAGAATGATGATGAGGGAATTACGCATTTTAAAGAAGATGGTGAAGGAATGTCAGTTCTTATGGATCAGATAACAATGATAATTAAACAAATCAATAGTGTTGGATTAGTTAAAACACCTGACAGTATTGAGTATGTAGCAGATTTGGATTTAGAACATGGATAGGAGTTGGTGCTTATGACAATTCATAAATTTTATCAGACAGATGTGAACGGCAAGGTGACAACTGCTCACCACGTCGACGAAAAGAATATTATCAATGAATTGAGAAAGATTCTTAATAATATTGCAGCTACGTTTGGGCAGACAAAATTTGGAGATGGATTATACCCTAAGGACGACACGGATGGTCTGGAATTTGATGTAAATAGAACAACCACGAAGACCGTAACAGAAACATTAACAATTACCGAGTGTGGGTTTATAAAATTGACTGCAGGTGCTCCTTACACGCTATATTTACCGACAGCAATAGGCAATGGTGGTAGATATTATTTGTTTCTTAAATCAGATGCAAATACAAATTTAATTACACTTGATGCAAATGGCGCTGAGACTATTGATGGTCAACTTACTTACACGGGATTAAATTATCAATACGCTTGCGTTATTTTCAGGTCTAATGGCGCTGAGTGGTCCATTGTGGGAAGAACTATTAAGAATGTAACGGATGACGCTCAGTTAAAAAGAGCAGCAGGCGATATAAATACTTTTGATGAGAAGACTCCACTTGTTAATGATGACATTGTTCTTATCGAGGATAGTGCTGCAAGTTATGCAAAGAAGAAGGCAAAGATTTCTAGTTTATTGGGGGCTAAAACAGAAATGGGTAAGGTTTTAGCATTTAATTATGATAACAATGGAGATGTTATGCCGGCGGAAGATCCGGGACCAATGGACGTTTATCATGAAAGAGACACGAACAATGATTTAATGCCCATTGCCGATCTTAAGATTCCCAATACTATTAATTTTTTCTTTGAAATAGATGTAAATGGGGATATTACCCCAAGAGAAGTATAAGAAAGGAAGGTGATTTAAATGACTACACCAAATCAAGTACCGAGAGCAAATGGAGAAGGAGAGGTTGGAACCTCTCTAAAGAATTGGGCGAAGGGATGGTTTAAACAATTATTTGTTGGTGCTGATGGGATAGTGGACGTGAATGAAAAGGCAATGATCAAGACTGAGGCAATCGCCGATGCAGTGAATTATATAATAGTGAAGAATGCGGCAACCGGCAACGGACCACAAGCAGAAGCTGAAGGTACGGATACTGATATAGATTTTATTATTAAGACAAAAGGCGTCGGTAAATTTCAGGTTCTTGATGGTTCTGATAATGTAATTGCAGAATTTCATACAATTGCTACTGCAGTTAATTTCTTAAAAACTGTGGCTTCGGCTACAGGAGTTGCTTTAACAATAGAAGCTGTGGGAACGGACGACAATATTAATATAATTATAACTCCGAAGGGAGCGGGAAAATTAAAGACCGGAGCCGGGATCGAGATGACCAGTGCAGGTAAGGAATTACTTGTTAAAGAGAATACCTTAAGTTTTACTGAGCAAGTACTGACTTCTGGTGCAAATATTGCTTGGGATTTGAAAAAGGGAAATAAGGCCATCCTTGAAGCTGCACACAATTTCACGATTACTATTACTAAACCTTCGGGAGCACTTGATGCAGTGCTCATAATTACTCAAGATGGAACCGGCACGAGAGTAATGGATGAGATTATAACTCAATCAGATGCTGAAATTGCCACAAGTGATGTTCATGCAGATACAGATATTATAGATGTGACAATTGATATTCCTACCGGCGCAAGAATTCGATTTAAGACAACGACAACTTTGCCAGATCCTTTAGGGGTAGATACTATTTATTATGCAATTCATGTTAGTGCAACCGGGATTAAGGTAGCGAGTTCGAAAGCTAATGCCCACGCTGAGATGCAAATAGATTTAACAAATCAAGGAACAGGGACTCATACAGTTCAACAATTGGTTAAGTGGCCAGCAAGTACATTAGGGGTTTTACAGACTGCAGCAGGGGCTGAGGATATTGTGAAACTTCATTATAAAACTGCTGATGAGCAATGGTATGCGGAACTTATTGCCAACTTTGGTTAAAAATTAAGGAGTGATGAATAATGTTTAAGAAAAAGACTGGAATAATTGCTTTAATACTTTGTATTATTTTGACAATGGGATACTTTGCCATTAATACAAGAGCAGTATCGACAGTTTTATTGGCCATACAGGGTGCGATAACCGATGGTAACTTAGTTAAGTTTAGTGGGACTAATGGAATTGGAGTGGATACGGGATTATCAACTGCGGATGTGGCTGATGCAGTAACGAAGAAACATGCTCAAAATGCCGATACCGATTTAGACCCTACTTTTGAAGCGACTTTTGTTAAGAAAGCAGATACCGTAAATGTACTTTCAGATATAACTTCTACTGGAGCAAATATTGAGGATGCGGTAACTAAAAAACATACAGCGGGAACAGATACTATTCTTGGAACTTTAACTGCTGATATTAATATGGGAACGCATAAATTGACTGGATTATCTGTGCCCTCCGCTTCTGGGCAATCGGTCAGGACAACGGCCACAATTACAGAAGCTAATCTTGAAGACGCTATTAATAAAAAGCATACCCAGAATACCGATACTACTTTAGTTTTTACTAATGCTTTAGCTTCCGACCATACCTATTCTGGTGAAGTAGATAGCCAGCCAGTCGGTGAATCGGTGGTATTCGGTGATTTACTTTATTTTAACTGTGCAACAGTTACGGGTGATGATATAGCTTTTGTAGATGGTGGAGAAGGTGAAGATACCATAACGCAAGTTGCTGCCAAATTCTTAGAAATTGGTCTTGTGGCAGGAGATGTAATTACTGTTACTGGTGCAACCGAAGAAGGAAATAATGATACTTTTACTATAGTTAGTGTCATCGCTGGAACGATAAACATAGCTACTGGTTCTTTAACTGAAGAGGTAGCTGGAGCTACAGTTACTATTACTTCACCTTATGAATGGAAAAAAGCGAAAGCTGATGCCTATGCCACTACCCCCGCCGAAAGAATAGCACTTGAAACTAAAGCAAATAGCGAAACTTGTCTAATGCTCGTCAAGGGTTATATTAGGGATGATAGTGCTTTTGACTTTGGAGCAAGTAGAATATTCTTAAATGATGATACAGCAGGTACTTGTGATGATACTGCTCCTGCTGAAATTGGAGACCAGATACAAGTGGTAGGCACAGCAAAGAGTGCCGATATACTTTTCTTTAATCCGAGTGTAGATGTAGGTGAAATATAATGAAGAAATATATATTACCATTAGTCTTAATTTTAATATTGGCATTTAGTATTAATTGTTTTGCAACTCCTTGGGAAGTAGATACAGCAGAATATGCAGAGAAAAGTTACCACGAAACACAGGAGGCAACCCCTCATGGCATAGCCTTTAACTCCGATGGGACTAAGATGTATATTATGGGAGAACAGAATTATACAGTCTACCAGTATACCCTCTCTACCGGGTGGGATGTCAGTACTGCCACTTATGCCAGTAAATATAAGGATGTAGGGGACGAAGATACATACCCTTATGGCATAGCCTTCAGCTCCGATGGGACTAAGATGTATATTGTGGGATATGCAAATAATACAGTCTACCAGTATACACTCTCTACCGGGTGGGATGTCAGTACTGCCACTTATGCCAGTAAATATAAGGATGTAGGGGACGAAGATGCATACCCTTATGGCATAGCCTTTAACTCCGATGGGACTAAGATGTATATTGTGGGATATTGGAATTATATAGTCTACCAGTATACACTCAGCACTGTCTGGGATATAAGCACAGCAACTTATGCCGAAAAATATAAGGACGTTGGTAAGGAGGATGATTCTCCTTTAAACATAGCCTTTAGTTCTGATGGTATCAAGATGTATATTGTGGGAGAACAATATGATACAATCTTCCAGTATACGCTTTCTACTGCCTGGGATGTCAGTACTGCCACTTATGCCAGTAAATATAAGTATGTAGGGGACGAAGATACATTCCCCTATGGTGTAGCCTTCAACTCCGACGGGACTAAGATGTATATTGTGGGAGATGCAAGCGACACAGTCTACCAGTATACACTACCTGCAGTTGGCATTGTTTGGAATGGCGTAACAATAACTAAATGGAATGGAATAACTATTACTAAATGGAATACGAAGTAAGGAGGTGAATCTAAATGATTTTTGTAATTGTAGGAATTGTAATATTAATAATTATAGCGGTGATTTTCTCTAAAAAAGATGGGGAAGTGGAACCCGATCCTTGGTATTGGAAATGGCCGTTGATTGACGATACGACTCAACGTTGGGCAGATTATTGCAAGTATATGCAGAAGATAACCACTGATACGTTAGTGGCTCTGGAAATGAGATTTTACAAGTGGGTTTCTGATTGGGACCTATGGAATAAGGTGAATCATTGGGCACTTCCGGACGTGGTCTGGGTAAATAAAAAGGATGATTGCGACGGCTTGGCCCGGCTCTCCGCGGACATGCTGGGGAGATTTGTCAAGATCCCGGAGGTCTGGTGGCTGGAATATTACGGTTTTTATCGTGAATATTTTAGCGATAATGAGACCGGTAGATGGTTAGGAAATTATAAGCTAAAGGCTGGGGGGCATGCCATCACCGTGTATAAAAAGGACGGGAAACTGTTAGCCTTCTCAAACACTTCCTGGTGGAATACCCAGAATTTTAAGGACTTTATTGAAATAGGTGAACTGACTTTTCCTGAGGGTCTGTATTATATAATTTGTAGACACTGGGAATCCGGAAAGGCGCAGTGGATATTGAAGGCCAAAGAAGGAGAGATCTTAGAAGGGACTAATATCTTCCATAGGAAATTAAGAGAGACAAGAAATTTAATAGGATTAAGAAAAGGAGAACTAAAGAGGGTGAGGGAATGCCTAAAAAGGGTCAGACCTATGGAGTAATCATAGCCAGACTCGATTCAATAGATCAAACTTTAAAAGACATTAAGGAAAATAGCAAAGAAACAAAAGCAAAGGTTGATGACCACACAACAAGAATAGTAAGATTAGAATCTCATAAAGAGGAAGAGGAAAGGAGAATTGGAAATAGTTTCTTAATCCGGGCAGCTATTATCGCTGGTATCGCTGGAACAGTAGCCTCTCTGATTATGAAATTCATATAAGATGATTAACGAGTTGATCGTCAAAGATAGAATAATAAGGTGGATTCTAGTTTTTATTTTTGCTTACTTTTTCTTGAAGGTGACCATGAATATATTTACTGGCAAAGTTTGTTTATCCCCTTATATGAATGTAGCTTATGGAACTTTCGCCGGTTTAGTAACTCTTATTTTAAAGTATTATTTCTAAGGAAAAAAGATGAAGCCGATAATGATTAGCATAGTGGACAATCTTTGGTTTTGTATATTTGTAATTATATTTATTTTAATACTAGCGATTTGTGTGGGAATTGATATCAGGCATTTTAATCATTATTTTAATAAAAGGGGAAAGTAGATTTGAACGCAAGTCAATATTTATGGTGCGTTAAAATTTTAAGACAGGCTTATATATCGAAACTTACTACAAAACTCCCAGCTTCGGCAGTTGCTGCTCAGGCAGTTTTAGAATCAGGTTATGGGAAAAGTGAGCCGATAGATATAATTACGGGTAAAAAGTCATATAATTTATTTGGAGTCAAATGCCTGGTTAAGAACGGTGTTATTATCGTGGGAGGAAATAATGGTTGTGTCGAGTGTTACACTCACGAGGAGATTAATGGAATAAAAGAATTAAAACTCTTACACTTCCGAGCTTATAAATCCCATAAAGATAGTTTTGATGACCATGCAAGAATATTGGCTATTTCAAAAGATGATAATGGCGAGCAAAGATATCGAAAGGCTTTTGATTATTTAGATGACGCCGAGCAATTCATTACAGAAGTGTGGAAAGCGGGGTATGCTTCAGACAGCCAATACCTCAAAAATATAATACCCATTATTCGCCGATTAAATCGTATTCCAGTTTGGGTCCTAAAACTTTAATGGAGGTAAAAGAATTATGGATGAGATATTTCTATATGCTATATTTGCTTTGATTTGGTTTTTTGGAACTCGAATTTTGATTAGCGTAGCAGTAACTGTTCCGATGGTTTACTTGGTGATTTGGTATTTAAATAGAACGGGTCGGCATATAGTAATAAAAGCGAGATGGATTATTCTCGCTGGAATTTTAATCGGAATTATTGGCGGATGGATTAACTGGGAATGTTTATAAAAGAAAGAGGTGATTTTTATGGAAATACTCTATTGGCTTTTAGGTGGTGTATTCGGAGTTGTGTATTTTCTATGGTGGATAGGTTTGTTGCAATACTTTGATTAAAAATAAAAAGGGGGTGAGGAAATTGAAATTTATGCGTTGGTACTTAATAGTAATGATGATTTGTATAGGACTTTTCACTGGATGTCTTCCTGTGGTTCCTGAAGAACCAGAGGAGCCAATACCCGTTCTGAGCGCTGGGGTTTATGGCGTGGTATGGAATGACGATGGCGACGTTTGTTGCTACATTGAGAATACCGGAGATATCGATATAAGATTTTACGAATTGACTTTCGATGTGGATCTTCTGTATCACAAACCGATTGCGCCCATAGTGGTACTTGGTGAGAATCTTGAAGTGGGAAGCGTTGTTAAGGTATGCGAAACGGTAGCATGTCCGGTATGTGGATGTCCGGCATGTGAGGGAGATCATGGCATTGTTTCAGTTAATGTAACTTACGAGTTGTGGGAATAGTCTGGCGTTAGTAAAAAAAATTAAAGGAGGATCGTATAATGGCTAAAGTAACAGAAGTTGGAGTGGAAGTCTATCCGGGAATCATAATACCCTGGGATTGGATTGATGGTATTCTTTGTGGCTTAATTGAGAAGGGTGATGCAAGTATTATTACGGATCCAGCAGTTGAGAAGTTAGATTTGGTATTGCAAGGGTTGGTTGATAATACTGATTTTAAATTTGATAACGTAGGGAAAGCGAAACTGGAAAAAGCATTTACTCTGTCAATGGTTGAAAAGTTTATGCCGGAACTGCTACCAAACCCTTAAAAAAGGCATTCTCTTTTATAGAATGCCTAAAAAGAGGAAGAGGCAAAGGGATTTTTGGCCACCCCTTTTAATGGCTTCTTCATTAATTTCTCTGGAACTATCGGGAAGATCTAAATTTCCCGGTAGTTTTTTTTATTTATTCTGCTAAAGAAACTAAGGATCCCGGCTTAAATAATGGCTATTTTTGAGTTATTTTTGCCGAAAATCAATATAACGCTTTGTTTATAAGGGTTTTAGCGATTTTTGGAAACGCGCCAGAACGCCCCCTGTGCGATTATTTGGAAGGGGCTGGTATCATTGGCTATGGCCGGGCAAAAGAGGGGGCTTAAAAGCGAAATTTGAAGGCCTAAATTTTCCCGGACTGCTTAAATAAGAGAAAATTAACGAAAT
>Ga0210003_1003848_pt1 | contig 12055 bp, 17 predicted proteins | sample LantaG_FD_182804 | JGI IMG/M metagenome (GOLD analysis project Ga0210003, IMG submission 182804) | Deep subsurface microbial communities from Baltic Sea to uncover new lineages of life (NeLLi) - Landsort_02402 metaG (SPAdes) (version 2) | ecosystem: Environmental > Aquatic > Marine > Oceanic >...
TGAATTTATTGAATGGTTGATAAAAAAGATCTATAAAATTATAAGAAGGATTAATGGATATGTTTGATTATAAAGCAGTGCCTTATTGACGGCGTGTGGGCAAGGATGGCAACTGGGAGGATGTTAAGTGGTGTCCTATCTGTAATAAGATTGTGCCTATAGAGCAAAAAAAGGAAGAATCGTAACAGACGAAACCGTCAACCAGGGAATATCACAAGCAAGATAAAAAAAGGGGAAAAATAAAATAACAGGAATTTTTAATCTACGCAATTCTTCTTTTTATATTCGAGGGAGGGAGGGAAGGGTTCTCTGGAGATTTGATGCTGAAAAAAGAATAATTGGGGGTATCCCCTTGAATACACCAACCACTATGGGTTGTGCTTAGGCTTTTTTCTTTCTTTTCATACTTCAATCAAAATTTTGGGAAGAATTTCAAGTTTGCTGAAGTAACTCACTCGCATCTTTTAATAATCGCTTTAAGTTTTTTCTGCTAATTTTCCATTTTTTTCCTATTGAATCCCATACTTGAACCCCTGTAATATTATGTTTAAATACTGTTAAATCATCCGTATATTCTATATTATAATCACTTTCTTTAAGCATTTTTGGTAAATTACGTGGAGCAATAAATATTCCAGGCTTGCCTTTTTCGGTTTTTTTCTTTTTTATCAATACACTCCATCCAGTTATAAACACTGGTCTTCGACCTACATTTGTCATTGTAACATAGAAAACTTTTCTTTTAGTATCATCACCAGGCAAGATAAATCCAATATTTGCTTCAACTTTAATTTTCTTTCTTTCTTGTAATCCCCGAATGATATTCCAGGTAAGTGCAAATGTTGATCTTACACTCCCCCAAAAAGCAAGAATTGGAGTTAATCCCATTTACCCCTCCTTTTCATCTCTCTTAATGAGAAATTTTACTTATTCCCTTTTTTCAATACTACGCAAAAAAGGATATAAGAGAAACCTGCAGCAAGTAATATTACAGCTATTTCTGTTGTTAAAACATCCATATCAATAAAAAAATATCTTCCACTTATGAGCGCAACCGGCCAAAAAATCCATCCCCTCATCTTATTAGGCATAAGTCTCATTCCGGTATCATTGTATGGAACAATCAAGAGCGCAATCATCAATAGATACCCAAAAATTAACAAAATATTCTTTTTACATTTATTCATTCTCTCACCTCCCAGCTTTCCGGCTTTCTTTTGCTCTGCCAGGATCTTCCAGATATCTCAATTCATGGCTAATCTATACCCCGCAAAGCATGACCTATCCACATCAGAACAGATGCGATGATCCAAACTCCATAAACGAATAAAAGAGGCCAAAAATTGCCTGATTCAAACAGAGCAAACCACGGGGCCACTACCAGAAGCATAGGGATCACAAGCAGACTCAGAAAAGCCCAGATCGAACCCATTTTTCTCAAGCTCGATACTCTTCTCCCAGGTTTCTTCTTTCTGGGCTGCTTGGGTTATGGCATTGGCGATTCCGTATTTGTCGTATTCCGGTTCTGCTCCAAAAGCCATACAGAAGAACTGGTCCAAACAGGAAAAACTCTTCACTTTGTAGTTTCCGCGGTACCGCTTCACACATTTTCGGAATTCATGCAGAGGAAGATAATCCATTATCTGAGAAAAAATAGTTCTTCCTGTATTCATAACCACTCCTTCCTCTCGATTGACAAAAGAGTGACCGTATCATAAAATCAAGTTCAAATAGATGAAAGTTTTTTTCTTACATAACTTAATGAAAATAATTAAATTACAAGGAACTTAAATTTCAACGTTGGGACACTAGTGATTATAAACATATAAATAATAGGTTGGCAAAAGGCATATTATCCAGAAAAAGTATGATAATACATAGATATTCGGAAAAGGCTAGGGATTTAATAAGCAATGAATTTAAATCCAATTGAAGTAACTGGTATTTTCTTTTTTGGAAGTCTAATATTAGCCTTTAGCTATTTATTGATTACCCGGGTTGTTAAGAATGATTTTAAGAAGTATTGGAAAATTATTTTAGTATTAATTCTAATAAATTTAGTATTAAAATTTCCTTATAGCTCAAACTTCTTCGATGGGCTGGAATACGAAGATTCATATATCTATAAGGCCTCGGCAAGAGCAATCTATGAGGGACAATATGCTTTCTCGAAAATCAATCCCTATTATCCGACTTCTTGTATTTATGGAAGTATAAAAGATTGCCGAATGTCGGCAATCTTCGTGACGAATTTCTTAGGATATCCATATCTCATCAATCTCGGTTATCGCCTCTTTGGCTATCAAATAAATATCTCCAATATCGTTTCGTTATTATTTTCCGGAATTTCAATTGCTTTTGTTTTTATGATCGCCCTTCTAATGATAGACCAGCTTCCATTTGCACTTATCTGTAGTTTCGTCTATATGACGATACCAATTTTCAATGTCTATGCTTCCACTTCACTAACCGAGCCTCTATCAAATGCCTATCTAGCCTTTGTTTTGCTCCTTTATCTTATCTATGGCTGTCTGGAACGGGAGAAAAAAGATTCGGTATTTAGCAATATTTTGGGATTGTCCGCCATTGCTTTCACAATGATCTTTTCGATTTTAATTAAGACTGCGAACATTTCTTTGGTCTTTTGTTTGCCGATTGCCGGATTAATTTCTTTGATTGGAAATAAGAAGTTTAAAGACAGTAATAAGAGAAATAGGTTCTTAATATCCCTCCTGATCATCTTTATAGTCTTCGTATTTAGCGTACTTGTATTGGGATTTCAGACTGCAGTTGAAATCAATAGAGGCGATATAGGAGTAAATCCTTTCTCGTTTTCGTTTTTCAAAGCATTGGCCCCGATGTTCGCTGAGTCATTCTTTAATATCCAATGGTATCTAGCTTATTCTTTATTATTTGTGCTCGGTATATTCTTCGGATTAAAAAAGAAAAAAGCGATATTCCCAATCGTCATATTTATTTTTTATTTTGTCCTCTATGCCGCCCATTACCGAAGCTATTACTTCACAAAAGGGATTCCAGTTATTAAGGATGAGGCCATAAGATACATGTCGAGCATTGCTTTTGTATACTCTATCATTGTTGGTTTGGGGATTTATTATTTATGGGAATGGCTCAAAAAACTGAGAGATGATAGGGCATATATTTATATCAGCAAATCAATCAGCATTGCTTTAGCGATCTTCGTTTTAGCTTTTTCTGTATGTGCTAGTCTAAATTGTAGAGCCTACTTCGTAGAAGATGAATATAATGTAAGAATCAGCCCAGTATTGAAGACATTAGAATATTTGAGGAACAGGGATGATATACTAATTACATCAGAACACGTACTTTTTCAAATATATGGGAGCCCAGATTTAAAGCTGATAGATTTTTGCTCTATTGATAATCTAATTTCAATTGACGAGATTGATAATATTATTAGATCAAAGGATGTTTTTTATTTAGCAAAAATGGAACGCGACAGTGTAGACGAACAACGATATAAGCAGCAATGTTTGTACATAGATTCGAAAGAAAAAGAAGTTATCTATTTGGATGAGAATTATAAATTGTATCGCTTAACAAGAAAAACGGCTAATTAAAAAGTAAAAGATTAATCAAGGAGAAAATCATGAAAGAGAATAGCACGGTCAAAGAAGAAAAGAAGCTTATTATCAAATTTGATGTGTCTCTTTACAATAAAGTTGCTGTCTTAAAAACCTGTTATGTTTTTCAAGATAGATGTTATACAAAGGTAGAAACGGAAAAAGATTCGGGCACAAAAGTAATTCTAACCCCTAAAAAAGAATCCGTTAATCTTCAGCAGATCGAAAATCAATTCTGGGATGAGCTAATTGATCAGCAGATAAGATATGAAAACGACAATTTGTTTTCGGACATAAGGAGGCTAATAATTGAACAGGCATTTAGGCCCATTAGTTTTACTGATTTAAAAAGCAAAATTAAGAAGCATGCAATCTGAAAAACCCTATTTAATATTTCCTTATCGCTTCATGCGTTTCAATGATGAAGTATTATTAGTAAACGAAGCTGGGGAATTTATTTTTCCGAGCAAAGATGATTTTGCGAGATTATTATGCTACCAAATGGACACTAACAGCGAGACATTTCTTAATCTTAAAAGCAAGCTTTTTGTCACTGATTCGAACCCAACTCTCCCTATTTATTTGTTGGCAACGAAGTATCGAACAAAAAAGAGCTTTTTAAATAATTTTACGGCTCTACATATCTTTATTGTCACCTTGCGATGTAATCAAAAGTGCAGATACTGCCAAGCAAGCAGCGAAGATGAAACTAAAACCGAGTTTGATATGAATCTCTATACAGCGAAAAGATGTGTTGATATGGTTTATAAATCTCCTTCGCCTGCAATAAAAATAGAATTTCAAGGAGGCGAGCCGTTACTCAACTTCGAGACGGTTAAATATATTGTCCGATACGCAAAGAAACTTAATAGGGTGTATCAAAAGAATCTCGAATTCGTTGTCTGCACCAATCTATTGGAGCTGAATGAGAGAATCCTGAATTACCTTGAGGAACATAAGATATGGGTTTCAACTTCTTTAGATGGGCCGAGAAACTTACACGATGCCAATAGAATAACGAGAAAAGGAACCGGGACATACGACATAGTAAGAAAAAATATTCAACTGGCTCAAGACAAGCTCGGGATTGAAAGAATTTCCGCGCTTATGGTCACAACGAGGGATAACGTTCATAAACTAAATAGCGTTGTTGACGAATATGTCAATCAAAGATTCAATTCAATCTTTATCCGGACTATACATCCTTTCGGAAGAGCCGCAAAAGAAAAACTCGGTTATGACGTGGAAACCTTTATCAAGAATTACAAAAAGACCTTGGATTATATAATCAGACTTAACCTTGATGGAATGTCATTTTCTGAGCAATATGCCACGATCATTCTAAAAAAGATATTAACTCCATTCGCAACCGGGTTCGTTGATCTTCAATCTCCGGCTGGAACCGGAATCAGCTGCGCGGTCTATGGCTACAACGGAGATGTATTTGTCTCTGATGAAGCTAGAATGCTCTCTAAAATAGGTGACAACCGGTTTCTGATGGGAAATGTCCATAAAAATAGCTATCAAGAAATATTTAATGGAAAGGTTATTCGTGAAACCATAGAGAATTCGTGCGTTGAGACCATGCCCCTCTGTTCCGAATGCGCTTTCCAGACGTATTGTGGCGCTGATCCTGTCCGGAACTACAGCATTCAGGGCGATCTCATGGGACACCGGCCCACTTCCGAATTCCATCAAATCAATTATCTGATCATCCATCATTTAATGGAACTTATTAAACAAAACGACCCAGACATAATGAACATCTTTTGGTCATGGATTACAAACCGGTCGATTGAAGAGATTAAGAGATCAAAAACAGGATAATGACTTGCGGCAGCTAAAAGGAATCCCCCTGAATTCTGGAGCTAGAATTACAGGGAAAATATCCAAAAACCCTGCTAAAACAAGAGAAACGAAAAACTGTATTCTTGCGATCGTATCAATTGAAAAGAGGCTTAGAGGATTTAAGGCGGTCTTATGCTCAAGCGCAATCGAAGAAGCAAAAGCTATTCGGCTCAAAATCCCGATTATTCATAGCGTTGAGAATATCGAAGCCTTAAGCGAGGGCGATATCGTCTCTCTTGATATGATGACCGGAGACATTATTATTGTTTACGAAAAAAACTCCATTCACAACTCAGTCCTTGCTTCAACTGATTGTAATTGCCGCTGTATCATGTGTCCTCAAGCCTTGGCTGAAAATTTGAAAGAGAACCTTAAGAACAATATTGAAATCATTCGAATGATGGATAAGCGGACGCCAGCATTGGGAATTACGGGTGGAGAGCCTTTGATCCTGGGAGACGGCTTAATCAAGATTCTAAAGGAATGCAAGAGACAATTGCCCGAGACCCAAATTCAGATTCTGACGAACGGGATATTGTTAAAAGATAATGCTTATGTCAGACGCATAGCCCGGCTGAGGCTGAAAAAACTAGTTTTTTGCGTTCCGCTATATGCCGATACAGACACAGAACATGATTTTATTATGCAGCGGAAAGGCGCTTTCGAAGATACGATCCAGGGGCTATATAATTTAGCGACAAACAGGCAGCTTGTTGAGATTCGTATTGTTGTCATGTCTCTTAACTACAAGAGACTTCCTAAAATCGCAGAATTCATCTTCCACAATCTTCCTTTTGCTATTCATGTTGCTTTTATGGGTATGGAAGTTGAAGGAACGGCAAGAAAAAACGTGGAAAGACTATGGGTAAGCCCAAAGGAATATTCGCCATATTTAAGAGAGACTGTTTTTTATCTTTCTCAAAGAGATATGAATGTATCTATTTATAATGAACAGTTATGCCTGCTGCCAAAAGATATATGGAACTTTACATGTAAATCAATCTCAGAATGGAAAAACATATATCTGGAGGAATGCGTAGATTGCAGAGAAAAGAATAGGTGCGGTGGCTTTTTTGCTTCGTCCATCGAAGAACACAAGAGGCAAATTCGACCACTATAACTTCGTTTATGATAATCAGAAATCAGCACTTGACATTTAAGGCTGAATATTCTATCGTTTTTTCGAAGGGGTAAAAAATGAAAACCATAAAAAAAATTGGCTATGGTCTATTATCTTTAGTCACTCTCTTTTTCTATACCGTATCAAATGGATTTCCAAAAAGTAGAATATTCAATTCAATAAAAGATAAAGTATTAAAAATTCAGAAAAATGATTCAAATGCACCCGAGAGTTTAATATTAGAACAATCGGATACTTCATATAGTGATGAGTTCGCAAGCCATACCTCCCATAGATCGCACAGTTCCCATCGGTCACATGCTTCTCATAGTTCAGGTACGACGGGGAGAGTAAGATCTGCGCCTGCTAAAAAGACCACTCCAACTGAGACATCAGTATACACAAGTCCTTATGCAAAATATCTTACCGTTGCTGATGTAGAAAGAATAACGGGTATCAGCGGCATTCAGCAAAACCTGGAGCCCTTTATTCTCCATTTTCTTCGTAGCGATGGAAAGGAAATCCTTCAAGTAAAGTTCTCGGCCAAAGAATATTTTAATAATTTTAAAAACGACAACAAATATAGTCCAATTAGTGGAATCGGAGAGGCGGCACTTTTCGGCACACCGCAATTGCCAATTGTATTGATTTTTACAAAAGGGATACACTGTGTCGAGATTTCGACCTTCCCCGAGGAAGGACTTAAATTATTCTTATCATTGGATCAGCTAAAAACCGTTGCTAATTATATCTTGTCTCGGCTGTTAGATTAATAAGCCCGAGCGTCAATTCTGCTTATAGAAATAAAAATGAAAAAAATCCAGATTAGCTCGTTGGCTATTATTCTGATTTTCCTTTTTCTCGTTGCGTGCACTTCTTCGCCTCAGCAGCCTGTCAAGGTCGCTGCAAGCCCGGAAAAGACTAAGACTTTAGAGATACATGTCATTAACGTCGGTCAGGGAGACAGCTTTCTGATCATCTCTCCGTCTGGTAACAAAGTCCTCATTGATGCCGGGAATACTGGCCGGGGCGCAGCATTTGTCCTTCCTTATCTTCAAGACCATGACATATCATCAATAGATTATGTCGTTGCATCTCATTTTCACTCAGATCATATTGGCGGCCTAGACGAAGTGGTGAACGGCCTTGGCGGGAGCATGCATATCTTGAGCGCTGCCTTTGACAGGGGCGGAGATTATAATTCCGGTGCTTTTAGAGATTATCTCAAATCCATCGGAGATAAAAGGAAGACGATCTCTCCGGGTCAAACAATTGATCTTGGCGATGACGTCAATATCAAGTGCATCGCTTCTAATGGAGATATCCCGACTGGCAGAGTATATTCTGGCACTGACGAGAATACGTTATCAGTAGTTCTCGTACTGAAATTCCATTCTTTCGACATGTATTTTGGCGGAGATAGCAATTCGGCTATTGAACCTTCTCTTGCTCCCTTTGCCGGCGATGTCGATGTTTATAAAGTCAGTCATCATGGCAGCGCCACAAGCTCGACTCAGCAACTATTAGATACTCTGAAGCCAGAGGTTTCGGTTATTGCCGTAGGAAACGGAAATAACTACGGGCATCCCAGCGCAGAAACGCTTTCGAGACTAATATCAGTGAATAGCTATATTTATCAGACAGAGTCAGGAGCAGCGGTACCGCCAGCGGGAAAGGGTGAAATTGCCAACGGGAGTTTTAAAATTGAAACTGACGGCGATTCTTATACAATTTCTGGTGCTTCTCTTACATCTATAACTCGATTAACAGATTCAAGGATTCCCGAACATGATTTAGTTGAAAGTAACAATGTCAATTATGATCTTGGGACTCGCAGATGGGAGTTGGTGGAACTTAAGGATCAAGCAATTGAGGTTCCGCTTGATAAATATTGCAGGAGTTGTGGTCAATCATGCCAGAAGAACGATACTCCGTATATCAGCCAATTATAAATACCTGAAAACGTTTCATGAAATCTATCATCTCTTGTGTATTAAGCACATCGAGTTATTGATTTAGTATCCAGTCTCTAATCAAAGCAAAAAGATTTATATCTCAGGAAAAATTCTCTCCATTTTTCAATATCCACTATATTACTATCAAAATTATGCTCTCTTATAACCCAAAATAGTAGCTTTCTAACTGATAAATAAATTCTTTCCGTTTCAGAGTTGGAATCTTTGAAAATTTATCTAAAATCTATGATAATTCTTTCTTATCTGAGTATTTGGGAAAGTATAAATGTTTTTTCTATGTTTATTTCTATTTTTCTTCTCCTTTTGCTTTTTTAAAGGAATAATTCCGAGGTGCTATATATAGTGGCTAGTTGAGTCAAGGGGATACCCTCAAAGAATAAAAAAAGACTTGACAAACGGAAGTTTGGGGATAATATTATATATATCAGGGAAAAAGGAGGGAGGAATTATGAAAAAACAATTATTAATCGGCATCGCTGTGCTGCTTGTCGTGGCATATGCCATGCCCCAAAAGAAGAACTCTTTGGAGTTCATGCTGGCAACGATCGACAAGGGCTATGTGTCCCGGGATGACATTCTCATTGTCCGGTTCAGGAATCTTCTGGAACAGCTTGACAGGACCTTCAAGGAGAACAAAACCCAAATCTCGGACATGACAGTTGGGACGCAAAAAATACTCAAAGAAGAGGTTGGCATCAAGGAGAGCCTGTTGAATATCATGGTAGGCATGAATAGTATATTTTTGGGCAGGAAGACGATACAGAGCTATGCCGAATTCTGCGCGTCATATCTTGCCCTCAGGCAAAGCGGACAGAGCCACAGAGATGCGATCGCAGGCCTGAAGGCCATGATGAATATTGGATAAGTCTGATCACGTTTGCAAGGAAAATTAGAAGAGGAGAAATCAGAGTAATGGTAATAAGACATACGTCGTTAATGTTTTTTGAATTTATTGAATGGTTAGGCAAGAAAGTATTAAAAATAATCAGGAGGAAAAAAAGTGAAGGAAGGAGAGCCTTTTAATATTTCGAAAATATGGCCGGAAATAAGGATCCCGCTAGGAGTAGTCAAGGATAAGAAGATAACATTTTGTGCGAAAATGATCTATGGTTTACTAACGAGGTATGCAGGAAGCGCAGGCTACTGCAGCATATATCAGGATCGGATATCAAGGGATTTAAATGTATCGAAGATCCTGGTAAAGAAAAACATTAAAGAATTGAAGGATCAGAAGTATATAACGACTAAACTACAGGGAAGCGGCCGGCCGGCTATATATTATTTCTTATGGCGAAAGGAATTCAGGTCGAGAACAGGAGGAGTAAATCGAATAAACATAAATCCTGAAGTACACAAAAATATACTGGAGCACTTCAGGGAAATGGACAGGAAAGAAAAGAATAACAGAGGTCAGGGAAGGGAAAAAGGGAGTTCTGTAAATACATTATGAGGTATAACATAATATACCTTATGCGACACAATCCCACCTGGCCGTATTGCATTAAAAGGGGAAAAACATGCAAAATGGTCAAGAATATAATCCTTATAAAGTCTTTGTAGGGATATTCATCCCTAATTTATTAATTCAGGATAAAAATCTTTCTCCGGGTGCGAAAATAACCTTTGGAGTTCTGTCTCAATTTTCAGGAAAATACGGGGTATGTTGCCCGAGACAGGAAAAGATAGCTGAAAGAATGGGAGTATCAAAGAGGCAGGTGATTAGATATATAGAAGAGCTAAAAAAAGGGGAATTAATACTAGTGTCACGTCAAGGATTGCATAAACCTAATTATTACAAGTTCTTATGGCGCAAAGAATGGACGGATACGTCAAATCAAGAAGTGACGGATCTGTCATTTCAGGAAGTGACGGATCTGTCAACTCCTATAAAGATAAATAGATTCATATTAAGTAGATATCCCCCTATATCCCCCTTAAAAGGGGGAGCTCCCAAAACTTCATATCTAAGAAAAGAAAAAAAAGTAGGAAAAAAGGCAAAGTCAAAATTCGAAGATCTTAATCCTAAAGAGAGAGAAGAACTCAAGAAGATAGATGATGAATGGAGGAGAGTAGTTAAGCCGAGGATCCTAAGAGAGCAGATAAAAAAGAAGGAGAAGGATCTGAATTTCGAGGAATTAGCAAAGCTAGATCAAACGAGATTAAATTTTATTGGAGAAAAAATAAAAGAAATGTAGAGTGAGCAATGTTAAGAAACATAAAGAGAGAAAATCGTTGCCCGTACTGCGGAAAATATTTTAACTGGTTAGGTATCTCCAGGCATATAGCGATGCACACGGATAGATTAAAAAGAGAAAAAGGTAGAATCCAGGAAGGAGAAAAGAGGCAATGATTGAAAAGTTAAGAGAAGGAATAAAATTTATTGGAATAATAGTGGCCTGTTTTATCGGGTTAATTGTATTAAGCCTAGCCTGTTTGTTAGTAGCAAAGAAAATAATACTGCCAATAATAGAGAAAATGGGAGCATAGAAATGCTAACAAAATTACTGATAGACGAAAAGTACATGAAGGCGGTAATGGAGTTAATTAAAGCGGCAAAAGAAGAGGTATTGGTAGTAGCTTATCTAATTTCACTCCCAAGATTAGAGAGGGAAGGTAAAACAAAGATGTTATGTGATGAGCTGGTAAATGCCAGGAAAAGAGGATGTAAATGCAAGGTGATCTTAAATTATACATCACCGCCTAATAGAGCCGTAGAAGACAATAAGGAAGCAGCAAAGTGGATGGGTTTAAACGGAGTAGAATTTAAGTACGTAGCGAGGAACAGGACGGTTCACGCAAAGATGATAATAATAGACGGAGTGACATTGGTGATAGGGTCGCACAATTGGTCTCAGCGTGCGCTGGAGAGGAACGCAGAAGCGTCTATAGAAGTGAGTGAAAATCCGGTTGTGGAAGAAGCGAGAAGCTGGTTTTTAAGGACATGGGAAAAGGCAAGGAAAATGGAGGAATTACAGTAAAAAGGAGAAAAATCATGAAAATAACGATTGAATATTTACCTACCGGAAAAAAAATTGAGACGGATCTAGATACGATAGTAAAGCTTGCAAAAGCGCTAAAAAATAGTGCAGTGAGAAAGAGGATATTTGAAAAAATGGAAAAGACAGAGGTGAAGAAAAATAACATATAGAGGCGAGGAGAAATGAAGGAAAAATTTAGGTCCGATAAAATATCATCCAAGAGGCTGGAGTATATATCCGTAATAAATTCAATCCTGGAAGAATATGCAAAGCAAGGTTATCGACTTACTCTTAGACAGCTATATTATCAGTTAGTTGCAAGAGATAAAATACCGAATAGAGTCCAGGAATATTCAAAATTATCGTCAGTCCTCGTGAAGGCAAGAATGAACGGCCTAACAGACTGGAGCATGATAGAGGACAGAACAAGAAGCCCGCATATCCCCTATTGGGTTAGAAGCATTCAGGAGGCTCTTGTAGATACGATAAGATCCTATAGATTAGATAGACAGGAAGACCAAGAAAAAT
>Ga0210003_1003849_pt1 | contig 12054 bp, 11 predicted proteins | sample LantaG_FD_182804 | JGI IMG/M metagenome (GOLD analysis project Ga0210003, IMG submission 182804) | Deep subsurface microbial communities from Baltic Sea to uncover new lineages of life (NeLLi) - Landsort_02402 metaG (SPAdes) (version 2) | ecosystem: Environmental > Aquatic > Marine > Oceanic >...
ACCAGGTGTTTGTCGTCATCGTTTTCCGAACGCGGCAGCAGGATACCTTCGAAATCGCCGCGGGTGGTCTTGATTTGAGCCTGTCCCCAGACGCGGACGTTGTATTTTTTCAGGGTCGCCAGCGCCTCGCCCTTGTAGCCTTTAAACAGGTCAGTCATTTTCCAGCTCCTTTTCCACGAGGGTCTTCAGTTCGTCCAGGGGCATATTCCCGATGGCAATTTTACGAAGGTTGCCCATAATCCAGTCGAGCGCCGCTTTGTCCCGGGGGGAGGTCCTGATCAGCTTGAATTTCTCCTTGAGCACCGGCAGGTAGGACAGAATCTCGTCTTGCGATTGCGGTTTATAATCAATCGTTGTCAGCACCGAATCGAATTCCATATTGGGATGGTCGAAGATGACCGGCAGCATGTTTTTGGCTATTTCCCGGTTGAGCTTTTTCTCTTTTATGAATTTGAACAGGCCGTAAATCTTGTTATAGGTAAAGCCGGCGGCCGGTGGGCGCCGGCCCTCGATGTGTTTCACCGTATGGCCGAAAAAGGTGCTGACGTATTTGGGGCTCTCGCCGTTCTCGCCGACGATTTTTTCAATCATGGGCATCAGGTTGTTTTTCAAAAGGTACGGGTAGGTGTCCTCGGGGACTTGCCATTCTTTAAGCTGCTCGAAACGCTCGAATATTTCCGGGGGGACGTTCTCCCGCTGGCGGTCAATCATCTCCTGTTCGATTGAAAGCGGGGCCGAGTCGGTGTCGGGGTACATCCGGTCCGGGCCGGGCAGGACCCGCTCGAAAATGGTCGTGCCGTCGGGAAAGGATTTGCGGGTTTCGTTGGGGATCCCCTCGAAAGCCATCCGGCAGCGTTCCTCGATGGTCTCCAGGGCCGTGGCGACATCGTCCTCCGGTCCCCAGAAAAGAACCTGGACATCGTCCTCGGCGGCCTTGAGCATTTTTTTAATTTTCTCGAAATTTATCCCGGGCTTGCCCTGTTCAGAATGCAGCATATTAGGTTGGTCGAGGCAGGCGATAACTTTGAGCCGGCCACTGATTTCATCCGCGAAAGTCTGTCCCGGTTGGGTGAAAAACGACAGGATACCGGCCATCCGGGGCAGGTTGACGGCCACCAGCTTGCGGTTCTGGGCGAAAGCGTCGGCCAGCGGTTGGTAGGAAGTAGGGAAAGAGTCGAATTCCAGCTCCTTATGAGTAATTTTCCAATCCTGCGGTTTTTTAATTCTTTCGTTGAGTATCTTTTTGATTTCCAGCAGGGCTTTCTGGCGATAAGCCTCGTTGTGGGTCAGTTCGGGTATCCAGCTGATATGCGACACGCCCTTGATTTCTACTCTCGTGCCGCCGGTAATGCTGACATTGACGTCCTCGCGGGCGGCCCCGATGCCGGTGCGGACATGGCCGGAGCTCCGCGCCAGGAAACGCAGGTAATGCCCGGCCTCGGCGGCCTCGGCGGGGGTTTTCATGTCCGGGTAGGTGACCGTCTCGATAAGCGGTATTCCCAGCCGATCGGTGGTATAAATGCGCCAGTGACCGATATCCGAGACCTCGCGGCAGGCGTCTTCCTCGATACTCAACTGAATAATCCGCACTTTTTTATTCTTCAGGGGAATCTCCCCCTCGATACCGACGATAGCCGTGCGCTGGAACCCGGTCGGGATGGAGCCGTCGAGATACTGCTTGCGGGTGATATGCAGCTCGCCGACAATATTGGTTTTCAAAAGCAGGGCTATTTCGATGGCTATATTCAAAGCATCCCGGTTAATCGGAAACGGCGGGGTATCGTCGATATCATAAGTGCAGGCGGTTACGTTCTTGATGCGGTAGATGATATTCTTGCGGGTCTTGCGTTCCATCAAAGCGGTGCCGTCGTATTCGCCCATCTCGCTCAGGGTTGGCCGCATGTGGCGGATAACCTCGGCGTTGAAATCTTCGCCATCCTGGTAAATGCCCGCCGGGCAGCGGCAAAACAGTTTTTCCGCGGTCAAAAGCTGCTGGTGGATTTCCAGGCCGCATTTGAAACCGAGGTCGGCGTAGGTTTTTTCCGTAGCCTCTTGGCGGGGGACATAACCGACTAACTTTTTAGTCTGCTCATAATATTCGGTCGGGTCAAAAGCGTCTTTCATGGATGTGTCTTATAGCTATATAAATCAGCCATTCCTTTCAAATCGTTTCAAAATCTCGGACAAAAGTAAGCTATAGCGGCAGGTTTTTCAAGTGATTTTAGCTGATTTTATCTACATTTTAAGATAATAATATGACTCCTTTTGACTAAGTCCTTGATATTTCCCCGGGCATATATTAAACTTTTCATGAATAAAGAAAAAAATGAAATTCGGGAGGTCAGTATGCGTTTTATAACTCCGGTTTTAATCCTTCTTATTTTGGTATTCTCAGCTCCCGCCCTTCTGGCGGTGACCGGGGATACGGTTTTTTCAATCCCCTGTCCCTACAATTACCCCCAGGGGCTGACGTTCGACGGGAAACACCTCTGGAATGTTGACCGCAAGACGGACATGATTTATAAAATCAACCCGGCCGACGGCGGGATTCTGGATTCCCTCAAGGCCCCGGGATACAACCCGCGGGGGTTGGCCTGGGACGGTAAGAAACTTTGGATAGTCGATGCTGAGGAAAACCTGGTTTTCGGCATCAATCCCAAAACCCGGATTGTGGAAAAAACCATCTATTGCCCGGTATCCAAACCGTACGGGATGACTTTCGACGGTACGTACCTGTGGGTGGCCGACGACGGCGGCGATGAGATACACCAGATTGACCGGGCCGACGGCACCACTATCAAAACTCTCAAAGCTCCGACCTCTCATCCCTGGGGGTTAGCTTTCGATGGCACCTATCTCTGGGTGTCCGACCGGTACAGCGATGAAATTTACATGATGACGGTTGACGGGACGGTGATAAACTTCTTTAACTCCCCCGGCAAGCACGCCTGCGACCTGGCCTGGGACGGCCAATATCTCTGGAACGCCGATTATCAGTCCGACCGGATTTTCAAAATAAAAATCCGCGACGACGAGCTATTTTCCCATGAGGAAGAAAAGCGCCAGAATTTGAGATTTATTTTCGAGGCTCGCAATTTCGGCCCGGACAGCGTCAAGACGCTGGATATTTACCTGGCTGTCCCGGTCAATATGAACAACCAGGAACTCCTCAGCGAACCGCAATTCAGCCCCGCCCCAACCGAAATCATCGCCGACCGGTGGGGCCAGAAGGTGGCGCATTATCGGTTTACCGACCTGGCGGCCTCCGAGACCCGCGAAGCCTCGATGACGGTGGACGCCGTTCTTTACCAGACCAATTATTTCATCTTCCCCGATAAGGTCGGGACCCTGGCCGATATCCCCAAAGACACGCTGGATAAGTACCTGGTGGACGACAGCAAGTATTCGATGACCGACCCGATTATTCAAAACGGCGTGAAAAAGGCCGTCGGCGACGAAAAGAACGCCTTCTGGATAGCCCGCAAGATTTTCAACTACGTCATCGACCACGTGGAATACGAACTGGCCGGGGGCTGGAACCTGGCCCCGACCGTGCTTGACCGGGGGACCGGCTCCTGCTCGGAGTACAGTTTTGTGTATATTTCCATGTGCCGGGCGGCGGGACTTCCGGCCCGCTATGTCGGCGCGGTGACGGTGCGCGGCGACGACGCCTCCTCCGACGATGTTTTCCATCGCTGGGTCGAGGTATATCTCCCCGGCTACGGCTGGATAACGGTCGACCCCTCCGGCGGCGATTCCGACTGGCCGGCCAGCCAGGCCAGATATTTCGGGTATCTTAACAACCGCTTCCTGATTACGACTTCCGGCGGCGGCGGGTCCGAGTATCTGGAATGGGGCTATAACGCCAACGCCGTGTGGACGTCGAAAGGCCGCTGCAAGGTGGTCGTCGAGTATTACGGCGAATGGTCGCCGCTCGAAGAAGAAACAGAATAATGTTATTACAAATTAAACAACCGCTCCGGGTTTAACCGGGGCGGTTTTTTTATAGGGATAAATTATTATCAGTAATTGTGGGTTCCGACAACGACCTCTTTGCCGAAATTCTCTTTAACAAGCTTTTTTATCCGGTCGAAATCCAGCGGGCATTGACCCGTTTTCCTGGCTTTGACCACACAGGTGCCGAGGTGGATTATATCGTACTCCCGGCCTATGGATTTGGCGATTTCTTCCATCAGCGTCAGTTTGGGCATAATCAGCCCCGGGCAGTCGCCGCAGTTGCCCAGCGCCACCAGTTCGATATCATCGTCATAGCGGGCGAACTCGCCGTCTTTTGCACTGACGGCTTTAAGGCATTTTTCACAGGCGATACACAGCTGGTCCTGGATGCGTTTACAACCGACAATAGCTATCTTCGGCAATTTTGACCTCCTCGAATCATAAAATTATAAGACTGCCTTCAAGATAAGTCATAAACGAAAAGATGACAAGTTTACCTATTAAAAAAAACGGGTTGTATTACGGTTTTGGATAAATATTATTTTTATGTATATTGTATTCAGCGGTGAGGAGTTGTTAATCCCTATACAAGGAGAGATAAAATGAAAACCTTCATGTTGATGACCAAATTGACGCCAGAGGTGTCGGCGCGGGTCAAGGACCGGGCCAAAATCGGCCGGGCCTGGCTGGACGAAGTCAAGGAGAAATGTCCCGAGGTCAAGTTTATCGCCCATTACGCCCTGCTGGGCTCCTTCGACTTTGTGGACATCTACGAGGCTCCCGACGAGGAGACGGCCGCCAAAGTTTCCATGATTTCCATGGCCAACGGCGCTTCCCAGGCCGAAAGCTGGGCGGCCATTCCCTACAAGCGGTTTCTGGAATTGACCGAGGAAATTTAAACCTGCCTTTTTTCTGAAATTTTAGAATAAACAGCGCGGCAAACGGGTCTTATTGGAAAGAACATGCAAAGACAACTTTCTAAGGTTATAACAGGAGAAGAAAAGATGCAGGCTTTGAGTTATCACTGTCCCAAGTGCGGCAACAACACTTATGAACTGGGCGAAATGCGTGCCGCCGGTGGGTTCTGGAGCAAGATTTTCGATGTCCAGGGTAAGAAATTTTCCAGCGTCACTTGCCAGAGATGCAAATATACCGAATTCTACAAGGGTGATTCCAGCACCCTCGGTAATATCTTTGACTTTTTCACCAATTGAGGTGTAAAAAACGGAACAGCTTAAGATTTATGGTTAAATTATGGGTCGTTGCTGCGTATAGTTTTAAAAAGTATCATGTTTTTTGAGGGCTTGTACTGCTGACTATGAACTGGGATGAGATTGTAAAACCGCTGGAAGAGCTAAAAGACTGCTCCCTCTGCCCCCGGGACTGCCATGCCGACCGGTCCGGTGACCAACTCGGTTACTGCCAGAGCGGGGTTGGTTTTTCCGTATCCTCGATTGTGGCTCACAAGGGGGAAGAGCCGGTTATTTCGGGTGTGCACGGCATATGCAATATCTTCTTCACCCATTGCAACCTGCAATGCGTTTACTGCCAGAACTTCCAGATTAGCCGCAACCGGGATTTCGTCCGGGAGAGCATGTTCAACCTGATTGACATAGTCTGTGAAATCGAAGCTTTGCTCGACAGCGGCCTTCGGGCGGTGGGATTTGTCTCGCCGTCGCATTATATCCCCCAGATGAAGACCATCATCAACGCCCTTACCGAACGCGGCCGCCGGCCGGTTTATGTTTTCAACACCAACGCCTACGACCGGGCGGAGACCCTTAAATCCCTGGAAGGGACTATTGATGTTTACCTGCCGGATTTGAAGTATATGGATACCCGACTGGCGAAGGAATATTCCGACGCTCCCCGCTACCCGGAAATAGCCGCGGCGGCGATAAAGGAGATGTACCGCCAGAAGGGGGCCGAGATAAAGCTGGCCGAGGACGGGACTATCGACGAGGGCCTGATTATCCGCCACCTGGTGTTACCCGGCGAGACTGAAAACAGCAAGGCGGTCTTGCGCTTTATCGCCGAGGAAATATCCACCGATGTCCATATCTCGCTGATGGCGCAGTACCATCCGACACCGCAGGTAAAAGACCATGCGCAATTGAACCGGGTCCTGACCCGGGAGGAATACGACGAGGTGCTCGAGGAGTTCGACCGCCTCGGTTTCTACCGGGGCTGGGTCCAGCAGATGGACAGCCCGTATAATTATCAGCCCGATTTTTCCAGCGACCGGCCTTTCTCGGAATAACTCGATTGACGGCATAAAAAAGTTGCGAAACCCCGCTTCTCTTGTTATTGTTACAGGCAACAAAAGATTTATCAAAGCAAGAAGGATTAGGAGAATGGCGAGCGAAAAAGATATTAAAAAGGTTCTGAGAAAACTTGAATACGGTGTTTACGTGGTTTCGATGGGCAAGGGTAACGACGGCAACGCCTTTACGGCCAGCTGGGTCGCCCAGGTAAGCTCCGAACCGCCAATGGTGATGATAGCGGTCAACAACAAGCATCAGTCGATACCGATACTTAAAGAGCATGGTGCTTTCGTTATCAATTTTGTCGGCCGCGACCACGAATCGGTGGCCAAAAAATATTACGGCCCGGCCGAGTCCGGTTACGAAAAACTGAAAACCGCCGATATTGAAGCTTCACCGGTCACCAAAACGCCTGTTTTAAACGGCCTGGAAGGTTACCTTGATTGTAAAATCGTCGATACCGTAGCGGCCGGCAACCACACCGTGTTCATCGGTGAGGTCCTGGCGGCGTTTATCGAGGATACTGACGCCGTCCTGATGACTTCCTACAACAGTAAACTGCGCTATACGGGGTAAGCACGAAAGTTGTTGATAAAAACGATGGATGAATTTTTAAAGCGGCGGGTTATAATTATACTTGCCGCTTTTTTGATTATAGCTGCGAGTTGTTCTCTCTCGGCGGAGGAATGCCGGGAAACGGTGGTGATTGACTCGGTGGAATATGTTGTCCCGGCCCGGTGGTGCGGGAACAAATTGGATTCGGCGGATATCGCCGATAAAACCCGCCTGGTTCGCTTGCCCGCCGAACTGTGTTACGAGGACTACCGCATATATGTCCTTCCGGAAACCAGGGATGCCCTGGTCAAAATGACCGCGGCGGCACGCGCCGACAGTGTCAAGCTGATAGTCGATTCCGGATTTCGTTCGGCGGCGTATCAAAAAAGGATTTACCGGCGCCGGTTGGTTGAGGGCGCCGGTTTCGAAGAGATCGTACAGTACGTCGCCCCCCCCGGGTATTCCGAGCACGAGACCGGCCGGGCGGTCGATTTGGTCCCCAGTGACGCCTCTTTCGCCCATACCGAGACTTACCGCTGGCTGAAAGAAAACGGCCAGAAGTACGGCTTCTATGAAACTTACCCCGAAACCAAAGACGGTTTGATTCCCTGGGAATCCTCCCATTGGTGTTACCGGCCCACCGAATAATATCTGATTTCTAAAAAAGTCTTATTGTTCCGATTTTTTCTGTCGATAATTCTAATTAATCATGATTTATAAGTTTGATTATGGCGATGCGATCCTGGAGTTCGTGGAAAACAAGGGGCAGGCCTTTCTTGAGGCGACCGACCCGGCCGACGCGCTCAACAAAACCAGGGAACTTTTTCCCCAGACGCGCGACGTTGAGATCAGTACTCTCGGCTCGGACCAGTACCTGGTCTCGTTCAAGGTTGATTTTCAGTATCGCCGGGGTCTCCTGAAAGAAGTGGCCAAGTCCGTCAGGTATATTTCCGACGACAAGCTCTACCGGGAAGCGCGATATATTGACCGGTACATTCTTGCCCATATTCGCAAGGAAACCGGCAAACCGGCGTGGCTTGATATTGACGATATCAAAACGGAAATTCGCTCCCTGCGGCGGTCAGCAGTAGTGGCCCGGGAAATACCCAATATCATTGATTTTATTGATTGGGATATATGCATTTACAATTATATCGAGTTGAATTCCAAGGAGGGTCACAAAAGCCGGGTGGTTCGCCGCGTCCGGGCTCGCTGACCACATCTCGACGACTCTAGTAAGTAATTACATTACAATACATTACCAGATAGGGCAATTTCAAATCATAATCTGATGAATCAGTTTTAAAACGTCGAAAAATAAATTAAAATTTTTTATAACTGATTGATATACAATATATTAAATGTATATATAACCCCCTTTTTTTGTTGCTTTCCGCCTTAAAAATTGTTAAATTTACAACCTGTAAAAAGTTAGGAAAACAGCGTAAAATAAAGGATTATTTTAATGTCCCTTGAACGTCAGAAAATAGAGACGGTGTTTCTCGAAGAGGAGATGAAATCCTCCTATCTCGATTATTCCATGTCGGTGATCACCAACCGGGCGTTGCCGGATTTTCGCGACGGTCTGAAACCGTCGAACCGCCGTATTCTGGTGGCCATGAACGATTTGAACCTGTCTCCCGGCCGGCCTTATCGTAAATGCGCCAAGATTTCCGGTGATACCTCGGGTAATTATCATCCCCACGGTGAGCAGGTGGTCTATCCGACACTGGTGCGCATGGCGCAGGATTTCAATATGCGCTATCCGCTGGTTGACGGTCAGGGGAACTTCGGTTCTGTCGACGGTGATGACGCCGCCGCCATGCGTTATACCGAGGCCCGGCTGACGCCTATGGCGATGGAGTTACTGGCCGACCTTGAAAAGGATACGGTCGGTTTCATGCCCAACTACGACAGCACGCTCCAGGAACCGAAAGTTTTGCCGGGGAAATTTCCCAATTTGATATGTAACGGCAGCGCCGGTATAGCGGTCGGAATGGCCACCAATATCCCGCCGCAAAATTTGAACGAAATCGCCCTGGCGATTATTAGAGTTATCGACGACCCGGAGTGCACCAACTCCGATTTAATAAAGCTGGTGCCGGGGCCGGACTTTCCCACCGGCGGCATTATCAACGGCCGCGAGGGTATCCGGAGCGCTTACAAGACCGGCAAGGGGCACATCCCGCTGCGGGCCAAAGTCGTCACCGAGCATTTGAAAAGCGGCAAGGAATCGCTGGTGGTAACCGAGATACCTTACCAGGTCAACAAGTCGAACCTTCTGGAAAAAATCGCCCAACTGGTCAGGGATAAAAAAATCGACGGCATCTCCGATTTGCGCGATGAATCCGACCGCGACGGGATGCGCATCGTCATCGAACTCAAGCGCGACAAACCGGCCGAGATAGTATTAAACCAGCTCTACGCCCACACCATGCTACAGACTACTTTCTCGGTCATCATGCTCGGGCTGGACCACGGCGTCCCGAAACTCATGTCGCTGAAACAGATTCTCCAGGCGTTCGTGGACCATCGCCACGAGGTCATCGTCCGCCGGACCAAGTTCGATTTGAACAAAGCCGAGGAACGGGCGCATATTCTCGAGGGTTACAAGATTGCCCTGGACAATATCGACGCCGTCATCGAGCTTATCAAGAAATCCAAAGATACGCCGACCGCCCGCGACGGCCTGATGAAGAAGTTCAAGCTGTCCGAGAAGCAGGCGAGCGCCATCCTTGAAATGCGCCTGGCGCGGCTGACCGGCCTCGAGCGCAAGAAAATCGATGAGGAATACCTGGCCCTGATAAAGAAAATCAGCGAGCTGAAAGCCATCCTCGATTCCAAGCCGATGCGCCTGCAGATTATCAAGGACGAGACGATGGAGCTGGCGAAGAAGTACGGCGATGACCGCCGCACCGAGATTCAGGACGCCGCCGAGGAACTGTCGGTCGAGGATTTGATTGCCGAGGAGGACATGGTCATCACCATCTCGCACCTGGGCTATGTCAAGCGGCTGTCGGTAACGGCTTACCGCCGCCAGCAGCGCGGTGGCAAGGGCGTGATCGGCATCGAAACCAAAGAGGACGACTTCGCCGAGTATCTCTTTATCGCCTCCACCCACGACTACATTCTTTTCTTCTCCAACAAGGGGCGCTGTTACTGGGTGAAAGTGCACGAGATACCCACCGGTGGCAAGCTGGCCAAGGGCAAACCGATTGTCAACATGTGCCAGATGTCGAAGGATGAGGCGATGACCGCTTTCTGCAAGGTGCGGGAGTTCTCGTCCGATATGTTCGTGGTGATGGCCACCCGCAACGGCGTTATCAAGAAAACCAGCCTCGACGCTTTCTCCAACCCGCGCGTGGTCGGCATCAACGCCATCAACCTGCCCGAGAAGGGTGACGAGCTTATCGAGGCGGCCATTACCGACGGCACCTACGAAGTCATCCTGGCCACCCGCAAGGGGATGGCGATACGCTTCCCGGAGGAGAAGGTGCGCCCGATGGGCCGCACCGCCTACGGCGTGAAAGGCATCAACCTCGGCAAGGGGGATTACGTCATCGGCATGGTGGCCGTCAAGCGCAACAGTTCGCTTCTGGTCGTGACCGAAAACGGCTACGGCAAGCGGACCTCGATCGACGATTACCGCATCACCAACCGCGGCGGCAAGGGCGTGATCAACGTCAAAACCTCCGAACGCAACGGCGAGGTGGTGACGATTATGGAAGTTCTGGACGAGGACGAACTGATACTGATAACCAATCACGGCATAGCCAACCGTCAGGCGGTGAAGGATATCCATATAATCGGCCGCAACACGCAGGGCGTGCGCCTGATATCGCTCAAAGGCGACGACAAGGTCACCGACGTCGCCCGCGTCGCCAAAGAAGAATAATATATGTAGGTTACTATTCTGTAGGTCGAAACCCTTGCGGTTTCGACAAAACAAGCAGGGCAGAACCCTTGAGCGGTTCTGCCTTTTTATTTGTCTGCCGTATACCGGGGCACATGTGGACATGTGCCGCCCACAAATTCTCTTTATTACCCGGTGTCGGGGTGTTTTTCCCCGGCACCGCTTGGTATATAAGGTCTTACCGTTTTTTCAATTAATCCTTTACGCCTGAACCAATTTTGTTATATTGGGGAAAACCAAGCGAAAGGAGCGTTCATGCCCGTTGAAGGTTTGATGTGCTGGAACTGCGGAGAACCGACCGGCATTAAAGACAAGGTCACCCGCGCCGACGCCTGTGTTAAGTGCCTGGCCGATTTGCGCTGTTGCCGGGGTTGCCGCCATTTCGACCCCACCCGCCGTTTTCAGTGCCGGGAGCCGATCGAGACCAATATCCCCAACAAGGAAAAGGCTAATTTCTGCGATTTTTTCCAGATGCGCAACGTCATGAAGCGCCCCGGCGGCATTACCACCCAGACCGACACCAAAGAAGACCGCAAGAAAAAATTCGACGATCTGTTCGAGGATTAGATTTTTTAAAAAGGGGGGAATTCAACAATTATAATTTAGGGAGGGTATGATGGGTAAATGCCAATATCTATTATTTAATAATGTCGCTTGTGATTGTAATACACAAGGCGAAGATGAGTTCTGTGAGTTTCATCAAATCGTAAGTAATAAAGGTATTATTACAAATGACAATATCAAATATTTAAATGAATATTTAGAAGAAAATAATCATGATTTTATTGACTTATCAGGTGCTAATTTAAATAACTTAGAATTTAATAGTAAATTCTTTGATGAAAGAAATATTTATTTAAATATACCTCTTATATGTTATAATACTACCTTAACAAATTGTACTTTTATACAATTATCTATACTAGCCCCAGTACATTTTTCTGAATCGAAATTAATAAATACAAGTTTTGAAAATGTTAATTTTACGGGTGGTGTACAAATATTTTCTGATACTTTATTTTCTGGAGATAAAATACCATTTAATTCTTGCTACTTTACCAATGAAGATAATTTTGTTACCAATGAGTCGAATCAAGAAAAATCAGTTGTTTCATTTGAGTGGGCTAAATTTCGTACACACAATATGCCTTTTTATGCCTGCCACATTAAGTCACCTAAAATTGATTTTAATAATTCATATTTTGATTGTGATAGATTTTATATTAAAGTAACAAATTCAAATATCAGTTATCATGACTTTGGTTACTTAGTACTAACAGCAGAAGAAATACATTTAGCTAATTTAAAATTCTCAGGTCATTTTGAATATATTAATATGATTAATAACAAAGATTATGCACCAAT
>Ga0210003_1003850_pt1 | contig 12053 bp, 15 predicted proteins | sample LantaG_FD_182804 | JGI IMG/M metagenome (GOLD analysis project Ga0210003, IMG submission 182804) | Deep subsurface microbial communities from Baltic Sea to uncover new lineages of life (NeLLi) - Landsort_02402 metaG (SPAdes) (version 2) | ecosystem: Environmental > Aquatic > Marine > Oceanic >...
TTTGTTGAAGGTGCTCGTAAGGGTACAGCTGGAGGTGATATAGAGCTCGCCGATGACGAAGGTGATATAGAGATAGGCAAAACACAATATGAAATAAAGGGTTCTGGAGCTAGACTGAAAGGTCAGAAGGGGTTTGGATCTCAGCCAGCTGCTTTACGTACGTTTACTAACGGAGTACAGCAGCTAATTACAAAATCCGGGTTACAACTTGATTTTAATAATCCAGATTTTGATGTTTTAGTAAAAACTAACGGGTTTATTGATCAGATTGCTAACGAATTAGTAGCAACAGGTAATGTAACAAAACAAGACATAGCTCAATTATATGCTAATGGATATGCAGAGCTTTACACGAATGCCGATAATCAAGCAGATTTATTAAGCTGGATCGAGCCAAATTTAGACGAAAATGGTAATATAGGTGATAAGTTTAGAGAGGCTTATTTCTTATTTGCTGCAAAGTACTATGCTGATCAAGAGGATTTTGATTACATTCTATTTATAGGTACAGAGCGAATTAAAAAACCGAAAGATTTTGGTAAGTTACAATATATATCAGCAGCTGATGTAAAGAATAAATCTACATCTATTTTTAGTAAAGTATTAAGAGGTTATCCTAGTACCAAGCCTAGCGCTGGTCCACAAGGATCGTTCTTCTCAGTTAAACCTCAATAAAAATGAAAACATTTAAACAACATCACGACGTAATATTAGAATTCTTTGATGCAATCGACGGTGCAGTAAAGCATATCGATCATTTAGAAGAAAATATTCTCAATAAAGGTAAACAGGGGGTGGTTGAAGCAATTAACCAGATTGAATCTTCAATTGCTTACTTTGTTGATGAGTCTGATTATAAAATCTCTACTAAATTTGACGGAGCTCCTGCTATTGTAGCAGGTTTAGATACAAATGGTAAGTTTTTCGTAGCAAGTAAGTCAGCTTTCGCTAAGAACCCTAAGATTAACTATACTGATCAAGATATTATTGATAATCATGGTACAGGTGGGTTAGCAGACAAGTTAAAATTAGCTCTGAGATATTTACCATCATTAAACATAAAAGGTATATATCAAATGGATTATATGTTTGATCCTCAGATGAAGATTCAAGAAACTCCTCAAACTATTGACGGAATTGTTAATGAAAATCGCTTTACTACATTTACCCCTAATACAATTAAGTATGCTGTTACAGAAAACAGTCCATACGGTGATGAAATTAATAAAGCTAAAATTGGAGTAGCTATTCATATTGAATATATGGTACAGAATGGTATATTAAAGGTTAAAAAATATACTTCTACTCCAGAAGAGTTCTCACCATCGAGTACAGTTTTTGTTTTTAATGTTTTAGCTAATAAGCCTAAAAATGCAAAGTCGTCGTTCAGTAAATTACTACTAAAAGATGTACAAAAGAAAAAGAACCAAGTTTTAAAGTTAGCTGACAAGGTAGATTTTAGCTCTCTCGATGATTATACTGCTTTATTAAAGACATATATTAACTCAGAGATAAGAGCTGGTAGGTTTTTAGAAGATACAAGCATATCATCAGAAGAATTTGTATCCTGGATATCAGGTAAGTTTGTAAAGGATATTGAAAAGTTAAAGAGTGAGAAGGGTAAAGAGAAAAAGACAACTCAGATGAAAGATACTTTATCAGCTCTTAAGAAACTTAAACCTTCTATTAAGAATGCTTTTGAAATTACTAAAATTATTGCAAATCTTAAGAATAACTTAATCAAGATCTTTAACGAAATTACTCAGAATGATTTATTAGGTACATACTTAGAGGATGCTCCAGGTGAATGGCAAACTACAGCGCCAGAAGGGTTTGCATTATCGAGAGTAGATGATGATGGTGCTCAAATTACTAAATTAGTTGATAGAGGTGAGTTTAGCGCTGCCAATTTCGGTACTGGTAAGCCGGCTGATACACCCACTAAGGAGGATCAGGAAAATTATATAACTAACCCACCAACCCGGGGAGATTTTTACGGTAAGGGTCGGTTTACATCAAAATCTGGACCTATAGGTGAGAAGTTCAATAAATTATATAATACTATTATTTCCGAACAAGATGATCGCGAGACAATTGCTTTATATCCCGGTGGTTATAAGCCACCTACAAAAGGTCACTACCATTCTTTCGATTATATTTTACAAGATGCAGATAAAGGTGTTATTTTTATAGGTAAAAAAGAAAGAGACGGTATTACAGCTGAACAGTCTAAGCAAATATGGGAAATATATGCAAAATATTTAAATAAACCTGTTGAAGTTATTATTTCTGACGTTACTCCAGTTAAATCAGTATATGATTATGCAGATAATAATAAAGATGTTAATATTATAGTAGGAGCTGGTGATAAAGACGACGATGTAAAGCGGTATGCATACTTTGAAAAGAATATAGAGAAATACCCGTTAGTACGGGTCGTAAAAATCCCTCTTCAATCAGAAGGTATATCAGGTACAATGACCAGAGAGTTAATTGCTTCAGATATCGATAAAGCTATCGACTATTTTACCCCTGAAGTATTATCTACAGAAGATAAAGCTAATATTAAGCAAATATTAAGTTAAGCTTAAGCAAATCCGGTCTTTTTAGCTACTTCATCACCATCGAACTCGTCGATTTCAATATCGTCTTCTTCGTCTTCAACATTAGCATCTAATGCATCATATTCTAGTGCATGGTATACAGATGAAAGATAATCAGAAGCTTTTGTAATTTTACTTGCTGTCCAACCTTCTAAGCTACCAACATTAGCAAGATGATTAAATAATTTTGTAGCATATTCAGCTGCTTTAAGTAATTCAGCTCTTGCCATATCTATCTCACCATCAAAGTCGTCGTCATCTTCTACTTGACTGATGCATGGTGTTTGACCGCAACCGCAATTTGATTCTTCAGCATCGTCACCAGCTTGAATATAAACTTTTTCATCATCGTGAGAGTATCCGCATTCATCTTCTTCTTCAGCATTTTCTGTACAATCTGGGCATCTACCGCATTTACAACCGTTTTTACCTTCTTCGCATTCAGCTGAATGAGTTTCTTCATCACTAAAAGCGTTAAATGATATGCCACCTGGCTGACGTCTAGGTGGATGCTTTGTAGTATGCCCGACCTTAATAGTTATAGTAGCTGGTGTATTCGGACCTAAGCCGAGATTTTCATTTACTTGTTTGTATTTCTCGAAAATTAAATTAGTATCGAATGATGCCATATTATTATTTATATTATATTAAATATTTTAATGGACTTTAATACATTATATACTCAGCTCATGGAAACATTAGAAGAATCAAAGAAGTGCTGGGATGGTTATGAAAAAGTACCCGGAATTAAACGTGGTAATCAAGGTTCATGCAAGGCTAAAGAAGAAGATGCTGAGTACCAGGGTAGAAAGATAACTCTCAATAAGCCTACAAGAGGAGATGTTAAGAAGTTTAAGGTATACGTTACTAACCCTAAAACAGGTAACGTTAAGAAGGTAAATTTTGGACATGGAGGTACATCTGCTAAGAGTAGAGGAGAAAAAACGATGAAGATTCGTAAGAGTAATCCAAAGGCTCGTAAATCTTTTAGAGCCAGACATAAATGCGATCAAAAGAAAGATAGAACAACAGCGTCATATTGGAGTTGCAAGAAATGGTAATAAAAAGAGTAAATTGATATAATAATATTAAAAAATAGTTTTACTACATAAATACAAATATGGCTATTGTACCTATTGTAAATGACATATCTATTCTTGATATTAGAGAGATTATAAATCTTAAGGCCGCAATTCTCGGTATAACGTATAATACCGGTACAATATTCGGGCAATATAATGTAGATACAAACAGAGGTAAGATAAGATTAAGGCTGCTGAACACGGACTTAGTCTCATATAGTGTTACTATAACAGTTACAGGCCCTATAAATCAGACAACCATAGTCAATATTCAACCTAGTAGCACCTATGATTATAGTCTAAGTAACTTACCCGCAGGTAACTATAATATAAAGATGGTACTACCTGACCTCAGACAGGACAACTCTGATATTATTATAGGTAATGGTAATATTACCAGCACTAACGTGTCGGTAGGTAATAATTATCCGGTCACTGATGTAAGTGTTGCAAAAGATATTGCAAGTACAACATCAAACTATTTGAGATCCGATGGTATCAATATAGTTAACTCGCTACCACCAACCCCTAGTAATGCGGATTTAAGCGATTGGCGTGGCGCTCAAGTATATAATGCGATATATAGTACCCTGGGGTCCTCTACAACTCGATACGGTGCAGATAGATATACAGGATATATTAGGTTTGTATTATATAGTGAAGGGTTTAGCAGCGGACCGGTAAGTATTAATATAGGCAGCGTAACTATAACTAAACCTGTAGGTGGAGGTGCATCAGGAGAACCGTTTAATTTTAACAATCTTTCTAGCGGTAATCGTGAATGTAGTATTACAGACTTAACTACTGGTAATATTTTTACTTATATTATATCACTAAATACAAGTAGCAGTGTAGGAGTCGGTGTCATAAACGGTACAGATATAATTACTGGATTTACAAATTAATACATTATAAATCTATATATGTTAAGGGAAATAGTTAATGTTTTATGCAATAACATACACTTCTGTATAGTATATAAAAAAAAATATATCTATTATATTAGAACTGGTAATATAATAGATAATAAATTATCATTCATAGATGCTGTCGATAATCAACAAATCTTAATTGACTTAAATGAGGTCGAAATAATAACATTTGGTACTAATACAATACCGACTGCACTTGATATAAGAGAAATTAATATACTATATAATTCAAGCGAGGCTGCTTTTTTTAAGTTAAATAATAAAGACCATACCACCAATAATGAAATATTTAATAATGCTGTTAGCATGTGTATAACGTATATAGATGTATTTGATAAAGTATATTCTAATAATATAAAGCGTATGGTACTTAATAGAGACTATGAAATTTTAAAATTCTTTAAAATTTTAAATTGTAAGCATATTTTTGATATTAATAATATGACAGCTGGTGAGAGTGAAATAGTGAGAGGCTTATTTTTTGAATTAGTACAAAATAAGCTTAATATAGCTATAGGTGAGATTAATATTAGTATTCAAGAATTTAAAGATAATGAGTTCACTAATGAAGCTCTTATTATAAGTCAAGATCTTGAAGACGATGTTAAAAGTTTTATTGAGAGAATGAGAGAAACTACAGTCTCTCAGCTATTAACATGCTGGCCGACTTTATTAAATCCATCTCCGTTCGCGGAAGTACATATACATGTATAATAACGTTATAATAGTAGGTAATGGTGAATCGATATTACACAATAAGAACGGTAGTATTATTGATAAATTTAATACAGTAATACGTCTTGGTAGGTATGAGTTAGATGGTTATGAAGATTATACCGGTAAGAAGACTGATGTAGTATCAACTATATACTGGAAGTTAGATTCAGATAGACTTAAGAATCATAAGGTTATTTTAAGTATACCTTTAAATTATACTGATGACTTTAAGAAGAGTAAAGAGTTTATAGAACATAATTATAAAGATAATATAGATAATATAATGTATGTTAATACAGCGAGTGATGTAGAGGGTATTAATAAGATGTACACTGATATTATGTCACCTCTAGCTGACATGTCTAATATTAATTTCTCATTAGGATTTAAAACTTTTTACTTTGTACAGAAATTATTTCCTAATAAAAAAATATATGCTACCGGGTTTGATTTTTTTAAAACTGGGTGGTATTGGGATAGCTTACATAATAGAGATGATAGTAATCGACATCCTTATATATGGGAACGATTATGGTACAGTCGAATGAAAGCTTTAGGTAATATATATGAACTATAAATTCTTACTTTCAACGAAGAGTTCTGGTATTTGTTTTAATATTATGAGATTAATAATATTAACTGAGGTGGCTACAAAATATAAGAGGTCATTAATATTTTTAACAAAAAAAGAACATATACCTATTCTTAATCTTTTTAATAGTGAATGCAAATTTATTGAATATGTGGATAATCATACTACCCAGTTTAACAATTTTACAAGAAACCAGACTTTAAACCTATTATATGATTTAAAGTATTTACGGTTTTTAAGGGATACTTACATAGACAATATTATTAATACTAGATCGTTAAGGGATTTTAAATTTATATGCGGTAGCATTACAGATATAACAAATTGTAATGAAAAGATACTAGCTATTGATTACAATGATGGTAATACTGACGCAGATATTATAAGTTGTATTAAAAGCCCAATGATTTCCAGGTCTATATTGGCTGATATGTTTACTAATTATAATAACGAAGTTGTTTCAATTAATATAAAGGTTAATAACTCTAGTAATCAGCGTATATTTGAAATGTGGGATAAATTAATTCAAAGAATTAAAATAGATTATAATAAGCCTATTTTATTAGTTTCAGGTAATAATGAGATTAAAAATATATTAGGTAAAAAATATAACTGCATATTTAATAACACTGTTTCAGAAACTAACTATTCACTAGTTAGAGGCAATAATATTGTCAGGGGGTCTGCATATAATATATTTTCTGATGCTCTAACATGTACAACTACTAAATTTATACCCTTTACTGAAATTAGAATAAAATATGCTGATATATTAAAAGAGTATAACGATATTAATTTCGTAGTAGAGAAGGTAGAAAAATTTGATATACTGGTAGAGTATATGATTAAAAATTTAAAGGTTAATTAACTTTAAACTCAGTTTTAAAGGTACAGTAGTTAACCATTATAGCCCTACGTCTCTCTTTGATATTAATAGATTCTAAACCATGCCATGTATCATTACCTGGGTAAAAATAAAATCCGGTATTATTAATATATGGTACAGTTGTTATGTATTCTTTTTTATTATTATATAATGCGGTCCCTATATCAGAGCTTTCGTCAGTATTGTTTAAATATACTATAAAGCTCATAATTTTTTCATTAATATCTACATGAGGTTCAAGCCAGGACTTTTCTTTATCTTCAATGAGTTCAATTCGAAGATAATTACCTCTAATTTTTACATTAGATTCGGCCTCAAACATATTAATAATATTATCTCTAAGAAAGAAGTCTACAATACGATTTAATGCAGAGCTGCTCCACATATTATCTTTATTAACAAAAAATCTATTACCGTTGCTAGCACGTTCACCGTCTAGTGATGCTGAATGATCATCTATCTTAATATTTTCGATATCAGCTAATTCTTTATCACAGAAAAAATTGGTAAAAGTATAATGCTGAAACGGATTACTACTACACTGCTTATTTTTAAATTTCATTTACTTTATTATAAATTATAGGTATATATATATCAAGGTAGTTTCTTATATCAGTTTCGTTTTTATGTGATGTAACTATACATCTGTCTTTTAATAAAATTGGTACATATTTTTGATCACCCTGTAAGGTCATTATTATAAATACAAATAATTGAGATAATACATTATTATTATTACATATAAAAAGTATATTATCCTTTGAGTTGCTTAGATTTAATATATAATTACTACGGCACCTTACAATATCTTCACGTAATATCTTACGTACTTTAATTTCTTCCTGAGTTCTTTCGGCTGGGGGTATCTGCTTTATACGTATAAGATCATTATTTTTAAAAAAATCTGTAAATTTTATTTTATTACGTATCATTACTAGCTTATGAGGTAACCTTAGTAAGTTGCATTCTGTTAAGTTAACTACATGCTTTATATCAGCATTTAAGAATGTGGGTAATTTATTTATTATATCCTCACTAAAATTATTATATGTATCAATATACAGGTTATTGAATATGTTAATCATTGGATATATTTAAAAGTTATAATAACTACTTATGTGATTGCTGAAAATAAACAAGATATTATCGATTTAAGGAAGAGGCAAATATCAGCAGATGATGAAAAGACTCCTATGAAAGCTCTGCAGAGTATTACTATTAATCCGACTGAACTATGTAACCGTACATGTCATTTTTGTCCTCGTAGTGATGCAAAGATATACCCAAATCAAAACTTACATATAACAGAAGATACGGTCCGTAAGCTAAGTTTAGAATTAAAACTCAATAATTATACAAATAGGATCGGCTGGTCGGGTAATGGGGAGCCTCTTTTAACAAAAAATTTCTTTAAACTAGTAAAAATTATTAGCGATGAAAATCCTCAGTTAAAAGTTCATGAAATTAATACAAATGGTGATAAAATAGGTAATGATACAGTAGATAAATTATATGAGGCTGGTATTAACCATATTGTAGTTAGTTTATATGATGGTGATGCTCAATTAGATAAATTTAATAAGCTATTTGAAGGTTACAACTCGGATATGTTTACATTACGCAAGAGCTACTACCACTCAGATAACTTTTCCGGGTTTACCAATAGAGCCGGTGCAGTTAAAGTTAACGAGGATTTATTAAAAGAAAATATAAAAAATAAATGCTATTTACCATTTTATAAACTCTTTATCGACTGGAATGGTGATCAGATATTATGCTGCGAAGACTGGTTTAAGTTATCAAAAAATAAATTAAACATTAACACTCATTCATTAAAAGATATTTGGGAATCAACATTTTTAAACAAGTACCGTACTCATCTTAAGGAAGGTAAGAGAGATCTTACGGTCTGTAATAAGTGTAATATAAACGGAGAAAAGGTAGGTAAGCAATATACAGAGTATTTTACACTATGATTTATTTTGCTCAAGCTATTAGAGAGAGAAAAACTTATACGGATTTTATGATCGGCCTCATAATGCTGACTCAATATTATACTCAGCATAATAAGACGTTTTACATAAAGGAAGATATAGCGAGTGCCTTTGAAAACAAAAAATGTATTTTTTACAATATAGAGAAAAATAATTCATACAACCTCCTGAATAGCATAAGATTAAAAGCAGTCAAAAATCTACCGATTGATCCGATGCATCGCGATGATACAGACCTTAAACAATTGTTTATTAAAAGAATTACAAAAGGTAGTAATATTAATGATATGTATGTTAACGGTATAGTTAAGGGTGATAACTTTCTACTAGATAATACGGTAAAGTTCTATTATCTTAATAACTATAATACTCAAAATTTACATTACATAGATAATAATAAAAAACTAAAGAACAGCAGTAGTATTAAAATAAATGTTACAACCGGTTGTAATACCGACACTACCAATAAATTTACCGAAGATAAATACTTTATAACTTTACCCACCTTTAGGGTAATTGGTAGAGAAGATATAAAAATATTGGATATATTTTGTAAATTTTTAATCAATGAAACCCAGTATAAAAATCTCATTTTAATTAGCGGTAGTAATGATTATAAGACATATTTTTGTGATAAGTTTGGAATGGATACAACTCATATATATGATGATGGATTTTCTAGTGAGAAACTAGGGTTTCGAAAGAGAGAGGCTGGATTTACACATAAGGATAAGGGTTCTTTAGAGAGCTTATTAACTGATTGTATGTATATACAGAATTCACCGGCTGGTTATATTGATTTTATGCAAGTATATAATGAGCATAGAGATGAGTTGTTTAAATATGGCATGAGTAAGTATAGTAATTCATATTATGATACATTTATAACTAGAAATAAGAGTCAAGCAATCGATATTATAGGTCGAGAGTTAAAGCGTAATAAAATTTTTTATGAAGAATAAAGTTAAAATATTTGTCGGTCTTGATGAACCAAATCAAATTTCATACGACGTATGTGTTAAGAGTATACTATCAAAAAATGTAAAATATGATTTAGATATAGTATCTATTAACTATAATACAGTTAAAGAATATAATAGAAGACGAGACCCGTTTGAATCAACTCAGTTTGCTTTCGCTCGATTTTTTGTACCTTATCTGAGTGAATTTAAAGGTATTAGCCTTTTTATAGACGGTGACTTTCTATTTCTGGATAATATTGATAATCTTATCGATATATATGATGATAACTATGCAGTTATGTGCTGCCAACACGATTATAAGCCGACAAACTTAGAAAAGATGGACGGTAAGCCACAGACTCAATGGCCTCGAAAGAATTGGAGTAGTTTAATGTTATTCAATAATGAACATCCAAAAAACAAGACACTAACCCCTATGACTGTTAATAATCAGTCAGGAGCTTTCTTACATAGGTTTAAGTGGTTAGATGATTCTGAAATAGGATCACTTCCATTGCAATGGAATTGGCTTGTTGATTGGTATAAAGAACCTATTGATGGTCAACCTAAAGCTCTACATTATACTGAAGGTGGGCCGTGGTTAGAAAAGTTTAAGGATTGCGAGTATGCAGTAGAATGGCTCAGACAATCTAAAGAATATTAATTATAAAAGCTTTTAAAAAGATTAAAGCTTTTTTCTCCGTATACTTGCCCATGTACTTCACAATTAGTACATGGAGATATACCCTTACGGCCACTCTGTATATGATGTTGTCTAATAGTCTTAGCGGCTTCAGAGAGCCATATATTTTTTAGAGAATTATCGTGTATATTTCCAAACTTTACATCTTTTCTCCAGTTATGTGTACATAAAAGAACATCACCGTTCCAATCTATAAACGATGAATTAAATGACATATAACAAGGCCTAGTAGGTACAGCTTTATCGTTTAATTTCATCATACCTACTCGATTGCTAATACCAGACATACCATATTCCTCTTCAGGTCCGAACCAAAATCTCTTAATAATATACTGATCTGAAGTAATACCACACTCGTCAAATAATTTTAAAAATTGTTCCTCTTGCTCCGGACCATCATACAAGCTCATCTTTAATAAGTCGAGTCCATTTTCAAATAAACCTATTAATGTTTCCTTACTAAGTAAATCTCCATTTGTTGTTATTGAAATATTATTATTATGCTTAAGTTTGTCTCTAAATGTCTTAATAATTTTAAAGATTTGCTTATTAGCTAACGGTTCACTAAATCCGGCAAATACTACCTGATTTTTATAGTCGAATTCTGCTAAATCATTAGCTAGCTTTTCGCATGTATTAATCGACATATTTAGATTACGATTAGGGTATACTTTAGCATCAGATCGGGGGCAAAAAACGCACTTTCTAGTACATATTTCAGTTACATTAATATCAATTATCTGTAACGCTGACATAATATCAGTTTCATCAATCTTAAATTTATTAAAAATGTTTTTTCTAAATTCAATAAATTCGTTTGTGGGTATACTATCCATATAGATATATTATATAGTAACTATTTTAATTTTAAACTGGAATCTAAAAATATAATGAGTAAATATTTTTCTTATGACAGATATAGAAAATAATATTAATTCACTTAAGGAAAATTACACACACTTTGCGGCAGATGTAGCTAGCTTTACCGAAAAGGGTAATAAAGCCGCGGCCACTCGAGCTCGAAAAGCTTTGTTGGATATTTCAAAGCTATGCAAAGATATAAGAAAACAGATTCAAGAGATAAAGAATAGTAGCCAGGCATAAATAATAATGTGATTACCTTTAAAAAATTCTTTGAATCAAACAAACCTCTTGGATTAATAGAAACTATAGAGTTTGAAGAACTAGGTCCCATTGAAGCTAAAATTGATAGCGGTAATGGGGCTTACAATGTCTTACATGGTGTAAATATAGAACATAACGGTGACGAGGTTACTTTTGAAACGGTTAACGGCCAAACAATTACTAAGCCGGTTGTTGAATTGATTGATATTAATATCGGGTCAGGTAATATAGAACAAAGACCTGTCGTTGAGTTTGATATTAAAATAGGTGATGAATTACACCCTAATACAAAATTCTCTATAGGTGATAGAACAGAAAACGAGTATAAAATACTCGTTGGTAAAGATTTTATTGAAGAGCTTGGCGGTTTAATCGATGTAAGTGCTGAAGGTAATTTAGATTAAAAATGAATAATGATGTAAATTTAATCTGGGAGAAATATCAATATATTACAGAG
>Ga0210003_1003852_pt1 | contig 12051 bp, 8 predicted proteins | sample LantaG_FD_182804 | JGI IMG/M metagenome (GOLD analysis project Ga0210003, IMG submission 182804) | Deep subsurface microbial communities from Baltic Sea to uncover new lineages of life (NeLLi) - Landsort_02402 metaG (SPAdes) (version 2) | ecosystem: Environmental > Aquatic > Marine > Oceanic >...
GAAGTAGTACTGGCAGCCGGTCAGGTACTTCATGTACCGGTTGTAGTTTTCCTCGTCGGTGGCCGCGATTGCCTCGGCTTTGGCGCCTTCCAACCGACTGGACCAGATGCCCAGCGTCTTGATGTAGTGGTTGCGCAGCGACAGAGTCTCGGGCACCACGAAGCCAGCCTTCTCGCCGTGTTCCACCATCATCTGAGTGGTTGGAACGCGGCCCCCGGGGAAGATCTCGGTGATCATGAACTTGACGAAGCGGGCGAGCTCGAAGGTCAGCTTCTTGCCCCGCTCGGCGAGATCGTAGGGGTGGTAACCGACGCTGCTCTGGATTGTCATCCGGCCGTCTTCGGGCAGGATCTCGAAGCACGTCTTGAAGAAGTCGTCCCAGCGGTCCTTGCCGAAGTGCTCGAACGCCTCGATCGACACAATCCGGTCGACCGGGCTGTGGAACTGCTCCCAGCCCTCCAGTCGCACATCGAAGGTGCGTTCGGAATCGACCTTGGTCAGCAACTGCTGGCAGTAGGCTTGCTGGTTTTTGCTCAGGGTGAGACCGATGACATTGACGTCATACTTCTCCATCGCGCGCTGCAGCGTCAGACCCCAGCCGCAGCCGACCTCAAGCAGCGTCATGCCGGGCTTGAGGTCCAGTCGATCCAGGTGCTGGTCGACGTTGGCAACCTGCGCCTCGGACAGCGTGTCGTTGGGCCCGGTGAAGTACGCGCAGCTGTACTTACGGGTCGGATCCTGGAAAACGCCGAAGAAATCGTCGGATAGGTCGTAATGAGCCTGGATATCCTCGAAATGAGGCGTCATATCCTTCGTGCCGGTGGAGTGGTTAGACATGTTTTCCTTGCTCTTCTTTTCGACGTTTTGGAAACCGTACTGAATGCGCGGGCCGACTTGCCGCTAACACGCGCTGAAGATCAGCCTAGCCTTTGGGTGGTGCGCTGATCTAATCCTGAGCTGCGCCGTTAATTCTGCGGCGTGAGCTGATTGACGTCGATGTATCCGCCCGGGAAGATCGACGCACACCCGGTCAGGTGACGCATGTATCGGTCGTAGACCTGCTCAGACTGCATCCGCAATGGCTTCCTCCTGGTGGGCCCGCCAGCGCCGCCGCCTACAGGTGCAGGGTGCGGGCACAGTGGGGCTGCAAGGACTGCGTGCGAGTCCGCTCGGACGATCCCGGCCGAAGTGCTCGAATACGCCGATTGACACGATGCGGTCGACGGGCTGGTCGAATTCCTCCCAGCGCCAAGTAAACCTTTGCGTGCTGCGCATCTTCCAGCGTCGAGTCGTCGCGTTCCAAGCATGCGCAGCTGTAGGTCTGCGACGTATCCTGGCATGTTAGGAGTTCTTTCGAGCAATCTGACGAGCAATCTGAACTGTCAGCCGATGTCAGGACGCTTGTGCGAACGTCGACTTCAGTTCGCCGACAATGTCGGCCCACAGCGGTTCGGGAAGCTCGTGGCCCATGCCGTCGAAAAGCACCAGCCGTGCACCATCGATCGCTCGGGCGATCGCGCGGCCACCGATCGGCCGCATCAGCTTGTCGGCTTTTCCGTGGATGACCACCGTGGGCACCGTGATCTGCCGGTTGTAGCGCAGCAGGCTGCCGCTGCCAAGGATCGCCGCGAAGTGCCTGGCGACCCCGGCCGGGTAGTAGGAACGGTCATACCCCTCGATTGCGTCGGCGCGGACGCGGTCTTCGGGCGCCGGGTAGCCGGGGCTGCCGATGATCCTGTTGACGCGCACCGCGTTCTCGATGATGGCCTCGCGCGTCGCGTCCTTGGGGCGCTGCAGGATGGCTGCGAGCTGGCGCGGCCCCGGCGGCGGCAACACCGGTTGGTTGTTGCTGGAGAAGATCACGCCGAGTGTCTTGGTGCGCACCCGGTGCTGCGCGGCAAACACCTGCGCGATCATGCCGCCCATCGAGCCGCCGACAACGTGTGCCTGGTCGATCTCGAGGTGGTCGAGCAGCGCGGCAGCGTCGTTGGCCATGTCTTCCAAGGTGTACGCCGCCGGACTGGGCATTCCTACGAACGACCGCGCCATCCGGGGTAGCAGCGGTGCACCTGAATGATGGCCGGGCAACTTGGTTGACAGCCCGACGTCGCGGTTGTCGAATCGGATGACGCGCAGGCCCTGGTTGATGAGCTGCTCGCAGAATCCTCTGCGCCACAGCAGCAATTGGGCACCCAGGCCCATGATGAGAAGGACTGCAGGGTGGTTCGGGTCGCCCATATCCTCGTAGTGGATGTCCACCGGGTTGTCTGCACTGCCGGACCTGGCTGTGCCCGTCCGGACGATCACGCTCACGACTCGACCGGCTCGTCGGTGACATGCTCCTCGCGCGAGCGCTCGTCGGTGACATGCTCCTCGCGCGAGCGCTCGTCGGTGACATGCTCCTCGCGCGAGCGCTCGTCGGTGACATGCTCCTCGCGCGAGCGCTCGTCGGTGACATGCTCCTCGCGACTGATCTCCACCATGAAGTTGGCGAAGTAACCGGTGAGCTGCGGATCGCTCATCATCTGCCAGCGCGGGGCCAGCAGCTTCATGTAGCGCTCGACGTAGAGGAACTGCTTTCCGATGAGTACCAGCTCGCGGGGCAGCTTGACGTCGTAGGCCTCGGCCAGCGTCGAGAGCTGCTTGCCGATCTCGGCGTAGCTCAGGTCACCGAGCGACGTCATAGTCAGCGGCGTCGCGAACTTCTCCAGGTCCTTGGCGGCCTGCGCCTCAGGCTTGACGTTGCCCACTGCGCCCATCATCACGACGATCTTGCCAGCCGTCGCGTGATCCTTCTTGACCAGCAGGGCGTGCACGAGCTCGCGAAGTAGCCACCGGGTGCGCGGGTCGATGCGGCCCATGATGCCGAAGTCGAAGAACACGATCTTGCCGTCGTCATCGACGTAAAGATTGCCCGCATGCAGATCGCCGTGGAACAGGCCGTGGCGCAAACCGCCCTCGAAGAGACTGAACAGCAGCGCTTTGACCAGTTCAGTGCCGTCGAAGCCCCTCTTGCGGATCTCGGCGTCGTCGTCGATGCGGACTCCAGTGATGCGCTCCATCGTCAGCACCCGCTCGCTGGTCAGATTCCAGTACACCTGTGGCACCCGGATGTTCTTCCCCAGCGGTGACGCGTGCATGTGGGCCACCCACGCATCCATCGACTGGGCCTCCAACCGGAAATCGAGCTCCTCAGCGAGGTTGTCGGCGAAGTCGGCGACGACGTCCTGGGCCGAGAGTCGCTGGCCCAACTTGGCCCGCTCGACCAGCCAGGCGCCGCGCTTGAGGATCTGAAGGTCGGCTGCCACCCGGCGCCGGATCCCCGGCCGCTGGATTTTCACCACGACTTCCTCACCGGAGTGCAGCGTGGCGTAGTGCACCTGCGCGATCGACGCTGAGGCGAAAGGCTTTTCGTCGAACGACTTGAACAGGTTCGCCGGTTCGTCGCCGAGATCCTCGCGGAACAGTTTGTGTACGGCGTCTGGGTCAGCGGGCGGCACCCGGTCGAGGAGGCTGCGAAACTCCCGGGACATCGGCTCGCCGAAGGCGCCCGGGCTGGAAGCGATGATCTGGCCGAACTTGACGTACGTCGGGCCCAGGTCGGAGAAGGCCTGCGGGATCTGTCCGACGATCTTCTGCTGCAGCGAGCCGCGCCCGACGAGCTTGGTGACGACGCGGGCGCCGGTTCGAGTGACCTGCCAACCCGTCACTCCGATGCGGGCTGCTTCGACGGGCAGGGGCACCCGGTCCAGCTTGGCGATCTGGCGGTGCTGTGACTTGCGGGTAGTGCTCATTGCTCCAGTCTCTCAAAAGTTGCTCCAGTCTCTCAAAATCCGCGGGTCGGTGGAAAACGGGTGTGGACCCGGTCACATACTCGCGTTTCGGACCGAAACTGGATCCTGGCCGGCCCACACTCGAGCTTTCGCTGTTGAAAGGCCCCTTCGTCGAGCAGATGGGCCTCGATCCGACGCCTGTATCGTCACTTCCGGAGCCCACGACCCCGAACAGATGGTGCCGTGGCTCACTCCACTGGGTTGCGACTTCGAGGTCTGGGAGCCGCCGGGAAGATTGGGGAATGCCCATCGAGGTGCTCGCGGCAGAGTCCACCGAGCTGTTCACCGGACCGCCTGACGAACCACTGCAGATCGTCCGGGTGTCCTACCGCGGCAACTTGACTCCAATGCCGGTGTACGTCGAGGGGCCGGGACTGCAGACCGTCGGTCACCCGAGAGCGGAACCTGGCGGTGCGGTGGTCGAGGTCGCGGTTCGCGTGACCGACCCGGTTCCCGGACTCCAACGCCGGGCACGCGCGGTCGCCGCAGAGAGTGCCGTCGCCTTCGATTTCACCGTCGCCGAGCCCGGCTGGACCATGTTCATGGTCAGCCACTTTCACTACGACCCGGTGTGGTGGAACACCCAGGCCGCTTACACGAGCATGTGGACCGAGGAACCGCCCGGTCAATGTCGACAGACCAACGGCTTTGAACTGGTCAGCGCCCACCTCGAGATGGCCAGGCGGGAGCCGGAATACAAGTTCGTGCTCGCCGAGGTCGACTATCTGAAACCGTTCTGGGACACCCACCCCGAGGACCGTGCGGACCTGCGCAGGATGCTCGCCGCGGGTCGCGTCGAGATCATGGGCGGCACCTACAACGAACCCAACACCAACCTCACCAGCCCGGAGACCACCATCCGGAACTTCGTGCACGGCATCGGTTTTCAGCGCGACGTTATGGGCGCGGACCCCGAGACAGCCTGGCAGCTCGATGTGTTCGGTCACGACCCACAGTTCCCGGGCATGGCGGCCGACGCGGGCCTGACGTCGAGCTCATGGGCCCGCGGTCCGCACCACCAATGGGGACCGATGGCCTCGGAGAACGGACGCGACGGTGACCCCGAGCGCATGCAGTTCGCCAGCGAGTTCGAATGGGTCGCGCCGTCGGGTCGCGGCCTGCTGACCCACTACATGCCTGCGCACTACGCCGCCGGATGGTGGATGGACTCGTCGGCTTCGCTGGCCGAGGCCGAAGCCGCCACCTACGAGCTGTTCGTCAGGATGAAGAAGGTCGCGCTGACCCGCAACGTGCTGCTGCCCGTGGGCACTGACTACACCCCGCCCAACAAATGGGTCACTGACATTCACCGCGACTGGAACTCTCGCTACACCTGGCCGCGCTTTGTGTGCGCGCTGCCAAGGGAATTCTTCGCCGCGGTGCGCGACGAACTGCGCGAGCGGGGGACGACACCGTCGCCGCAGACTCGGGACATGAACCCGATCTACACCGGCAAAGACGTGTCCTACATCGACACCAAGCAGGCCAACCGCGCCGCCGAGAACGCGGTACTGCACGCGGAGAGGTTCGCGGTATTCGCCGGGCTGCTAACCGGCGCAACCTACCCCGAGGCGGCGCTGGCCAAGGCCTGGGTGCAATTGGCCTACGGTGCCCACCACGACGCCATCACCGGATCGGAATCTGACCAGGTGTACCTCGACCTGCTCACCGGCTGGCGCGAGGCATGGCAGTTGGGCAGCGACGCGAGGGACCGTGCGCTCACATTGATCTCCACCGCGGTCGACGCATCGGTGGTGATATGGAACCCCTTGGCGCACAATCGCTCTGATATCGTGACACTCCACCTCGACGAACCCTTGTCGGGCCATCTCGTCGACAGTGACGGCCATCAGATTCCGGTCCTTTCCGAACACGGTGGGCATTCGATCACCTGGGTAGCCCGTGATGTGCCGTCACTGGGCTGGCGCTCCTACCGGATCGTTCCCGGCGGCCACGCTGATGAATGGGAGCCGCTGTCAGGTAGTAACTTCGGAGAAATTGCCAACGACCACTACCGGCTGCGGATCGACGAGGCGCGAGGTGGCGGGGTGAGCTCGCTGCGTGCAGCAGGGCGCGAACTCATCGCCGAAGGTCGGGTGGGCAACGAGCTCGCCATCTATGACGAGTACCCCGCCCATCCCACTGCGGGGGAGGGGCCGTGGCATCTGCTGCCCAGGGGGCCGGTCACCACGTCGTCGCAGATGCCGGCGACCTCGGTGCTCGGGTACCGCAGTGTGCTGGGCGAGCGCCTCATCGTCACCGGTGAAATTCCCGGACTGCTGCGATACACCCAGACCCTGACGCTGTGGCGGGGGGTGGATCGCCTCGACTGTCGCACCACCGTCGACGAGTTCAGCGGGGCCGACCGCCTGCTCAGGCTGCGCTGGCCGTGCCCGGTGCCGGGTGCGATGCCGGTCAGCGAGGTGGGAAACGCCGTGATCGGTCGCGGCTTTGGTCTGCTGCACGAGTCTGGGTCCACCGAATCTGTGGACACCGCGGTCTTCCCGCACACTCTCGACAACCCTGCGTACGGCTGGTTCGGGCTGTCGTCTGCGGCTCGGGTGCGCTTTCGCCACGGTGACGTGCGGGCGATCTCGGTGGCCGAGGTGGTGACCCCGAGCCGAACCGATGCCGCGACCGACACGCTGATCCGTGGCCTGATGACTGCACTCGCGCGCGCAGGGGTCACCGCCACCTGCACTGTGGCCGACGCGCCCCGGTACGGCGATCTCGCTGTTGACTCGAATCTGCCCGATGTGCGGATCAGCGTCGGTGGCCCCGCCGATAATGGCTTTACCGCAACGGTTTGCGGCGAAGCAACCGGGTCTTCTCGGGAATGGATCGCGGCGGTCACGCCACTGCGCGATGTCTGGGTTCCCGGCGCCGATCTGCGCGACCCGGGCGCACTTCCGGTTCTGATCGTCGGTGCAGACGGGGACACCGCTGCTGCGGTGGCCGCGCTCATCGAGGATCTTGGCGACGCGGAGATCGTCGTCGACCAAGATGCGCGAGGCGGCGTTGATGATTTCGAATCGCGCACCGTCGCGGTGATCAACAGAGGGGTGCCCGGCTTCGCCGTCGACACCTGCGGCACCCTGCATGCGTCGCTACTGCGGTCGTGCACCGGATGGCCCTCGGGCACTTGGATCGACCCGCCTCGTCGCACCGCTCCCGACGGATCCAACTTCCAGCAGCAACACTGGACGCACACCTTCGACTACGCTCTCGTATCCGGCGACGGTGACTGGCGTGACATCGATATGCCCTCCCGCAGCGCGGAATTCAACCAGCCGCTGATGCCGGTCATCGCCCGTCACGACCCGACCTTCGGTGGGCTGCCCGCGTGGGGATCGCTCTTGCAGCTTGAGCCTGAACGCGCCGCGAGCATCGGTGCGCTCAAGGCGATGGGCAACCCGACCGCCGGTGGTAGCGCGCGCCACGTGGACCCGACAGAGGGCATCGTTGTTCGGCTCGTCGAGACGCTGGGCCGCGGCGCGGAGGTGACCCTGCAGTCGGGGCTGCGCAACATATCGTCGCCGACACGTCTCAACCTGATCGAACAGCCCCTCGGCGGCGATGTTGGCGCCGTTTCACTGCACGGCTACGAGATCGTCACGCTGCGAACGCAACTCAACCTGCCGCGGGTCCTGGACGCTGACCAGGTGAACCTGGCTCCCTACGCAGAACCCGCCCAGCCGCTGTACGCGAGATACTGGTTGCACAACCGCGGACCCGCCCCCCTCGGTGGGCTACCGGCCGTCGCGCACCTACATCCGCACCGGCTCGAGGCGTCCTCTGGCGCGGTGGTCCCGCTCAGGCTCACAGCGGTGAGCGACGCGACCGACACGGCGTTGCACGGCAGGGTGCGCTTGCTGGCACCGTCTGGCTGGCATCTTGGAATGTCTGAGCTGCCGTTCGTGCTACCGCCCGGCGAATACCTGGAGTCCACCGTCGAGGTGGCGGTGCCTGCCGATGCGGGGCCTGGGCTGTACCCGGTGCGTGCCGAGTTGGCGGCAACCGGCGGCGCCATTCCTGCGTCGTGGCACCAGACGGTCGAGGATGTCTGCGTGATCTCGCTCGGACATCATGGCGATGAGCTGCTGCGACTGGTCGGCGAGCCCCTGGCTGTCGATCTCGTGGCCGGCGAAACGGCGCAGCTGTCCGTCACTGTCGGAACCGACGCTCACGCCGACCTGGCGGTGGAAGCGCATGTGATTTCGCCGTGGGGGACGTGGGAGTGGCTTGGCCCCAACATCGTCGGGGGCGTTGTGCCGGCACACGGCACAATCCAGTTGGAGTTCGACGTCGCACCGCCGGCGTGGACGGAGCCGGGTCAGTGGTGGGCGCTGATCCGTGTCGCGTGCGCGGGCGAGTTGGTGTACTCGCCGGCTGTCTCGGTGCGGGTGCGCCATGCACGGTGATGTTGCGGCCACGCGTGGTGATGTTGCGGCCACCGTCGGGAGCGAATCCGTGTTCGTTGCTGAGGTTGATGCCCGGGAACAGGCTCTGCGCAAAGGAGTTTCAGCTCACGCGTTGCCCAGGTCGGGTACCAGCGAGGCCCGACAGCTGCGCCGCTGGATCACCCAGGTTCTTGTCGCCGAGCGCGTAGTGGCGGCTGAGGCGGGGGCGCTTCGCGTTCACGACGACAACGCGCCGTCTGAGGCGGATCTGTTGCCCGACGAGGTTGCCCGGCTGGAGATCGGCAGCGTCGCGGCATCCACGCTGTCCGAATCTGTCGGTCGCGCGGTGTTTAAGTGTGTCACCGCTGCCGTTCGTATCAGTGACGGCGACGTGCGGGACTACCACGCCCGCAATCCTTTCCGCTTCGCCCGGCGTCTGGTGGTGGCCGGGGGATGGCAGGGCGAATCTCAGCGCACGTCTACCGGTGCCGATTTCGACGAGGTGCGGCCAGTCGTCGCCGCGCATCTGCTGGCAGCCGCCCGGCGCCGTGCGTATCGTCGCTGGCTGGACGCACGATGCGCCGAGGTCGTGGTGCTCGGCCAGGGCTATGAGCACCCCGGCGATCCCCGGCAGCCCGACAACACGCACAGACACTGATGCGCGTCCGCGCAGAGAATCGGGGGACGTGATGACTGATCCCATCCTGGCTCTCGACGTGGGCGGCACCAAGATCGCCGCCGCAGTGGTCGACATCGACGGAAACCTGCTTCACCGCCGACAGCGGCCGACGCCGGAGGGCGACGCGGAGGCAGTGTGGGCGGTGGTCGAGTTCCTGCTCACCGAGATGCTGACGGAGACTGACGGGAGTGTGGCGGCGGTGGGCGTCGCGTCGGCGGGTCCGGTCGACATTCCGGGCGGAACGGTCAGCCCGATCAACATCACCGCATGGCAGCGCTTCCCGATCGTCGAGCGGGTCGCGGACGTGACCGGCGTGCCGGCGCGACTCGGCGGTGACGGGCTGTGCATGGCGCTGGGTGAATGGTGGCGCGGGGCCGGGCGTGGCACGCAATTCATGCTCGGGATGGTCGTGTCGACCGGCATCGGCGGCGGGTTGGTGCTCGACGGCGCGCCCTATCGCGGGCGCACCGGCAACGCCGGCCACGTCGGCCATGTCGTCGTCGAACCCGACGGTGCGCCGTGCCCGTGCGGCGGCCGCGGCTGCGTCGAAACCGTCGCGTCAGGTCCGCACCTGGCGCAGTGGGCGCGTGCCCACGGATGGCAGGCACCTGCCGACGCCGACGCGAAAGCCCTCGCTGAGGCCGCTGACCGTGGTGACCCTGTCGCTGTGCTTGCGTTCCAGCGCGGCGCGCGCGCGGTCGCAGCGGCCATCGCTTCGGCGGCCGCGGTGTGCGATCTGGACCTCGTGGTCGTCGGCGGAGGTGTCGCCAAAGCGGGCGCGGTGTTGTTCGATCCGTTGCGCGGGGCGTTGAGCACCTATGCGGGTCTGGACTTCATCCGGGATCTGAAGGTGCTGCCCGCCTCACTCGGACGGGATGCCGGCCTGGTCGGTGCGGCCGCTCTGGTGCGGGACGGCGTGGGTTAGCGCGCTCTCGTCGGCCCCGAGCGCGCGTTAACTGCCAGCTTTTCCGGCGCGCCACCGTGCCGACACGCGCGCTCGCGGTGCCGGGGTGGGCCGGGGTGGGCCGGGTGGGCTGGGGTGGGCCGGGTTTTGGCTGATCTGGCCGCAGCGCGCTACTCTTGCGCGGTTCCACCAAAGACCGTCGGTCACCGAGAAATCGGTTGAAGGTCCGGATTGCCGGGCGGCCCACGCAGGAGGACGAGGCTCGCATCTACGCCCCGACCTGTCTGTGTCGGGGCGTTCGTCATTTCTGGGTCTGCTGATTGTTGGCCCGTGTCGGTCCTAACACACCACTGAGGAGGCATGCATGGCCAAGGCTGAAAAGGCCACCGCGGTTGCCGACATTGCCGAGCAGTTCAAGGGGGCTACGGCGACGCTCATCACCGAGTACCGCGGGCTGACCGTCGCTAACCTCGCCGCGCTTCGCCGGTCACTCGGCGAATCCGCTACCTACACGGTCGCCAAGAACACCTTGGTGAAGCGTGCGGCAGCGGAGGCGGGCATTGAGGGTCTCGACGAACTGTTCGCAGGTCCCACCGCTATCGCGTTCGTCAAGGGCGAGGCAGTCGACGCCGCCAAGGCGATCAAGACCTTCGCCAAGGACAACAAGGCGCTGGTTATCAAGGGCGGCTACATGGATGGCCGCGCGTTGTCCGTCGCCGAGGTCGAGCGTATTGCCGACCTGGAGTCCCGCGAGGTGCTGCTGGCCAAGCTGGCCGGCGCGATGAAGGGGAACCTTTCCCAGGCCGCCGCACTGTTCAACGCTCCGGCGTCGCAGTTCGCCCGGTTGGCATTCGCGCTGCAGGAGAAGAAGGCCGGCAGCGAGAATCCAGAAGCTGCGTAACCCACCGAACACAAACGATCACCACCACTAGCCAACAATCAACATCCGGAAGGACCACATCATGGCCAAGATTTCCACCGATGACCTGCTCGAAGCGTTCAAGGAACTGACGCTGTTGGAGCTGTCGGAATTCGTCAAGAAGTTTGAGGAGACCTTCGAGGTCACTGCTGCGGCCCCGGTCGCTGTCGCCGCCGCCGGCGCTGGGGGCGCGCCCGCCGAGGCCGCTGAGGAGCAGTCTGAATTCGACGTCATCCTCGAGGGTGCCGGCGAGAAGAAGATCGGCGTCATCAAGGTCGTCCGCGAGATCGTGTCCGGCCTGGGTCTGAAGGAGGCTAAGGATCTCGTCGACGGCGCTCCCAAGCCGCTGCTCGAGAAGGTCACCAAGGAAGCAGCCGAGGAGGCCAAGGGCAAGCTCGAGGCTGCCGGTGCGTCGGTGACCGTCAAGTAGCTCGCACGATCCTCGGCTGGGGCCGGCCCGATCACGGGCCGGTCCCAGCGTCGTTTCTCGAGATCCAACCGGTTTCGCAGCCGACAGAAATGTGAGAGCGGTTTAGTGTTGTGACCGATCGTCTTAAGCTAAGGTGACTCAAACCGCAAGTGTGATTCATGCGACAAAGTCGTGTGGCCGGAAGGATTCCAGTGGGTGCCTCTATCAGAGTTGAGAACCTGACCAAGTCGTTCGGATCTCAGAAGATCTGGGACGATGTGACCTTGACCATTCCCGAGGGCGAGGTCAGTGTCATCCTGGGCCCTTCGGGTACCGGCAAGTCGGTGTTCCTGAAGTCGCTGATCGGCCTACTGCGCCCAGAGCGCGGCAAGATCTTGATCGACGGCACCGACATCCTTCAGTGCTCGTCCAAGGAGCTCTACGAGATCCGCACGCTGTTCGGCGTCATGTTCCAGGACGGCGCCCTGTTCGGCTCCATGAACATCTACGACAACACCGCTTTCCCGCTGCGCGAGCACACCAAGAAGAAGGAAAGCGAAGTCCGCGCCATCGTCATGGAAAAGCTTGAGATGGTGGGCTTGACGGGCTCGGAGATGAAGTTCCCCGGTGAGATCTCCGGCGGTATGAAAAAGCGTGCCGGCCTGGCCCGTGCGCTGGTACTCGACCCGCAGATCATCCTCGTCGACGAGCCGGACTCCGGCTTGGACCCGGTGCGTACCGCCTACCTCAGCCAGCTGCTGATCGACATCAACGCAGTGATCGACGCCACCATCCTCATCGTGACGCACAACATCAACATCGTGCGTACCGTGCCGGACAACATCGGAATGCTCTACCGCAAGCATCTGGTCATGTTCGGTCCGCGCGAGGTGCTGCTCACCAGCGA
>Ga0210003_1003853_pt1 | contig 12042 bp, 6 predicted proteins | sample LantaG_FD_182804 | JGI IMG/M metagenome (GOLD analysis project Ga0210003, IMG submission 182804) | Deep subsurface microbial communities from Baltic Sea to uncover new lineages of life (NeLLi) - Landsort_02402 metaG (SPAdes) (version 2) | ecosystem: Environmental > Aquatic > Marine > Oceanic >...
GTTGACCAGGGGCCCGCCTACTACGATTATGTTGCTGCTGCTGATGGCGTACGGGTAGATCTCCTCGCCTGCCCAATCGTCAGGTGTGCTCCAGTCGTCCTTGAAGTGCGCTCTCCCTAGGTCGTCCCTGTAGTCGCCGTCCATTGGCCTCAGTACGTACGGGATGGAGGGTCCGAAGACGGATGCCTCCATGTCTAGGCCGCTTAACCAGGTCTCCACGTTCTTCCAGTCGAGCCACGCGGCTGCAACCATGCCTGTGCCAATGCTGTCAGAGGCCAGGCTTGGCTCGCCGACGACGATCCACTCCCATCGGCCGACGCTCCAATCTTCTCCTTCCGGCGGGGCCTCCACTAGTTCAGTGCTGTAGAGCACCTTGTAGAGGTCGTAGCCGGGGTATTCCTCGAAGAACGTCAGCTCGAATGTCTGGGGGTCGATCAAGTAGTCTTTCTGTTTATCTGGTTCAGGGATGCCTCTCTCAAGCAGCAGTGCATCCAGTGTGCCGGTCGAGTCGTAGAGGATTACCTTCTCGTCGTCGTGGCAGTAGTAGCCCCACTTTGGATACTGCACTAGGCCGTGGTCTTCGTCGAGGCATTCTCTTAGGTTGCCGTACTTGTCGTGTAGGTGGGATGCAAGTTCTACGGGCTCTCCATCGTAGGTGCCTTTCTGGGCCCACCGGAATGTGTCCTTATGGGCTGCGTCTTTTAGGTCCCACGGGTTGAAGATCTCGTTGAGCTGGTAGGTGACTTCCGCGTCTATCCTGTATTCGCCCTCATAATCTGGCATGTCCGGGTCTATGGCGTTGTTGTAGTCGGTGAGGCCGTAGACTGAGACGCACCTGAACTGCTGTGTGCTGTTCTCGGGGTGGTCGTAGTCTAGGTCGAAGTCCCACTCGGCGAACACGTAGGGCACCTTCGGCTCCTCTAGCATGCCGTACGAGATATCGTCAGCTTCAAGCTCGTTGCAATCTGCTGGAATTATTACATGCTCCTCGTGGCCTTTCATTTTCCTCTTGTACACGATGGCGAACTCGTCGCCTGGGGTCCAGTAGTCAGGATTGATTCTCAGGTAGACCTCATCCCACGTAAAGTGCAAGTCTGGGACGAGTTTTATGTACTCTCCCTGAGCATTCTTCTTGAACACCCAGGGCTCGTCGCTCCACTCGCAGGCCCCTCTCGGGTACTCCACTAGCTCGTCCTGCAGGTCGATCACCAATGTGTATATTGGTGGGGTTGCTGGAGGCGTTGGTTCGAGCCACAGGTAGTTGGGCCACAGTACGTTTGGTGGCAGGGCCGTCGGTACGTCGATGTACTTTTCCTCGGTCTCCATGGTCTCAAGCTTTCCGGGTATGTCGTCTCCGCCTAGGTGGTCGATGCTGTCCACGTTTGTGACCCATTTGCTTATGAGGTTGGGCCAGAAGGCCGCGAATCCCACGAGCTCCTCGTCCTGGTCGATCATCTGACACACGTCGAATTCAACGGGATCCCTCTCCTCACACGGGTAGTAGAAGGGGTGTTTCCAGTACTTTGTCTCGAAGCCGTCGTAGAACTCAGCCCAGGCCTCGTTGTTGGGCTCTGTGCCGAGGTCCCACTCGCCTCTCTGACTGAACTCTATCTGGAAGGGTCCGTCGAACTTGTTGTCATCGCACCGCTTGACGTCCTTGATCTCCATGACATACTTCTTCACCTTATTGAAGATCAGTTGGGTTGTTATCTCCACAAGGCACTTTCCGGTCTGCCCCGGGTCTTTGTCATAGATGGTGGTCTTGAGCAGGTAGATGGCTTTCCTCGGTCCGTCGTAGATGAGGCGGATGTTGTCCGACTCGGCCCAGCCGCTCGTTCTTCTTCCACCGTGCTGGTCTCCGAGCGCGTTGCCGTCCTTGGACAGCTGCATCTGCTTCCAGTTACCGCCTATCCCACTGACGTCGCTGTTGTCGGAGTATAGGGCGAAGGCCCAGACGCTTCTTAGCTTGTTCTGCTCGGTGTAGTGTATCTCCATGACCCAGCCGTTGCTCCACTTCCATTCGGCAACAGCGGGGTTCGCGAAGACATCCACGCCGTCGTACTCCAGTCCAACGCCTGCATCGCCGTCTATGAGTTCACCGTACTTGCTGAAACCGATGTTGAGGCTCTTTTCTTCGTATGGGTATAGTATATACGTGTCTGAGTCTAGCACTCCGTCGTCGTGCATGTATACCTCGTTTCCCGGTATGGTGGGCGGCGTCCCCGCGAACACCATCGGGATTATTGAAGATGTTAACAGAACCAGTATAGCTAGTATGGTAGCGATTAGTTTTCCATTGTCTAGTTTTGATGTTGTTTCCATTGCGTTTCCCACACAATATCATTTTTTAAATTTAATAAACAAATATGTATCAAGTCCCGCCTGTTTGGGGGACAACTACTATAATAGAGAGCCCTTTTCTACAGCGTCTTTTAACATACTTTTAATAGAAAATCCTCTAGGACGTCCACGTGTTTTTCCCAAGTGAACTTTTTCCTAGAATATTTGTACGCTTTCTCCCCCATTTCGTCGCGTAGAGCGGGGTTCTCTATTAGCTGCCTGTGAAACGAGGCCAGTTCCTTGACGCTGTAAGGAGTTGCACGGAACCCTGTCCTTCCATGGATCACCGTCTCTCTTGGGCCCGCGTTGTCCCAGACCACGGAGGGCACTCCGCATGCAGCTGCCTCGATGGGGCCAAGCCCGAAATCCTCTTCAGGCGACGTGAAGGTGTAGGTGTACGCGTTCTGGTAGAGTTTTATCAGTTCACCCGTGGGGAGGTTTCCGGTGAAGACCACGTTTTTGGCTAAGTTGTATCGTTCAGTTATTTTCATCAAGTATCTTGTATGTTTCGTGAAACCCCCTGTGATGTAGCACATGAGGTTGGGGTAATGTTTTACGAGCGCCCTCATGCAATGCAGTAAATAGTCAAGGCGCTTCTGTGGATAATGCCTGTTTGTACTGAGCAGATAGACTGCTCCGCGTCTTCCGTTACTCTTTCTAAACTTCGCAGAGTTTACGCCTGGATAACATACGTTGGGGGTAACCCCGTAGTAGCTTACAATTTTCCTTTTTATCCATTCAGAGTTCGTCAGCACGACATCGGAGTTTTTCACGCTATACGAGTCGAGTTTCTTTAGAATCAGATTCCCTCTGTGTAATGCTTCGAGTATTAGGAGGTTATTGTCAGTCGTCCACCCTGTATCCCTGTCGATGTCTCTCGGAGAGAAGAACCTGTTTACCTGGTGAAGATACGATATGACGGGGGTTCCATACCGTTTCTTCACGTTTACAGCCATCCATACGCTTGGCTGGCCGTGAGCCACTATGGAGTCGAAGCCGCTTAGCCTCTTCCTTGGAACCAGTACACTCGAGTATATCATCCCTAGGGCGTTCCGCAGCGGCATACTCGGTGGCAGCAGAGAGCTCGTCTCGGTGAGTCTCACTTCTTTTCTGAGTTCAGGGAAGCAGTCGGCGTTTACTATTGGTGCGAATACCTCTACCTCGTGCCCTCTTCTCCCGAGCTCGAGTGCTTGGTTCAGTACTGTACGTTCTCCTCCGCCGTTATAGAAGAACCCCATATGGATTATCGCGATACGTAACTCAGTTCCCCGTGGTGAGATCGGGACGAAATCTGTAGAGCTTTCTGTCCCTCTGAGCGGCTTGTCTCTGTATCAGTTCCAGGGGTGTAACTTTAACATGCAGTTACCCGATACTGTATTCTTATTTCGTTTTCCTCTTCAATGCATACTGGGGCTGTCCCCATGGATGGAAAGGTCTCAGTCATTACTCCAGTCTATAATGAAATCACGACTTTGAAACTAAACATACAAAGAATCCAGGAGGCACTTAGAGGCGTCCCCCACGAAATAATTATAGTCGACGACAACAGCCCAGATGGAAGCGGCGTGATAGCCGATTCCATCGCAGAAGTTAACCCAAACATCAAGGTACTGCACAGAAGCTCAAAGAGGGGCCTTGGAACCGCCTACAAGGAAGGCTTTAGTTTATGCTCAGGCGATTACATCGTGTCGATAGACAGCGACCTCAGCCATGACCCGTGTTATCTTCCGGAGATGATGAAAGCCGCAGAGAAGGCGGACCTTGTCATCGGGAGTAGGCTCATCAAAGGCGGAAGCATCGTGGGCAGATCCTTCTGGAGAGATTGCTTGAGTATTGTGACAAACATCGTTATACGGCTTCTTACCCGTAAAGAAGTCTTTGACTGGACAAGTGGGCTTAGAGTGTACAGAAGAGCGCTCTGGGAAGACGTCATGCCCAACGTCCACTGTGATAAATGGGACTTCCAGTTCGAAAGTCTCTACAAAACAGTGAAACAGGGGTACCGTGTCCGCGAGGTGCCCATAACATTTTACGAGAGAGCCGACGGTGAAAGCAAGTTCAGTCTTCGTGAAGGCCTCGTGTTTCTCAGCTCTTTCCTGAGAATCGTTTTTAAAATAAAATAATAGTAGAAAAAGACTCTGGGTCTAGACGCCTTCCTCTAGCAGCTCGATTACATATAGTAACGCATTCGCCATAACGGCGTTTTCCCAGTTCTCTGTGTCAGAGACCATCTGTAAGCCTAGCTTGATCGCCCCTATACCCCTCTCCGGCGGAGAGACGGGGTCCACTATTATGTAGTTCTGTGCTATGAAGCTCACCTTGGCCTGTACCGTCATCCCGGGTTCGAGTTCGTTGAATAAAACGTTCTCCCTGTTGAACAAAATGACTCTGCCGTCTTTCATTCGGCTGATAATGCTATCTCCTTTGCCTTTTAGTACTAATACGGTTAATTCGTCTCCCAGACTTACCTCTGGACTTGAATCTAGGTTATACAATTCAAATCCCTAAAAAATACTCCCCGGGATATTTATTTAATGTGGTGATTTCATCATTTTTACGATTTTTACCTTTTTTTCTTAATTTTCTGGTTCCTCTATACCCGCGTTCTAGATCTAACCATCATATCTCTAGCGATATTCTTATATCTCTCCGACGCTGTTTCACACACGACTAACCGTCGGTGATTCGATGTCAAAGATATCAGGAAAAGTACCCAGAGGATTCACGAGATTCTATGTTCTACACCTTCTTACAGAGCGACCCATGACTGGCAAGGAGATCATTTTGGAGGCTGAGGAGCGGAGCAGGGGCGACTGGATCCCATCCCCCGGCCTTATTTACCCGCTCCTCGGGAGGCTGGTAAGGGATGGTCTAATAACTGAGACAGACGAAGGAGGCTTCACCATCACGGAGAAGGGGGAAGAGGCCCTACAACAGTACACCAAGCTCCAGCGACAGCTTGAGCGGCAGCTTGAGCTCGTGAACGAGCTGGGTCTCTCCGTTTACTCCAAGGGGAAGTTCGTGGCGGATGAGGCTATAAACCGGATCAGCGGCGTCACCTCTTCGGTGTGGGACCGGGTTACTGAAAGATCCGGAAAGGCCCAACAAAGTTTCGAGGAAAAGTATGAGGAGTTCCTCTATAACGAGCTTGAGCGGATTAAGAAGAGGAAGAGTGAAAGAGATCAGCTGGATCAAGAAAATTTGCCTGAATAAATTCTAATGAATTAACGTCGAAAACTCGTCACAGCCTCTTAGATTCTGTGACCCTATATATTGAAACATGAGATTGCATCCGCCTCTTATCGGCTTTTTTTAAGCTTTCGCATCCAAAAGCATAACATTTTTATCTTTACGCTGAGGAAAGGGTGGTGCGAGTAATCGCACCCCGTCGGCAGACGGCGGCTACGATCTGACTGAGGCTTTGGCCTCTGGATGAAGTATCGACCTCCAGAGACGGGAACATGTATGACGACTCGAGCAAAGACGGCGACGTCTTCGGGTCCGAGAAGGGTCGAGCAGAATGCTTCCTCGTTTCAATACAAACGAGTGAGTAACTTGCGGTCATCATTCATTCCGATTGATCCCGTCGGACCCCACTGCTATCGAGGTGGGACTAAGCCATGCTAGTCGAACGAACTTTATGTTAGTGGCACACTGCTCAGTAACACGTAGCTAACCTACCCTTAGGACGAGGACAACCCCGAGAAATTGGGGCTAATCCGCGATAGGTGTGATGTCCTGGAATGGTATCACGCCCAAAGGTGTTCGCACGCCTAAGGATGGGGCTGCGGCCGATCAGGCAGTTGGTGAGGTAACGGCTCACCAAACCTTTGACCGGTACGGGCCATGAGAGTGGTAGCCCGGAGATGGACACTGAGACAAGGGTCCAGGCCCTACGGGGCGCAGCAGGCGCGAAACCTCCTCAATGCACACACGTGCGAAGGGGTTACCTCGAGTGCCGCCTGAAGAAGGCGGCTTTTCCATGGTCTAAAAAGCCTAGGGAATAAGAGGGGGGCAAGACTGGTGTCAGCCGCCGCGGTAACACCAGCCCCTCGAGTGGTAGGGATGATTATTTGGCCTAAAGCGTCCGTAGCCGGCCGGATAAGTCTCCCGTTAAATCCAGCGTCTCAAGCGTTGGACTGCGGGAGATACTGTCTGGCTAGAGAGTGGGAGAGGTGTACGGTATTCTGGGGGTAGGGGCGAAATCCATTGATCCCCGGAGGACCACCAGTGGCGAAGGCTGTGCACTAGAACACGTCTGACGGTCAGGGACGAAAGCTGGGGTAGCGAACCGGATTAGATACCCGGGTAGTCCCAGCCGTAAACGATGCACGCTAGGTGTTGGGTCGGCCACGAGCCGCCCCAGTGCCGCAGGGAAGCCGTTAAGCGTGCCGCCTGGGGAGTACGGCCGCAAGGCTGAAACTTAAAGGAATTGGCGGGGGAGCACCACCAGGCGTGAAGCCTGCGGTTTAATTGGAGTCAACGCCGGGAACCTTACCGGGAGCGACAGCAGAGTGAAGGCCAGGCTGAAGACCTTGCCAGACAAGCTGAGAGGAGGTGCATGGCCGTCGCCAGTTCGTGCCGTGAGGTGTTCTCTTAAGTGAGATAACGAACGAGACCCGTGCCGCATGTTGCCATCAGAACCTATAGGGTTGCTGAGCACTCTTGCGGGACCGCAGCCGATAAGGCTGAGGAAGGTGCGGGCAACGGCAGGTCAGTATGCCCCGAATCTCCCGGGCCACACGCGGGCTGCAATGGTAGGGACAGAGGGCTGCCACCCCGAGAGGGGGAGCCAACCCCTAAACCCTACCTCAGTTGGGATCGAGGGCTGCAACCCGCCCTCGTGAACATGGAATGCCTAGTAACCGCCGGTCATCATCCGGCGGTGAATACGTCCCTGCTCCTTGCACACACTGCCCGTCGAACCACCCGAATGAGGTTTGGGTGAGGCATGGTCGAAAGTTGGCCGTGTCGAACTTGGGCCTTGTAAGGAGGGTTAAGTCGTAACAAGGTGGCCGTAGGGGAACCTGCGGCCGGATCACCTCCTAAGAAAGCAGAAGCAAGGAAGCATCTGCTCGACCATTCAAAATCACACTGATGCAGCCCCCGAGAGAAATGTCGGGGGTGAAGGGTGAAGCCGATAGGGGTCGCCAGCCCCGTAGGCGATGACGCCGTGTATAGGCTCCGACTCCAGCTGTGGGACCGGGTTTGCTGGTTACTACGCTGTGTGGTGGATGACTTGGCTTGAGTGCCGATGAAGGGCGTGGCAAGCTGCGATAAGCCTCGGGTAGTTGCATGCAGACATTGATCCGAGGATCCCCGAATAGGACTTCCGAACGCGTTTCACGCGTTGCTCCGTTTGGAGCGGGAACCCCCCGAACTGAAACATCTTAGTAGGGGGAGGAAGAGAAAACAACAGTGATTTCCTTATTAGCGGCGAGCGAACAGGAAACAGCCTAAACTGAATACGTGCGGAAACGCATTGTAGATGTGGTGTTCGGGCTAGGATTTTCCTCCTCAACGAAGTTAAATTACTCTGGAAAGCTTAGCCATAGAGGGTGATAGCCCCGTAGACGTAAGTTGAGTGGATGTTCCTAGTTCCTGAGTAGCACTGCTTGGGAATGCAGTGTGAATATGGGAGGCATTAACTTCCAAGGCTAAATACAACTCAAGACCGATAGCGTATTAGTACGGTGACGGAAAGTTGAAAAGACCCCCGAGAGGGGCGTCAAAAGAGCCTGAAATCACGCAGTTACAGACGGTTGGAGCCCTAAAGGGTAGAAGCAGCGGAACGATGGCACGGTAACGTGTCGGTAGGACGCTGTGGACCAGGGTTCCATGCTCCGTTTCGAATCACGGACCGGGGAGTTCACTTACGTGGCGAGCCTAAGAGAAATCGTAAGCTTAGGGAAACCGAAGTGCGGGCAGCCGCAAGGCGAGCCGCTGGGTCTGAATAGGGCCCGGAGTCACGTGGGTGAGACTAGAAACCAGGTGATCTTTCCCTGGACAGGGTGAAGTCAGGCGAAAGCCTGATGGAGGCCCGCAATAGTGTTGATATGCAATTCACTTATCTGATCTGGGGAAAGGGGCAATAGACCAATCTAACCTGGTGATAGCTAGTTCCCTCCGAAGTATGTCGCAGCATAGCCTCCGGTGAGACTGCATGCGGGGTAGAGCACTAATCGGGCGTCACGGAGAGGAAACTCTTCAGCGGCCTTTTAAACTCCGAATACGCATGCGTCGTAGATCCGGGGAGACGGGATGGTCTGGTTAAGCTAGATCTCCGGGAGGGGGACAACCCAGACTAAGGTTAAGGCCCCCAAGTCCTGGCTAAGTGATAAATCAAAGGGCGTCGTAATCCTAAAACAGCGGGAAGGTAGGCTTAGAAGCAGCCACCCTTTAAAGAAATCGTAACAGATCACCCGCCGAGGATTGGGGCCCCGAAGATGGACGGGTCTTAAGCCAGGCGCCGATACCTTAGGCATTAATATTGTGTTAGGAGGGCGTCCCGCATGGGCAGAAGCAAGGGGGTGACCTCTTGTGGACCGTGCAGGGATTGCAGATCCCGGTGGTAGTAACAGCTTAGTCGGGTGAGAATCCCGACCGCCGAAAGAGCAAGGGTTTCCCGGCAATGCGTCGTCAGCCGGGAGTTAGCCGATCCTAAGTCCAGCGTTAACATGACTGGTCGAAAGGGAAACTGGTTAATATTCCAGTGCTACGGAAGTACACGAGGCGACTCAAAGTCCAACAGGTGACGGTTCGGGGAAGGCTGAGCAGGGTTGTCGCCCTGTTTAACTGTATAACTCTGGGGAGTACCGTAATGGTGAGAACCAGAGGAAGCCAGGAATAGTCTGCCGTTAGGCGGATTCAGCTGTACCCTGGATCCCATGAAAAGCCTGTTGGAATGGATCTTCCGTACTCGTACCCAGAACCAACACAGGTGCTCAGGGTGAGTAGCCCAAGGCGTGTCGGGGACAATCTTGGCGAGGGAATTCGGCAAATTAGCTCCGTATCTTAGGTATAAGGAGTGCCTACGGCGCTTACGAAAGTTGGCGCGGTAGGTCGCAGTGACAAGGGGGTTCCGGCTGTTTAATAAAAACATAGGTAACCGCAAGCCCGTAAGGGTGTGTACGGTTATTGAATCCTGTCCAGTGGTGGTATCTAAAACCTGATTTCAACCGGGCTAAGGACCGCTAAACGACGGGAGTAACTCTGACTCTCTCAAGGTAGCCAAATGCCTTGTCGTGTAAGTTACGACGTGCATGAATGGATCCACGAGGACCCCACTGTCCCCGCCAAGACCCCGGTGAACCCACCTGCTGGACGAACAGTCCAGCGACTTCCAGTGGAACAAGAAGACCCCGTGGAGCTTTACTGCAGTCTGTTGCTGGGAATCGGTTGCTTTTGCAGAGCGTATGTGGGAGCCAATGAGTACGCATCTCCGGGTGCGTAGGAGGCGCCAATGGAACACCACACACTTGTGACTGCTTCCCTTACCAAGGCCATGTTGTCTGGGACAACGGCAGATGGGCAGTTTGGCTGGGGCGGCACCCCCTTGAAAAGGAATCGAGGGGGCCCTAAGGCTAGCTCAGGGGGGACAGAAACCCTCCGTAGAGTGTAAAGGCAAAAGCTAGCTTGATCGGATACCTAACAATAGGGTTTCCGAAGGTGAAAGCCAGGCTTAACGAGCTATCATGTCCTTATTAATGAGGGCTGGTAGTGTCAGAAAAGTTACCCCGGGGATAACAGGCTTGTCGCGGGCGAGAGTTCGCATCGACCTCGCGGTTCGGTACCTCGATGTCGACTCTTCCTATCCTGGCCTTGCATAAGGGGCCAAGGGTGAGGCTGCTCGCCTATTAAAAGGGATCGTGAGTTGGGTTTAGACCGTCGCGAGACAGGTCGGATTTTATTTACTGGGAGTGTTGGATGTCTGAGGGGAAAGTGCATTTAGTACGAGAGGAACAATGCGCTGTGGCCTCTGGTGTACCGGTTGTCTGATAAGGCACCGCCGGGCAGCTACGCCGCCGCGGATAAGGGCTGAAAGCATCTAAGCCCGAAGCCGCTCCCAAAAATAGACATCCGTGCCTTCGGGCTGGAGGGCGCTCGTAGAAGACGAGTTTGATGGAGCTGGGGTGTAAGTGCCAAGGCTTCGGCCGAGGTATTCAGCCCGCAGCCACCAACTGCCCAAGATTACCAGCTTGATGACCCGATCCCACAGGAGATATCGGAGCCGTACACGGCGTTAACAGTTTTCTTACCTAGCGGTAGCTAGGTTTGTACCAAGTTACGTGGAATAAGCGTTTTTTTCCGGGTGTCTTGTGGCAGGTTACTTGCGTAATAGGTGTACAACCATGAAGTTTGGTTACTACATCATATACGAAAACCCAAAGCCAGTTGACTCTCTTGAAGAGAGAATTAAACAGATGGATGATTTCGGAAAAGTTCTCAAAAAGAATGGTATGAAATTGGAATTCTGGGGCGGATCATTCGGTACTACAGAGGATTTCGTGTATGTTATGAAAGGATCAATGGAATCCTATTAGAGCCTGTTTGGAAACAGCGACTATGCTGAAGCAAACCCTATCGAGTCTGGACAAAGGACAAATATGGTACTACAACGCTAGCCCAACTTCGCTCCTTTTTATCCATAATTTTTTCCCCCAAACCCAAATGCGCACGCCCCAACTAGCATCCTTAGAATAGATTACTCGCGAGGCCCTGATAGTCCCGTATATGAGCGGACGCACAAACAGATTTATTTTCAACAATCAGAATTTTCATATTAGAATGTTCAAGGTCTGTTTTATTGCCCATGCACGAGACGCTGATCTAACCAAACATAGATCAATCATAGAGACCGACACCTACAGGCTCCACTCTGTAGTGGTGAGGAATCAAGGGGAGGCTGTTGAGGTAACGAGACGACTGGTGGAGGAGGAAGGAGTTCAATCCATCTTGCTGTGCCCTGGGTTCACGCATAAAAATGTGGCAGAGATCCAGGACACGGTTAAAGGAAAAGCTGGCGTATTCGTTGCGAGGGGAGATGGCCCCAGTAGCATCATCACGAGGAAAGCAAGAACAGGCAGATAAACGACCTATGCCCCCAAACCATAATTTTATCCATAATTCACTGGGTTTAGGTTGCATCCGCCGCTATTTTTGCATAGGCGTTGGGTTCGAACGTTAGAACCCTTGGAAGGTTGAGTCACCTTCGCGTATACAATTCCAAGAATTGAAAATTAAGATCATCTTGAGTTACCATCATTACGAAATAAATCTTCTCGGAACAGAAATCCCAACAAGAACCATACTACTGGGGGTCGGCATAGCGGTCTTAAATCTTTTTTCGCTTTGGTTCCACTCAAAAGCAATGAGTGCTAGTTATACACCATCCTCAATACCGTGTGTTCTCTGTCGCTGATTAATTGAGTGAGGGTAGGGGAAAAAGCGGGGAAAATTACCCCAAAACCCCTTCCTCGCGGTATATTGTTGTGTGGTTGGTTAAAGAGGTATTGAATAAAGTTGGGAAAGATCATGAATGCGTGCGCGCCTCAAACAATCGTTTCGAGAGCCATAATCTCCATATAAATATCTGAATATGCGGGAGGGTGGGGTTCGAACCCTACTGTGAATCTAACGACTTGATAACCATATGACTAATTCAAACAATCATATGTGGAGTATTGAAATTCAGTTATTCCA
>Ga0210003_1003855_pt1 | contig 12039 bp, 6 predicted proteins | sample LantaG_FD_182804 | JGI IMG/M metagenome (GOLD analysis project Ga0210003, IMG submission 182804) | Deep subsurface microbial communities from Baltic Sea to uncover new lineages of life (NeLLi) - Landsort_02402 metaG (SPAdes) (version 2) | ecosystem: Environmental > Aquatic > Marine > Oceanic >...
GAAGGAAAAGCAGTCAGAACTCAACCGGCTGAACCCTCCCTGAGTTTTTTACTCTACGACCTTGCATTTAAAAACTAAAACCTATAAAATATATATAATATGCTGTTATTTGCATTGTTATAATCTCAAAACTATTAGCCCGACTTCATCAATTATTTTAAATCTTGATCCTTGACCCAAATAATAGATTTTAAAATGGGAGGCAGGTTTTTTGTCTTCCCTTATTTTTGTATTTTTTATCTTTTATATTATTTTGTGACTTAAGTCTAAAATAGAAAAGAGTCCCATAAAAAATGCAATATTTAAAAAGAAATACTAAATATAGTATTCTTGCCTTTCTCGTCATCGTTCTTTCTATAACTACCTCTATTTCCACCTTTGCCAAAACCGAAGTCTACTTCTCTCTATATGATAATCCTCGAATCTTGTCAACCACTTCCTCAAAATTGGAAGTTCAAACCATAAATACCAACATTGCATCCAAAGATGAACTGATAAGAGTGTCACAAATAAGCAAGCCTTTCACATAAAAAAATAATTAACTTAAAAGAAAACCAATACGGGGAGTTTAAAAATCTCAAGGTCCTTTTCTAACTAACATAACTTACTAACTTCAATTTTTATGAATGAGAAGAAGAGGGGACAGATTTTATGTTGAATAAAAATAGATTTATAAAATTATTTAGCAAAAAGTATGAAATCAAAAAAAGAAAATAGAATCTTAATATTTGTAATAAATTTCAATTTTCGTTTAGGAATATAGAATGAATAATGATGATTTAAATATAACATTACCTGAAGAACATTATAGAGAAACATGTAGTCTTTTAAAAGCTATTGATAAAAATAAAATTGCTACTTGGTTACTAGAGGAGGGGTATTTCCCTGAACAAAATATACTTCCTCCCTCTTTTAAAGTAGACAATTTTGTTCTGAAAAATGATCCATATATTAGAGACTTAAAAGATCCACCTCGAAGAGAATTAGGCACTGTATCATATCCAAAGTCATTTTTGACCTATCGTGTTTTTGGGATACAATATCCATATCATTATCATGATATTGTATACTGGTTAATTAACGACTGGGAAAATATTATTGATCACATGTTTTTAAAGGATAATTTAATTTATACTTACAGCATGCCAATACCAGTCAATGCAAATAATAAAGGAGAACTGAGTCCATTACGATCAGGGCGATTGATCTACGAATGGATTGAGATGGCTGAGCGGGATTTAGTCGCTGAAGCACATAGATTTAAAGTCCTAATTAGAACTGATATCACAAATTTCTATAATTCGGTTTATACACATAGTATTGCATGGGCATTGCATGGTAGAAAGATAGCATTTGCGGATAAAGAATTCAAATTAATTGGAAATAAAATTGATAAATTAGTCCAATATGCTAATGACGGCAGAACAAATGGTATTCCTGTTGGATCTGCGGTCAGCGATTTAATCGCAGAAATACTTTTAGCAAAAATTGACCAAAATGTTTCATTAAGATTGAAAAAGAAAAAGATTACTTTCTTGGGCACACGTTTTAAAGATGATTACAGAATCCTTGCGAATTCAGAGGAAGATACTAAAAAAATATTAAGCGTTCTTTCTGAAGAGCTCCATAAATTTAACTTACTCATCAGTGAAAATAAAACCAAAATCCTATGTTTACCGGAAGGCTTATTCAGACATCATAACCGTGAATATTTTCCTTATTCGCTCCGAAAGAAAAATAGAATATCATTCAAATCTTTTGAATTTACACTATTAAAAGTGCTTGATATCCATAAAGAATATCCCGGGACAAGTATAATAGAAAAATTTTTAAGCGAATTATTTGATAAAAACTATAGTTTAAAATTATATTTCTCAAATAATTTAAAAGTTCGCAAAAAAGAAATTCTAAAAACATTTAGCCTTTTATTTTTACTAAAAAGGGAGTCAGAAAAAATCCTATGCTATGTTATGACAATTATTGAAGCTATTTACCTTAGGGATAATGTAAAATATGATTTAAAAAAATATTTACGTAAAATAATAGAGCTTGAGATAAAGAATGCGTCTGAAAAAAAATCTGTGTTTGAAATAATTTGGTATCTATTTTTTTCCCGGTATTTAGGGCTTGGTGTTATTTTTTCTGATTCTATTGATCCAGATTTGAAAGAAAATTTATTATTAAAATCGATGACCGCCAGCAGGCAAAAAATATTTTCAGATTCCGGAATAACACTATTTAGAAAACCAAAAGATTGTTGTGGTGAAAATTTAGCAAAACAGCTTGCGGTTTTTAATAGATCAAAAGAGTAAAGATAAATATAGACAAAGAGAATTAATTATTTCATTAGTAGAAAAATATTTAAAGAAAATTTTACTATATAAAGAGAGAAAGGAAATTTAAAATGAATTATATTCAACATAATTCGATAACAAATTTTATATGGGGTATTGCGGATGACATTCTTCGGGATATCTATGTTAGAGGAAAATATCGGGATGTTATCCTTCCGATGATAGTTATCCGGAGATTAGATGCTCTATTAGAGCCGACTAAAAAAGTGGTTTTGGATATGAAGAAACAGCTTGACAAGTCAGGCGTTGCTAATCAAGAGGCGGCATTGTGTCAGTGTGCCGGACAGGCTTTCTATAACAGTTCACCATTTACCTTAAGAGATTTAAAAGCCAGGGCAAAACAGCAACAGCTAAAAGCTGATTTTGAAGCCTATCTTGATGGATTTTCATCCAATGTTCAGGAAATATTAAGTAAATTTAAATTTAGAAATCAAATACCCACACTTATCGAATCGGATATTCTTGGAAACCTTATTGAAAAATTTCTTGATCCATCCATTAATTTAAGCCCTGAACCTATCAAAGATACTGAAGGGAATATATTGATTTCAGGGTTAGACAATCATGCAATGGGGACAATTTTTGAAGAACTGATCAGGCGTTTTAATGAAGAAAACAATGAAGAAGCAGGAGAACATTTTACTCCCCGCGATGTTGTCAAACTAATGGCTGATTTGATTTTCCTGCCTATAGCAGATCAAATTGTATCCGGAACCTATCTTGTCTATGATGGAGCCTGTGGAACAGGCGGAATGCTTTCCGTTGCGGAAGATAGATTGATGGAACTATCAAAAAAGCATAATAAAAATGTGTCTATTCATCTTTATGGTCAGGAATCTCAGCCTGAAACGTATGCGATATGCAAGGCAGATCTTCTTCTGAAAGGTGAAGGAGATGAGGCGATCAACATGAAGTTTGGCTCAACGCTTTCATCTGACGGTTTTCCTTCCCATGAGTTTGATTTTATGCTTTCTAATCCGCCTTACGGTAAAAGTTGGAAAGCAGATTTAGATCGTATGGGTGGAAAAACGGATATGAAAGATTATCGTTTTATAATTCAACATGGTGATGATCCGGAATATAAGATGATTACACGCTCAAGTGATGGACAACTTTTATTTTTGGTTAACAAGCTTTCAAAAATGAAGCACAATTCAAAACTGGGAAGCCGTATTGCAGAAGTCCATAATGGGTCTTCCTTATTTACCGGCGATGCCGGCCAGGGAGAGGCGAATATTAGGAGATGGATTATTGAAAAGGATTGGCTTGAAGCCATTATTGCTTTACCTGAAAATATGTTTTACAACACCGGTATCGCTACTTATATTTGGCTTCTAACTAATAAAAAACCGGAGCATAAAAAAGGAAAAGTTCAGCTTATTGATGCTTCAGATTGGTATACTCCTTTACGAAAAAATCTAGGTAAAAAAAATTGCCAACTTGCAGAAAAACATATTCAAAATATTTGTACGCTAATTACTGAATATAAGGAAACCGAGCAATCAAAAATATTTCCCAACAAAGCATTTGGATACAAAAAGATTGTAGTTGAACGTCCATTGCGCCTAAGTATTGAGCTTAGCGCAGACGCACTTAAGCAGTTCCAAAAAGTTTGTGAAAAAAATAAAGAGAAGGGACTCTCTAATTTAGTTATAGGAGTATCATTGGAACTAGGGAAAGGTCCTCATATTGATTTCAACCAGTTTGTAAAATCTATGAATGAATATGCTGAAAAGAAAGGTTTTAAGTTTACAGCTAAAGGGAAGAAGATTATTCAATCTGAACTGGCTGTGGTAAATGAAAAGGCGAAACCTGTTATAAAAATAATTTATAAGGAAGGCAAAAAAGAACCGAATCCCTTATATGGAACTTATAAAATCGATATAAATGGGAAAAGTCAAATTGTTGAATATGAACCGGATGCTAACTTGAGTGATACGGAACATATTTCACTGTTGGAAAAAGATGGTATTGAAGGATTTTTCAAAAGAGAAGTGCTTACTTATGTTCCGGATGCTTGGATTGACTCATCTAAAACAAAACTTGGTTATGAAATATCTTTTACGCGGTATTTTTATAAGCCAGTAAAATTAAGAACACTGGAAGAAATTCAGAAAGATATTTTTACTTTAGAAAAAGAAACTGAGGGAATACTTGAGGATATTGTAGAGGAGACCAAATAATGAAATTATCCCCTTATCCAAAATACAGAGATCCTGAATGGGTAAATTTGGAAAATCTTCCTTCTCACTGGGATTTGCTAAGAAATAAATATTTATTTCGAATTTCCAAAGAAATTGTTGGGAAACAAGCAGATAAATATACACTTTTATCTCTTACTCTTAAAGGGATAATTCCTAGAGACTTGGATAATCCAACAGGTAAATTTCCGGCTGAGTTTGATTCATATCAGAAGGTATTTCCTGGTGATTTAGTTTTTTGCCTTTTTGATATTGATGAGACTCCTAGAACAGTTGGTTTTTCAAAGAAAAATGGAATGATTACGGGTGCTTACACTGTTGTAAGGTGTTTTAGTTGGATGAATCCTGAATACTTATACTTTTATTATTTATTCTTAGACACTCACAAAGGATTGCGTCCCTTTTATACAGGCTTGAGAAAAGTTATAAAAACAGAAGTTTTCTTGGGATTAAAAACGCCTGTACCACCGAAAGAAGAACAGGATCAAATAGTGAGATTTTTAAATATGAAATTTACTCAAATAGCAAAGTTTATACGAAATAAACGTAGATTAATTAAATTATTCAAAGAACAGAAACAGGCACTCATTAATCAAGCCGTAATTCGAGGTATTGGTCCTAATGCCAAAATAAAACCCAGCGGAATTGATTGGTTAGGGGATATTCCAGAACATTGGGACGTGACAAGATTAAAATTTGCCTTTAAGAAAAATATAGGTGGAGTGTGGGGCACCGATCAAAAAAATGACGAACATGATGTTGTGTGTGTACGAGTAGCAGATTTTAATTATGATTTTCAATGCGTTAGGCCAGCTAACCTAACTATACGGAATATTAACGACTCCGAGTTAGCTGGTAGAGAGCTTTCAAGAAATGATATTATTTTAGAGAAATCCGGAGGTGGTAAAAAGACACCGGTAGGAAGGGCAGTCTTATACAATTTGGAATATAAAGCAGTTTGTTCAAATTTTACAAATAAATTGGAAGTAGAATCTAATCGTTTTGACGTTATGTATTTAACACTCGTTCTATACTCTATGTATGCTAATGGATTGACGGTTTTTTCAATAAAACAAACAACGGGAATACAAAACTTAGACATTAATAACTATTTTTGTAATCTCATCCCATTACCGCCACGTAAAGAACAAACGTATATTAATGAAACTATCCTAAAAATAACTAAAAGCAGCGATGATTATATTAAAAGAATTAATAAGGAGATAGACCTTATTAAAGAATTCCGTTCACGACTTATCTCTGACGTAGTAACAGGAAAATTGGATGTAAGAAATATAAATGTTGATAATATTTCGGATGAAGAAATAATAGATGGGTTATCTATTAATGAAGAAACGCAAGACCTCAATAATAGTATTAAGGAGGTTTCTAATGAATACTGATACAAGTGAAAAAGGGCTTGAGGCAATCATTATTGATTCTTTGGTAAAGGATGCGGGATACAGTCAAGGTAGTAGTAAAGATTTCGATAAGGACCATGCTCTTGATTGGAATAAATTACTTTCCTTTCTTACGGATACACAGAAAAAGGTTGTTGAATCATTACATTTGGAAGAAGAAGGTGCAAATAGAACTCAATTTTTGCATCGTTTGCAGGGAGAAATTGCCAAGAGAGGCATTGTAGATGTTTTACGAAATGGTATTAAATATAATGAGTTCAACAATATTGAGTTATTCTACGGAACACCATCCGAAGAAAATAAAAAAACTAAAGAGCTTTATAAGAAAAATATCTTTAGTGTAACTCGCCAACTTCATTTTAGCAAAGATGAAACTCAGCTTTCTTTGGATATTGCTGTTTTTATCAACGGATTACCGATTGCTACCTTCGAACTTAAAAACACACTAACCAAGCAAACTGTTTGGGATGCTATTCAACAATACAAGCGTGATCGGGATCCAAAAGAACTGCTTTTTCAATTTGGTCGATGCGTGGTTCATTTTGCAGTTGATGATCATGAAGTCTGGATGTGTACGCACCTAAAAGAAAAACATTCGTGGTTTCTACCCTTTAACAAAGGATATAATGATGGGGCAGGAAATCCTCCTAATCCTCAAGGTATAGCGACGGATTATCTTTGGAAAAGTATCCTTAGAAAAAGTGAGTTAACAAATATTTTAGAGAATTATACTCAGATTGTTGAGGAAAAAGACGAAAGAGGTCGGAAAAAATATAAGCAAATTTTTCCCAGATATCATCAATTGGATGTTGTTAAACGCATTTTGTCTGATGTCTCCCCTACAAAAATTGGTAAACGATATCTTATTCAGCATTCTGCCGGAAGCGGTAAAAGTAATTCCATTGCATGGCTTGCCCACCAGTTGGTCGGATTAAAGAAATCAGGAAGTATTTTATTTGACTCTATAGTGGTTGTAACTGACCGAAGGATTCTTGATAAACAAATTAAAGATACGATAAAACAGTTTGCCCAGGTTTCTGCAATTGTGGGACATGCTGAACGATCCGGAGACTTGAGGAGATTTTTAAAGTCCGGTAAGAAAATTATTATTACAACCGTTCAAAAATTTCCGTTTGTATTAGATGAAATTGGAGATGAACACCGTTCCAATAAATTTGCTATTATTATTGATGAAGCGCATTCCAGTCAAGGCGGACGGGTATCGGCAAAGATGAATGTAGTTCTTACTGATACCAAGAAAGAATTTGGTGATGAGCAGGATATGACTACTGAAGATAAAATAAATCAGCTTATGGAAACTAAAAAAATGATTTCCAACGCGAATTATTTTGCTTTTACGGCTACACCGAAAAATAAGACGCTGGAAATATTTGGCGAGGCATTTAAGGAAGGCGGCAAAGTAAAACACTGTTCATTTCATTACTATACGATGAAGCAAGCCATACAGGAAGGATTCATTTTAGATGTGTTAAAGTACTATACATCTATCAATAGTTATTACCTTTTAACCAAAACTGTTGAGGGGGATCCGAAGTATGATACAAAGAAGGCCCAAAAGAAACTTCATAGGTATGTGGAGTCTCACCAAAAAGCGATTAAAGAAAAAGCGGAGATTATGATAGATCACTTTCATGAACAGGTTAGTGGTGCTCATAAAATTGGCGGTAAGGCGAGAGCCATGGTTGTTACAAGCGGTATTGAGCGGGCAATACAATATTATCATGCGTTTAAAGAGTACTTAAAAGAAAGGAAAAGTCCTTATATGGCCATTGTGGCCTTCTCTGGAGAACATGAATTTGGTGGTGTTAGAGTAACGGAAATGAGAATTAATGGATTTCCCAGTAATTTAATTCCTGAGAAAATTAAAAGTGACCCATATCGTTTTTTAATAGCAGCGGAAAAATTTCAGACCGGTTATGATGAGCCCTTATTACATACCATGTATGTAGATAAAATGCTTTCCGGGATAAAGGCGGTGCAGACCCTTTCGCGGTTAAATCGTGCTTATCCACAAAAACACGATACGTTCGTTCTGGATTTTTTTAATGACGCGAAAACAATCAAAGAGGCCTTTGCCGATTATTACCGAACAACTATTTTAAGCGAGGAAACCAATCCGAATAAACTACATGACTTAAAATCAATTTTGGATGGATATCAGGTATATGCGTGGAGTCAAGTTGAAGAGTTAGTAGTTAAATATTTAAATGGGGTTGAACGATCCGAGCTTGATCCCATTCTCGATGCTAGTGTTGCGACCTATAAAGTTGAGTTGGATGAGGATGGACAGGTTGATTTCAAGGGAAAGGCGAAAGCTTTCGTGCGGACTTATGGATTCTTAAGTTCAATTTTACCCTATACAAATGCTGAATGGGAAAAACTATCAATTTTTTTAAATTTCCTTATTTCTAAATTACCTGCACCTCGCGAAGATGATTTTTCGAGAGGTATTTTGGAAGCTATCGATATGGATAGTTACCGGAATGAAATATTAGCAACGAGTAAACTCACTTTGCTGGATAAGAATGCCGAGATAGGCCCTGTACCGACAAGTGGTGGCGGGAGAAAAGATGAACCGGAAATGGATCGTTTAAGTAATATTATTAAAGCGTTTAATGACCTTTTTGGAAATATTGATTGGAAAGATGCGGACAAAATAAACAAAGTAATTACAGAAGAAATTCCGGCGAAGGTTGCCGCTAACGAAGCGTATAAAAACGCAATTAAAAATTCTGATAAGCAGAATGCTCGCATAGAACATGACAAAGCTTTACAGCGGGTTATTATTAATTTGTTAAATGATCACACGGAATTATTTAAACAATTTATGGATAATACGAGCTTTAAGAAATGGTTAAGTGATACGATTTTTCAAGAGACGTATAAGGTTGCGGAGTAATATATTTTATGGATAAGTTAAAACAATCAAAAACAAGCTATATTGGACACCGTCAGAGGATAAAAACAAAATATGAAAAATCCGGGTTGAACGGATGGCTGGATTATGAAGTTTTAGAATTAGTTCTGTCATATTCAATCCCTCGAAAAGATACAAAATCAATCGCAAGAGAGCTGCTTTTACGTTTTAAAAGCATTAATGGAGTTTTAGATGCTGATAATAGGGATTTGCAAAGTATAAACGGTATATCAAAACATACTGTTTTGTTCTTAAATTTATTAAAAGATGTTTCTGTTCTCTATATGGAGGAAAGGATGTTTAGAAGAGATTTGCTTTCTTCGCCGCAGGTTGTTTATGATTATTTAAAAGTTTCCTTAAAAGGGCTAATGGATGAAGGATTTAAGATGTTGTTTTTGGATAATAGGAATCAGCTCATAGCGATGGAGACTTTAAAAAATGGTACAGTAAATCAAGCCATTGTTTTCCCTCGTAAAATTGTAGAACGAGCGTTATATCATCATGCTGTGGGAGTCCTTATTGCGCATAATCATCCTTCGGGTTCATTGGAACCATCACAGGAGGATCAAGACGTTACAAAAGATATAAGGGAAGCACTGAAAACTGTAGATATCACTTTACTTGATCATATTATTATTGGCGGAAATGAATTTTTCAGTTTTAAAGAAAATAAGATTGAGATTGAATAAAATAATAAGTGAAGTCAAATTCCCGTATTTTAAAGAAGAAAAAAAAGCGATAAATTACTATTCTTGAACCTGAAATAAATTATTTTCTCAATAATAAAGATTTGGTCTTGATACCCACTAAAAAATATTAATAAACAATACCATGATCCTTTTATCGAAGTTGTAAATAAAATTCTCGCAATTACTAATTCAAGTGATTGTATATCTATCCATAATAAACAAACTATATTAAAAGAATATGAAAACCAGATTGGCTAAATAGTTTACAAATTATATGACTTAACTGATGATGAAATAAAAATTGTAGAGAATTTTCATAAAAAACATCAATATATATTTCATATAACAGCCCTTATTTTTAAGACATCCGTAAAATAGGATGTGTCGTCTCTAATTTCTATAAATAGAGAAGGAGTATAGAATGGTAACAAAACAAGCTTTTGTAATTATACAAATTGGTAATAAGGAATTAGAAAAAATATATGATTATGTAATTGAAAGTGCAATAAAATCATGTCAATTAATTCCAAGACGCGTAGATAAGCATAACGAAGGCGGGTTATTGAAAAGTGAAATAATTAAATTTATTGGATCTTCTGATATTACTGTTGCGGATATTACTAATGCTCGTCCGAATTGCTATCTTGAAATAGGATTTACAATGGGATTGGGGAAATTTAAAAATTTAATTTTAACCTCAAAAGAGGATCATAACAGAGATAGTCCGAATTATAAGGGCGGAAATAAAAAGGTACATTTTGATTTACTGGGTTACGATATTTTATTTTGGGATCCGGATAAACTCGATGAATTTAAAATAAATCTGGAAAAAAGAATACAAAGTAGAATTTTAAAAATAAATAACACAAAAGATGAAAATATTTGGGATAAAGAATGGATTACAAAGAGACATGAAGAAGCATTATCTGAAATGAAAAAAAATGAAAAACTAGGATTTGTTGAAATAAATATGACTTTGACGGATCCAGAAAATAATAAATTTGCATGTGAAAAACTAAAAGAAGTGTTTGAAAATATTATTATGAATAACAATAATTGGCCATTAGGTTATTTAAATAAATTAATAAAAAATTTTGCAAAAAATGATGGTATTTTTTTTGAAATTAAAGATCATCTTTCAAATAATCTTTATCTTTATGGTTATATCCGAGAAGATGGAGCATTTTATTTAATTCATAGTTTATTCGAAGACGCGAAAGAATATTTTGATTATATTATTATTAAATCACGAATTGGTAGAATTGTAAAAGCTCTACTTTTTTCAATTAAGTTTTATCAAGATTTAAATATAAAACCTAATTCTTATTTGTTAATTGGAATAAACCATGGTGGGTTAAAGGATAGGTGTATTGTTCATGATATGGTAGATGTGCGTTATCATGACGCGTCGCTTGTTTCTACCGAAGATGAAAGTTATTATGAAGAAAAATTAATACTGAGTAAAATTGAAGAACAGCTACCAGAAATTGTTGAAAGGTTTTCTAATAAATTATTTAAATTATTCAATTTTTATCAAGTTGATAAAAAAATTATTGATGAAACCATCAAGAAAGTAATTTCTTAAATTCAATTTGGTAAAGCGAACGATAGTTATAGCTCAATAATTTGGTAACTTTTTCTAAACTTTTATAAGGAGTCAAAAAAATATGAATAGACTAAGTTATGAGGGAAAAATATTTTCTTTGTACGAGTATTCTAAGGAAAGTGATTTTGAAAGAGATGTTATTGAACATTCCAAAGAAATATTTGGACCAAAATCTTTATATATTGATATAAAGAAAAAGATAAAAAATGATAATATAATAACAATTCCAGACGGTTATCTTCTTGATTTTTCATTCGAAAGTGATCCTCGTTTATATATTGTGGAAAACGAGTTAGTATCTCATGATCCTTACAAACATATTGGACAACAGTTATTAAAATTTGCAATTGCATATAAGGCAAGCGGGTTAAGGATAAAGAAATTTTTAGTAAACGAAATTTGCGAAGATTCTAAAATGAAAAAAACAGTTGAAAGTGGTTTCAGTAAAGCCGGATATGGAAACATCGATGCCTTCTTAGAAGATTTAATTTTTGAAAAAGAAGTAAGTGCTATTATTATCATTGATGAAATTACCCCTGATTTAGAAAATGTAGTCAATCAATTAGCTATGAAAATTGACTTGCTCGAATTTCAGACTTTTATCTCAGGTGGTGAAAGAATTACAAAATTCATTCCTTTTCAAGAGGAAATAAGAGAGATAACTGAAGGCAAGGATAAAGAAACGAAAGTTCAGGCATTAGATACAATTGTAGTTCCAGCCAACGAAGAAGGCTTTAATGAAGTTTTTTTAGGGGAAAATCAATGGTACGCGATAAGAATTTCAAGTTCTATGATTGACCGCATTAAATATATTGCAAGCTATCAAACTA
>Ga0210003_1003856_pt1 | contig 12039 bp, 20 predicted proteins | sample LantaG_FD_182804 | JGI IMG/M metagenome (GOLD analysis project Ga0210003, IMG submission 182804) | Deep subsurface microbial communities from Baltic Sea to uncover new lineages of life (NeLLi) - Landsort_02402 metaG (SPAdes) (version 2) | ecosystem: Environmental > Aquatic > Marine > Oceanic >...
AATGCGACCCCTCCAACTTCGGCGAACCCAACTCAGGCCAGCGTGATTTGTTGGGGCATAATTTGGGTTGGGGAGAACAGACTTTCTTGGGTCGGGTTTTGGGGGATCAATTTGGGCCAGGTTTGGGCTCATTTTCTCCGGGGTTTGTTCAGGGTTGTCTATCTGGGAGCTTGACACATTCGCTCGGATAGTGTATAATGAGCTTGGGAATTGCTCTTTTTGATTCCCCAAATTGCGACATGGTTTATATGGTGTAGAGGGGTCGTGGAATGGGTTTTCAATCAGACAAGTTCACGAAACACAACAAATCTTGAGAGAGGTGTGAGAAATGGCACGGATCAGAGTTACACCGGAGGAATACGCCGAGAAACATGCACGCCGACTGAAGGGTGCTGTTGAGGATATTCGCCGTGGTGTGGAAAGAGTGACCGAATCACCGACTGCAAAGGCTGCTGCCAAAGAGAACAAGATGCTTGCGAACTTGCAGGCTGCTGTCTCCAGTGGTAAGTGGGCAAGGCGGTTGCGTGCTGTCACGCTGGATGATTGGAAGGACAAGACCCTGAATAAGGGTGTTGGTCGGATTGCTGCCGGGATTGATGCGGCTCACGACAAGCAGGTGGACTTTGCCACGCAGCTATTCGCGCATCAGGAACCGCTCCTGGCCGAGGTCGAGAAGATGCCTGACCTTACGATTGAGGATTCAATCGGACGCGCGACCAAGTGGATGCGTGGTATGAACAAGTTCAGTAAGAAGTAGGGGGTAAAGCCAAATGTTTCTGAGAAAGACCTACTTGGAGAGCCGGTTGTCACTACCCGATGCCGGTGAACATACAACTGACATTGCACTACGGGAGCCTATCACGAACCTGTGGGTAGAGTTCCGTTGCCGCAATGGTGCGACGAACAATCAGAATGTCACATTGGCAGATTGTGTTTCTGCAATCGAGGTGATTGACGGCTCTGAAGTGCTGTATTCGCTTGACGGATACGAGGCGTTGGCTTTGACTGCCAACTATCTCAACTGTCTGCCAAATCAGCTCATCACAGAACTGCCGAATACCTACCAGAATCTGAGTGTCTGGATTCCCTTTGGCCGCTTTATTGGGGACCCGACATTCGCCTTTGACCCGACGCGATTCGTGAATCCACAAGTGCGGGTCAAGTGGAATCTGGCTGCTGTCAGGGCTGTTGGTGCTACTGGGTTCAAGACCAATGACTTGACGCTGACCATTCTTGCAAACGTCATGGAAGGCGGAGTATCGCCGACGCACGTCATGATGTGCAAGGAAATCTACTCCTACGTGACTGCTGCTGGAATCGAGTACATCGACTTGCCGACTGACTATCCGATCAAGGCTCTGCTGTTCAGAGCACAGTTGGCGGCGACGTCTATCTATGGTACGGTCAGTGCTCTGAAGCTCCAGGTAGATCAGGAGAAGTTCATCCCCTTCAACATGCGGATGACTGACCTGATTCGCTACAACTCGGGGATTGAGCCTATCTTGCACTATGACCATGTGTTTCACTGTGCTGACGGTGACACCGTCCAGTTCATCTTGCGCTATGCTGAAACACCAATGTTTCAGTGTCCAGTAGCTGGCGACACCGTGTATAGCTACGCGGGGCTGGGCAACGGTGAAGGTGCTCTTGCTATTGATGTTGGTGGTGTTGGTCAGGCTGCTGACGTCAACGCTGTTGCACACGTCATGGGACACTGCATCCACGACTGCGTTTGGGTGAACTTTGGTCGAGCCGATGAGCCTGGCGAGTACTTCCCTGGGCCAGACTTCAGAATGGTACGTCTCGAAGCTACAGGTGTAATCGCTGCCGGAAACGCGTACGTTTCACTGGTACAGGCCAAGTCGTACTAGTGGCCTGCTATAGACAGGCAGAGGGGTCAAGGGTCTGAGGGGGCTCCTTGACCCCTCTGTTCTGATACGGGGGATACAATGGCTGAAGTAACGATTCGACGTCTGTCCAAAATTGCTGATGGGTCGGGGATTGACGTTGTGGTGATGGATACCTTGCCCTACAAAGAAACTATTCGCTGGACGGTGATATGTGCACGTGACTTGAACAAAGCAGAGATGAGGATCGAATTGCTTTTCTATGAGGGTAGAACGGTCTATATTATCCGGAGCTTGCAGGTAACAACGAATCCAGACACTTTGAACATGCTGGGCGAGATTTATGCACCAGGAGATTTTCGGGTTGCGGCAAGGTTCCTTGGTGCTACTGCTGGCGACACTCTTGAGTTGTACGCCTATGGGGTTGTTCAGAGAGAGTTCCCCATAGAGTGAAAGGTGAACGTTGATTTTCTCAAAGAGTATCCCAATCCCCCCAGACACTTCTCCTATGTCACCCTTGCGTGTCCGTGTTCCTATCTGCGAAGGTTTGGTCAAGCAAGTGTGGGTCAGGTGGCGTTGGGGCTCGGGTAACTTGTGCGGATGCCGAATTCAGTATGAAGAGTTCCAGTTGTGGCCTTTGTCTATGACGGAATGGTTTGTGTCAAGTATCGAGCAGACCGTCTTTCAAGAGAACTTTCTGATTGACGACGTGCCTTCTGAATTCGTGGTCGAATCCTACAACGAGGACGACACCTTTGCACATACTCTCTGGGTTGCGTTCGCGATTCTCAGAGAGGGGAAAGGTTCAAGACTGAGCGAATTCGTGGAGTTCCTAGAGATGGGGTCGAACGTTGGCTGACGTGATAGGGTCTGTTATCGGAAAGATTGTGACGTTCCTAGGGTTTGATGGGACGTACTTCAGACCCGTCAAGACCGATGCTGCGGGTGAATTGCAGGTTGACGTTGTTCACGATGGCTCGTATTGGCTTACGGTTCATAAGTTCGACCAAGTAATTGCAGCTGGGGCGACTGCGACTCTTCAGGTTCCAACGGAGGGTTATGGTCGGATCGTGGATATAATGCTTAGAGTGTTGGGGGCAGATATAGCTGCCTCTGATTCCAATGTCATGGTGCAGATTGACGATTTTCTCACGTCTCGATACAGACTCCATGACGCTCTTTATTTGTGTGGTGGTATAGTAGGAAACTATGCCGGTATGGACGTTATAGCATGGGACGACGTGGGTTACGAGTGGTGGATGCACTGGAAAACAGACATATATTACAAGTCCCAATTGGCATTGTATGTCAGTAATGCTGACCCGGTCAACCCAATAACTTTTCGCGCACGTATACGATACAGTATCGCCAGATATCCATAATAATTGACATTATGGCTCACGGTACGCCAGATTGGAAGACTACGGAGAGATAATGGCAAGAGGGCTTCCAGACGATAGCAACGTGGTGAAAGAGGCACCTGTCTACGGGCTCAGTGACATGGCAGAGCTTGCGGCAAGGCTCGGGTCACCCGTGAACTATATCCGGTTTGGTGACGTGGTCATGCTTGACGACTTCGAATCTGGAGTGCAAGCTTGGGATTCTGTTCTCCACGGGGGTGCATCTTCTATCAGACTGTCAGGAACGTACACAAGAAGCAAGGGAGTATCAGTACATCTTGACAGTGGGGATGGTGCTTCTCCCGATGCTTCTATGCAACGGAGTATGCCAATTCCTGAGAGTTCAAAGGTAGGATTCGGTTTTGCTTTCATGATTGGGCCAGATGTTACTCACATCGACATGGGCATGGTGGCGACTATCAACGAACTGAACTATGCTTTTTACGTCGGATATGAGAATGCAAGCCATGACCTAGAAGTCTTGGATAACATCGGTGGGTGGATGCCTATTGGCAATCTCCACCTAAGAGAGAATCTCTGGCCGTTCCACGTCTGCAAGCTGGTTGTCAATTTGACAGCCAAGAACTACGCCAGATTCTACTTGGATGACCAGTCGTACCAAATCCCTGGCTACTGGGGTGACATATCTGCTGCGCCTGGCGAGGCCAACTTGCTCAATATGGTGGTGGCTGTCTATGGTGACGGGACAACTCCTGGTCATTTGTACGTGGATGACTGCGTTGCTACTCAGAACGAGTTCTAGTCTGTAAAGAGAGGTGGTGAAGACATTGGATAGATTCTGGGATGCTCTCGATAAGAGCACTATCGTTAGTGGTGCTCTTGCCTTTGGCTTCTGTGGGACTAGCTGCTACCTGGCTGCCACAGGCCAAGAAATACCAGACCTAGTCGGAAGCGCCACGTTGCTCATTCTGGGTTGGTTCTTTGGAGCCAAGACCACGAATGCAGGCAATCAAGCTGTAGCTGCAAGAAAGGCGGTGAGCGGTGGCAGAGAATAAGAATACCAAGACCGTGTGGACAAGAATCATGGTTCGTGTACATATCCCGAAGGTGGATACTCGCCATGTGGGTGCAATTCATGACCGTGTTATGGAAGCGGTCAAGGAGTATCCCGACGCAGAAGTGGAGCTTTCTATGCTTCCACTGATGCCCAAACGCTAGGCTGTCAACGGGCTCGGGGTCAGGGGCTTTTTGGGGGTGGCCACGCTCCCTATTCTCCTTTCACCCTATCCTGAGCCCGTTGCAGTAAGGGGGAAATCAAGTGCCTATACCGATCAATGGTGGTGGAAGGAACTTTCTCGAGACCATTGCAACACACTTTTACAATCTGGCTACTGAAATGGATAAGCTCTATGTCCAGGTCGTAGGCTGGATTTTACCGTTCAAGCTTCTCGCATTCCCTTTCAGGTGGAGCAGAGACTATTACCGTGCTGCTGCTCGAGCAATTATCGACTTTTCCCACAAGTATGGGGACGTCACCGACTTCATCACTTCTTTGATGGAAGGGTGGGGTCTGGATGACCTTATCACCGACTTGTGGCACGGCTGGCGATACTTCAGGACTGACCCTGGACGGTTCATTGGCGACGTCATGGGCCAGGCTGTCACAGGTTGGGCTACTCTTGTTTCGTTTCCGTTCATCTGGATTCTCGACACAATCAAAGCTGGGGATCCCGAGCTCTTTGCTTGGCTTGTTGACTTCCCGAAAGAGTTCACCCGATGGGCACAACTGAATCACCCTTCATTCTATAATCTGCTATTCGACAAGAAAGCCTTTGTCACCGATATCATCGATGAGTTCTCTTGGCCAATCGCATACCTGATTCGGGACTTTGACGGTGCCAAGAGGTACTTGGGAGAACTGTATCTTGAACTTCCCTATAGCTTTTGGGATGACCCTTGGGGTGTTGGTGTACAGAAGCTCTTTGACTGGATTGATGACCATGACGAGTGGATTGCTGCAAGGGTGTACAAACCTGCAGAGCGTATCTTACGCTACTTGTGGGAAGGTGGGTAAAAATGGCGTATGAATTGGGAGTTGGTGGCGGAGCTACTGTAAAGGTCAACGAGCCTGAGCGGTCAGACTTTGCCGATAACCTTGGGGGTGCTGTAGAGTTCAGTTTTGTGCATCTTGTGTACAAAGTCTTTGAGATCATGGGAAACGCTCTTGGGTCGTTCGGGGCGGGCGTGGCAGTTCGCTTTCTCCAAGTGGTCGAGCCCGAGCTTCTCGACTATGTTGAGCCCTTGATTGACCAAATAACTTCTATGGAAGGGCTTCCAAGTTGGCTGAAAACGTACTTGGAGAAGGTCAGAGAGGGAGAACACGAAGCTGCGGCTCTGTTGCTTGGGGGAATTGGAACGAGCGTTGCAGGAGCGGCAATGTCAAGTGTCACAGGTTCCCTAATGTCACCGTTGACGTTTGCCATGAATCGACAACTGCACCCCATGAGGCCAGACCCGGGAACGTTGCTTGCGTATATGTGGCGTGGTAAGCTTCCCCCCAACACCCTGGCTGACTATATGGAAGACCAAGGGTATGCCGACTTCATGTTCGACAACGCTGAGGAAGTGTTTCGTCCCAGGCTTGGCGAAGGGGGACTTGCAGAAGCACGCCGACGGAAGGACTTGACAAAGACCGAAGTCCAGACCGAATTGATGAGACGCGGATATCCAACTGACGACGCTGAGCTTTTTGCTGCCTTGACCTACATTCTCATTCCAGCCGGTGAAGTTATCACTGCCATGAGACGAAAGTCGATCACCCCTGAAGAAGCAGAGGATAGACTTCATCACTTGGGGTATACAGATGATGATACTTCCCTTTTGATTGAGAACAGCAAGGTTATTCCAAACTTGGCTGACCTTGTGGGTATGGCTGTCAGAGAAGCATGGGATGACGGTGTTGCTGCTGCCTACGGATATGATGACGATTTTCCTGGCGAATTCGCAGAGTGGGCCGAAAAGCAGGGTCTTGACAGAGAGTGGGCTACACGCTACTGGCGTGCGCACTGGACTTTGCCAAGTGTGACCTTGGGATATGAGATGATGCACCGTAGAATCATCTCTGAAGGTGAACTAGAAGACCTGCTCAGAATTGCCGATTATCCGTCAGTCTGGCGCAAGCACATGATTGAGGCTGCATACACGCCGCTAACTCGGGTTGACGTTCGCCGCATGTACGGGCTCGGGGTGCTGACAGAAGAAGACGTCTACTGGTCATATCGTGACATTGGTTACAACGATGAGAACGCTGCAAAGATGACCCAGTTCACGGTTCTCTATGTCAACAAGGATGATTCAGACAAAGTGTCGGTGGCCAGAGAACTGACCCGCTCTGTTATCGAAAAGGCATATCGGAAGGGAGTTGTAGACAGAACTGAGGCAGACATACGGCTCCGGGACATCGGATATGATGCAGAAGACGTTGAACTTCTACTCTCGATGCTGGACTTGCAGGTTGAACTTGACGAGATGCCTGACTATCTCGAGGACTATCGAAAAGACATCGAAAAGGTGGTCATTGGCTCCTATACGGCCAGGTTCATCGATGATGGGACAGCAACAAGCTATCTACTTGACGTGGGATTCTGTGAAACCGAGATTGGCCTTATGCTCGCCATTGCAGACTTCAAGTATGCGGAAAGCGTTCGGGCCAAGGCTTTGAACATCATCGGCGAAGCCTACGTCAGGCGGGCAATTGACTATTCCGAGGCTGTTTCCAGGCTCGGGAGACTTGCACTTCCAGCAGGACAACAGGCTCAGGTCTTTTCAGAGTGGGACATAGAACGGGATTTGCGGACTAGGAGATTGACCGAAAGTCAATACCGAAAGTGCTTGAAAGACAAGCTTATCACCGTTGACGTGTACGCGGAAAACATGAGAGGTCTTGGGTACAACGAGGCTGATGTGGCTCTGTTGGTGGGTATGGCGACTGGAGTTCCGGAGGAATAAGAGATGACAACTATGAAGGACAGTTTGGACAAGACCGTTGCTGCATTCAAGCGATACCAGGCAAGAAAGCTGTTGGTTCCCAAGACAAGAGAAGAGGTCGAGCGTGCGGAAAAGAAAGCCCGTCAGGGGACTGCTAAGACCTAGAAGCGTCCTGGCCTTGCAGAAGCTCCAGAGACAACTGGAGCGAACGGAAAAGACCCGCAAGGCAATTGTAGCTGAATCTGAGCGGCTACGGTCAGAGCGCAAGCCGAAACCGTGATTTGACTTTTCCAGGATTCTGTGGTAGTATCCTGCTACAAATCGAATACGCCATGACCAACTGGGAACAAATTTGTAGTATAACCCTTGGTGGGGATTGTGGGCGACTTTCCCAGTTGGCACGATCACCACCAGGGGTTTACTAGTTATAGGAGGCTTACAAAGTGGGTATACAGAAACCGGGAACATATCACACTCTTGACCAAAATGACCCTATTGTTGGTTGTGATGAGTTGGTATCAGAAGGTACATATCCCCTTACCAGCGTTTCACTAGTAGACTGTGGTCATGCTGAGGGACATCTTACAGCAATTGCTAACGGACTGCGACATTTGGGGCTTGATGATGATGCTGATGCGATTGACACTTGTAAAAAGCACATCGATTCCTTGCGTGATATCCTGAAGTTTGTCTATCGCGTAGGCTGGCACAAGAGCCGAGCTAGAAAGAGGTGAAGATGAGAGGTGCTCGCAAGCTGTGGTCGGGAATCATTGGAGAACGAAAGCAACGAAAGGGGAAAAGGGTCATGGCGTTCGTGAAAGATTGTGTCACAATATTCCTGATGTGTCTGGCCGGTGAGTTGTTCGTGCTCATGGGTCTTGTTGTCGGTGCTGTGGTCGTTGCTGGAGTAGTTGGCTTTATCGCTCTGCTACTCCAAGCTGTAGGGAGTTGACAAGATGCCAAAGGGTAACGTGTCATCACACGAACGGGCAAGGGTCAGGAGACAAGCTCAGGCTTTGTGGACAGACCTGGACTTCGCCTGGGACAACTTCCAGGGGATGAAGTCACAACTGCCTGGCAGATTGTCAAGAGACCCGCTTGTCATAGACAGGATGGTGGAGCTATCGAGCCACATTTTTGAGGCCAAGAAGCAAGCTCTGCTCCTACAGGCTCTGTTTGACAAGCTGATGCCAACAAAGCAAGGGAGGAAAACTCAAAGTGGTCGAGAATGAGATTGCACACCGCTATTGGAACTGTGGCGACATCGCTGTGGTTGTTGTTGCTCTCAGAGGGATAGTCGGAGATTGGGCTGCCTACATCGGGGGATCCGTGTCAACGTGGTTGGAAGCAGAAGCAGTCAAACCTGCTGCTGAACACGGTTGCAAGCTCTCGGAGAGGGTAGCACGGGCTTTCTTCCCTGAGGTCAAGGGACAATACAGGCTGTGAAAGGGGAAAAATGGCTAGGCTGAAAGACTTTGGAAAGCTGGATAGAACGGCTCAGTATGGGCATATTGACGACGTGCTAGGGGTCGAGTTGACTATCACCGAAGGCACGTTCAAGACCGGCAATCACGGCGAATATGCCGTCTTCACCGCGGTTGACGAGGACGGGGACGTTCGTGAGATCATCTCGGGTGCAAAGTACGTTCTCGACGCTCTACACGACGCGGCAGATCAAGGGGCTTTCCCAGTGCAAGTCGAGTTCTACAAAGAGGGAAACACGGTGATGCTCGCGTAGCTTCTCCAAGGGGAAAGGTGGCAGGTTTGCGCCGCTTGCCACCTTCTCCCACTACACCACAAGAAAGGAAAGAGCGATGAGAAGAAAGGGCTGGCCGTTGTTCAGAATTCACGTTTGCGCGTTCATCAGGAAAAAGAAGATCATAAGCATCAATATCCCCCTCTGGGGTAGAAAGAAGAAACGGGAATGGCCAAGTCCACGCGAGACCTGATGAAAAGACAGATGGCTCACGCCTACGGAAACTTGTCCCGAGCTATTGACCACTTGGCAGAAGTTGAAAGCAAGTTCTCCGGAGTACATGACAAATACGCTGAGCATCTCCAGGTCATGATAGTGACCCTGGACATGATGAGAGACGGAATCAAGACGTTCTGGAAACAGGCGTGGGGTACAATCCCAGCAGACTTTGAGAAGTTCCGGAACGTTCGCCGTCGGAAGCACGAGGGATAGCGTGGCAAAGGGAACGGTCGAGACCTACAATCAAATCGCTTGGCAACACGTAAGCGATGCTGCAAAGGCGGTCACATCTGCAGATGCGTTCTATGCACTCTACAGAGAAACAGAATATTATGTCCCCAGAACCGTTGCAAGAAGGGTCTGGGGCATGGCCAGGCTACAGCCTGATTGGGCCGGAACTTTGGCCGCTAGAGACCCAAACTTGCCCGTCTACCGAAGTGTGATTGACTATGAAGACTTTGGATTCAGAGCCAAGTATGCCACAGTCGTTGAACTTACCTACACTGACCCTGAGACCGGTGACGTGATAACTCAGAAGCCTTTGCTTCTCTCAAGTCAACTACCTTCCCTTGCTGCAATTGGGATTGCCGCGGGAAATGCCATAGACAAATACGTTCCAGAGGATACAGACCGGGCAACGATAAGCTATGAGATCAAAGGATACCTTGGAAACTACCGTTGGCTACAATGAAGTTCAAACCACACTACTTGAAAGCCAACAAAGCAAGCCACGTCCCCCAGAGACACCTTTTCGTGGACGTTGAAACGAACTTGCTCCCACAAGAAGACAGGACAACAAATCAGACCCTCAAGCTCGGTTGGGCTTGCTACTGGAGACAGAGACCCGACAAGGCCAAGGATACGCTGGCCTATACGTTTTTTAGAGGTGAAGATGAGTTCTGGGACTTGGTTGAAAGCCACTGTCTGTCAAAGTCAACGCTGCTACTTGTCATGCACAACGTGGGCTTTGACTTTGGGGTACTTCATGGGTTTGCTCAGTTGGCCGCTCGGGGCTGGGTGCTCAAACGTCCCTATACGAACGGGATGACCACAATTCTGGGATTCAACAAGGGAAAGTATAGAATCAAAGTGCTCGACAACGGAAACTACTTTCCCGGCAAGTTGGCGAACTTGGGTGTAGCTGTTGGCTATCCCAAATTGAACATAGACTTTGAGACGTGCTCGTGGGAGGAGCTGAAAACCTACTGCAAGAGAGACACCAAGATCATGCTGAAAGCCTGGCAGATGCTCTATGCTTTCATTCCCGAGCACAGGATTGGCGTGTGGCGTGCCACACTTCCGAGCCTGGCCTGGAACGCGTTCCGCCATTCTTTCATGAGCCACAAGATACTTGTTCACGCAAATCCCGAGCTGTACGAACTTGAAAGAATGGCCTACAAGGGTGGTCGCTGCTCTGTCTTCTGGGTTGGGCACCGGAAGGGTGAACACTTGTACAAGATGGACGTGAATTCTATGTACCCGTCAGTCATGGTTGACAACGTCTTCCCTACAGAATACGTCAGAGACTACTATCACGTAGGGAACAGAACGATGCAAAGGCTCCTCTCAAAGTACTGTTGCGTTGCAAGGGTTGTCGTGGACACTGATGAACCCGTTTACCCGATAAGAAACAAAACCCGGAACGTCTACCCAGTTGGGCGATTCGAAACCTACTTGACCACTCCGGAACTCAAATACGCCGTTGAACACAAGCATCTGAGACGGGTTCACCGAGTAGCTGTCTATAAGAAAGAGAGAATCTTTCACGACTATGTGACTTTCTTCTACCCGCTCAAAGTAGCCTATAAGAAAGAGGACAACAGACCGTTTTATCACGTGGTCAAACTTTTCCTCAATGGATTATATGGGCGATTTGGAATGAAAGCTCACAAATGGGAAAAGATCACAGAGGTCGATCCGCGACTGGCCGACATAGACTTCGAGTACAACGATGAGACAAAAGAAAGAATCAACTACTATCGGTGGGGTGACGACGTGTGGAAAGAATCGGGAGACGGTGAATCCGAAAATAGTTGTCCTGCGATTGCTGCACACGTTACAGCACATGCTCGGCTCTACCTTTGGCAGATAATCAATCAGGCAGGCAGAGAAAACGTTCTCTATGCAGATACGGACGGTATCATTTGCACAGAGGCAGGTTATGGTAAACTCGCAGATCTGCTGGATGACTTTGAGCTCGGCAAGTTGAAAGTAGAGGGAGAATCATGGGATACTCTGATACGTGCTCCAAAGTACTACTTCTTTGGGGGAAAGTGGAAACGAAAAGGCGTTCCTGCCAAGGCTGTCGAGATTGAGCCCAATGTCTTTGAATTTGACAGGTTCCCGAGCTTGAAAGGACAAGGCAAATGGGAAAAGGATACACCGTTCCACACCACGAAGGTAGTGAAGAGGTTCAGCTTGAAAATCTACGACGGGGTCCCCCAGGCAGATCATTGGGTGAAACCACTAGATTCAGAGCATCTCGAAGTCAAGAATCCGTTTGACCCAGAGAAAGATATGGAGTTTTCACTAGCAGAGTGGCAGGTTCAAGCCCTGAGAGAAGCTAGAATCGTTCCTCACGAAATGGTGTTCAAGCTCTGGAACTATCGAAAAGGCACGTGGAAAAGACAGAAAGACCGTCAGGGAAACCTTGTCCCCATAGAGTACTCTGTTGCTGACACGTGGGCCAGTGAACTAGGATTCGATGACTTGAACACACTCCAAAAGGGAGTTCTCCAGCAATTGAGTCAAGACAGAGAGATCAGAGAAATTTGGTCAAACCTATCCTGACCTTGGCTCCCCCCAAACTGAACAGACCCAAACCAGACTAACCCAAACCAGGCAATGCACCGACTGGCCAGGCCGAAGG
>Ga0210003_1003858_pt1 | contig 12035 bp, 7 predicted proteins | sample LantaG_FD_182804 | JGI IMG/M metagenome (GOLD analysis project Ga0210003, IMG submission 182804) | Deep subsurface microbial communities from Baltic Sea to uncover new lineages of life (NeLLi) - Landsort_02402 metaG (SPAdes) (version 2) | ecosystem: Environmental > Aquatic > Marine > Oceanic >...
TTGGATATGATAAGCTGGTCCGTTCAAAATAGTCATCGCAAAGACATTGAACTGCTGGAGCCCAATTTTCGTGACCAGACTACCCGTGAGGTCCTGCCGCCCGATGAGCGGCCCATGAGCAAGTACAACGGCAACGGCTTTCGACTGGACGGCGGCAGCAACGGAAATCGTGAGTACAGTGGCGATATATACCTTCTGCCATATTGGCTGGGCAGATATCTGAATAAAATCAATTAAGGAGATATGATTCGTGTTAGGCGGTCTCGATTATGTAGTGGTTATCGCGTACCTGATCGGCATCATGCTGCTCGGGTTCTATTTCAAACGTTACGTCCATTCATCCGATGATTATTTTCTCGCCGGCAAATCCCTGCCGTTCTGGGCTATCGGCATGTCGATTGTCGTTTCGGACATCGGGGCACAGGATTTCGTCGGAGTCTCGGGCCAGGCGTATCGATACGGGATTGCCGTGGGCAACTTCGACTGGATTGGATCTGTGCCGGCGATGCTGCTTGGGGCGTTTATTTTCATCCCGTATTTCTGGAAAGCGGGCATCTATACTATCCCGGAATATCTGGGCAAGCGCTACAATGACTACGTACGGGTCATAGCCTCGGCAACCTGGATTATTTTCTTCGCCTTCAATCTCGGCATCGTCTTCTGGGCCAGTGCAAAATTACTGAACACGCTTATGGGCTGGCCTTATTGGCAGTCGATCATCATCACGGCCAGCGTGGTCGGGATTTATACGTTCTTCGGAGGGCTGACCGCCGTAGTGCTGACCGACGTGATACAATTGGTCATCATGTTTGCAGGCGGAGCCCTCATTGTGATTCTGGGACTTTACCGCGTCGGGGGCTGGGACGGCCTGGTCGATAAAATCACCGCCCAGGGACATTCATTCAACGATTATTTTCGATTAATCCAGCCGGCGGACACTAAAACTCCTTTCCCCTGGACGGGGATTCTCTTCGGTCTGACATTCGTAATGGCCAATGCTTACATGATAGGCAACCAGGCAATTGTCCAGCGGTGCCTGGCAGCCAAAAGCGAATGGGACGCCAAGGCCAGCATGATATGGGGGGCATTCCTGAAAATGTTTATCCCGGTACTGGTATTATTCCCGGGCCTGATTGCGATTGCTTTGCATCCCGGCATGGAAGACGGTGACAACGCTTTTCCTTTACTGGTCAAAGAATTGCTGCCGGCCGGATGGGGATTGGTGGGATTGATGTTTGCCGCCCTTCTGGCAGGTTTAATGTCCAGCATCGATTCAATGCTGAATTCGACCGCGACGTTGTGGACAAAAGATATTTACGAAAAATATATAAGAAAGGATGCCCCCGACCGGCACTACTTGATGGTTGGACGAATGGCAACGATTGTACTATTAATTTTCGGCGTGATTACATCACCGGTAAGTCAATACTTCGCCGGGATATATATCGCTATACAAACGTTCCTGTCATTCTTCCAGGGGCCCGTCTTTTCGGTTCTCATGCTGGGTATTTTCTGGCGCGGCACTACACAATGGGGCGGACTGTTCGGCCTGCTGGGCGGAATTACAGTTTCCGCTTTGCTTTATATTTTCAAAGGGTACCTGTTTGAAATCGAGGATCCGTTCCTTTATGTTTCATGGTGGTCATTCCTGGCCGGACTGGTTATCGCTATAACGGTCAGCCTTTTCACCCGGCCGCACCCGGACGAACGGTTGTACGGATTAGTATACCGGCTGCCGGAACCAAAACCAAACACAGCACAAGTTGGGGCTTAAGCAGAATGTTAAAAGCTATCAGATATATTCTTAATTTCGAATGGCTGGCCGGCGTCTCAATCGGTGCCGCCAAGAACATTTTTCTCGTCCTGTTTGTTTTGATAGGGATTCTGGTTCTGCTGATTCCCAACGATTACATTTACAAAGGACTGAAAAAACGCAGATGGTGGCTTAACCTGAAACTCTGGGCGCTGGGCGATCTGGCCTTTATTTTTATAACGTATTATATTTTCTAAGGCCTCAGACGTCAGCACTATCGAACGGCCTATAGCAGTTCCTCGGCATTGTCATATATCTTTTTAACGGCCCTGGCGATCAGGTCCACGTCCGCCTTTGTCCCCATCAGGACAGTATGATGAAAACAAACCGATTCTTCCGTAAATATTCTATTGCAAACCGGCAGTTCGAATGCTGCCGGATTGATTTGCTGCCAGTGCTTTTTACTCAGCTTGTATCGCTTCGGCTTCGTATGAGGGGTATATAACGCACATGCATTCAGAGGCTCATAACTTGCCTCAACCGAACATCCCAGCTCTTTGCCCAGCGCCTCTCTGAATTTCCTGACATCAAGGTCCTTGAATTTGTCCTTATTGTACCTGAACGAGAAATTATAACACGCTCCCAATGCTTCCGTCTTATCGTTTTTCATAGGCAGAACACCGGGAAGTTTCGCGAGCAATGAGTTTAAATATTTTGCATTTTCGCCTCGAATATGGTTTTGCCCCGGCAACCTTTTCAGCGATTCAATCAGCAGGGCCGCCTGAAAATCCGTCATCCGGTAGTTGCCCGACTGAATCAAATCTCCTTCGCTGCCATAGAGCCCAGCACCCTTATCGGCGGACTCCTGATTCTCCGGTCTTCTGCCGCAATTTCGAAGCGCATCGAGCTTCTCGAACAGTTGTGGATCGCTGGTAGTAATGGCCCCGCCCTCCCCTGCCGTCATGAGCTTCGAAAGCTGAAAGCTGAAACTTCCCACGTCCCCGATGCTGCCGGCTTTCTTTCCTTTCCACTGTCCCCCGTGCTTATGGGCACAGTCTTCGATGACCCAGAGATTGTGCTTGCGCGCAATCGCCATAATGGCATCCATATCGGCAAAACATCCGTAAATGTGCACGGGGATAATCGCTTTGGTTCGCGGCGTGATGGCCTTTTTCACCTCAGCCGGATCGATGCACCAGTTGTCCCGGCTGACATCTACGATTACTGGAACGGCATTGACATCCAGTACCGCTCCGGCCGTCGCCTGCCATGTCAGCCCGGGGACGATTACCTCATCGCCCAATCCGACGCCGCACGCCTCCAGAGCAAGCTGCAAAGTGACGGTTCCATTAGCCGCCGATATTGCATATTCGGTCCCGATGAATTTCGCAAAGGCTTTGTTGAATTCCAGCTCCTTCGGACCGTTATACGACCAGATTCCGCTTCTTAAGACCTCAAGCAGGCCTTTCTCTTCCTTTTCATCCCATACGGGCCACTTGGGCCATGGATTCGCTTTGGCATCCCGCAGCGGCTTGCCGCCATTGATGGCTAACTTGCTCATTCGTTATTTCCTTTCCTAATGTCCCTACAAACTCGACTATAATAAGATAGCATAGTTATCTGATTGTTGCAAGTATGCCCCGCATTCTGTACCATCAATTATTTAACGAGCTTTTATTAAGGGCTAGCGTCACAATAAACAGGCAGGTTATGAAGCCATATGATTCTCAGTACGATAGATTACTTTCCGCCGGCTGGATGATTCAGGCGTCTTCGAAAGTTAGCAAGCCGCCGGAGCGGATTTCCATGCCGGGCTTTGACACGCACCGCTTGTATCCGGCGTGCGTCCCCTCGACAGTGTTAGCCGCCCTGGTGGAGAACGGCGTTTATAAGAATCCTTATTTCGGCATGAATCTGGGTAACATTCCCAGCGAACCGTACGAGAAACCGTGGTGGTATCGAACGGAATTCGAACTTTCACAGAAAGACGCCGCCGGGACGGTGCTGCTTGAATTCGACGGTGTAAACTACAGTGCAGACATCTGGCTGAACGGCAACCGGATCGCACCGGCAACAGAGGTTAGAGGCGCCTTCCGCCGATTTCAGTTCGATATTTCAAAATTCGTTTCCGAAGGCCCAAACGCGCTTGCTGTAGAGGTCATCCCTCCGAAGCCGGGTGATTTTTCCACCGGCTTTGTCGACTGGAATCCACCGCCGCCTGATCGCAATATGGGAATTTTTCGCAGTGTAAGATTGAGATTCTGCCGGGATATCTCAATCGAACAACCTTTCGTTCAAACCAGATTGAATCTGGAAACGCTCGACGAAGCTACACTCACCATCTCAGCAACGCTGGCCAATCACAGGCATCGCAGCATATCGGGAATTCTCGAAGGCAAAATTGAATCGTTAAAATTCAGCAAGGCTATCGATATAGAACCACAAGGTCGAAAAACCATAGAGTTCGCCGATCTGCAAATCAAGAATCCGAGAATCTGGTGGCCATATCAATTGGGCCGGCCGAATCTGTACGATTTGAATTTGAAATTTACAGCAGATGAAATAGTCTGTGACGTCGCAAGTGTGAGATTCGGGATTCGCGAAATCGAAGACTATACGAACGAAGGCGGGCACCGCGGATTCAAGGTCAACGGGAGAAAAATCCTGATCAAGGCGGCCGGCTGGACGGATGACCTGCTGCTCGCCGACACGCCGCAGAACATCGACGCACAGTTGAGATACGTCAGACACATGAATCTAAACTGCATCCGGCTTGAAGGCATCTGGGGCAAGGACCATACACTGTACGATTTGTGCGACCGGTACGGCATACTGATGATGGTCGGCTGGAGCTGTCACTGGGAGCACGAACAATACCTCGGAAAGCCGGTCGACGACCGCTACGGGGGTGTAACTTGCCCGGCAGATATAGAACTGATCGCCCAATCGTGGCAGGACCAGGTTCTGTGGCTGAGAAATCATCCCAGCATCTACGTCTGGACCGTCGCCAGTGACAAGGTGCCTAAGCCGGAGCTGGCGCGAAGATACATCGATATTTTTCGGCGGCACGATCCATCTCGCCCCTACCTGGCATCGACGGGCGGCGTCGGCAGCGAACAGCAAATCATCGGCAAAGACGTCGTCGTCAGTGAAATCTGCGGCCCATCGGGTGTCAAGATGCTCGGCCCTTATGCGTACACACCGCCCGTCTACTGGTACACGGACAAGACTCTCGGCGGAGCCTATGGTTTCAATACGGAGACATCGCCCGGGGCAGTCGTGCCTGTGTTGGAAAGCATCAAGAAAATGATTCCCGAAGATCATCTCTGGCCGATCGACGAATTCTGGAATTTTCACTGCGGATTGAACGAATTTAGCACACTGGATCGATATCGAGAAGCGATGAATCGCCGCTATAGCGAGCCGGACAGCGTCGAGGAATTCGCCGGAAAAGCACAGGCCCTGAATTACGAATTGACCCGGCCGATGTTCGAAGCTTTTCGTGCCAACAAAGGTACCGCCACCGGAATCGTCCAGTGGATGCTCAACGCCGCCTGGCCGAAGATGTACTGGCAGCTTTACGACAGGTATCTCATGCCGACCGGAGCATTCTACGCCGCAAAGAAGGCCTGCGAACCGCTGCATCCGCTCTACAACTACGGCGACCGCGGTATCTATATTATAAACGACCATTTGACCGCGTTTCGGAATCTGAAAGCGACCATTCGGATTCTGGATATAAATTCCGCGGAAGTCTTCAACAGGACGTTTTCGCTCGACGCCCAACCTGAATCGTCGGCCAAAATCTTCGAGCTTCCTGAATTTAATAATATCAGCACGACGTATTTTATCGACCTCAGGCTCAATAATGACAAGGGTATCGAAATCGGAAATAACTTCTACTGGCTGTCAACCAAACCGGATGTTTTGGACTACGACGCTAAGGTCGAGCCCTGGCCCTATTACACGCCCAGCAAAGAATTCGCAGACTTGACCGCACTGAATTCGCTGCCGCCTGCAAGAATTAACTTCGAGTATCATGCCGAGACGACCAGCGAACAGACAAAAATGACGGCAACGCTTCACAACGCCGGGGAGACAATCGCATTTTTTATCGAGCTGAAAGTAGCAAAGGAAAAAAACGGCGAAACAATCCTGCCGGTCTTCTGGGAAGATAACTACGTAAGCCTGCTGCCCGGCGAAGCCAGAACCATCGAGGCCGCATTTTCAGCCACAAATGACCAGGCATTCCTGACCATAGACGGATGGAATCTGGAGAATCGGCCAAATCCGGATCGGACTACTGGAATACAAGCTTTGTAGTCAGAGCAACACATGGATATAATATCTACTGGTGATAAAAACCAACATTAGGTCCCGGCACAATTTGGATGGGTCAACTTTTTGGAGAACATTGACATGAAAAGTCATCATAGAACAGGCAAGTCAAAGAACGCAAAGATTTCCCGGCGTCAGTTCATCGGCAGTGCTTCTGCCGCTACAGCAGCGTTTACCGTGGTTCCACGATACGTGATGGGAGGCAGCGGAAATACACCGCCGAGCGAAAAACTCAATATAGCAATCATCGGTACAGGCGGTCAGGGCACACAAAATATCAAGGGCCTGCTCGGACATGCGGACATTCAAATAATAGCAATTTGCGACGTCAACGAGCAATCCGATTACAGCCGTTTCTACTACGGCGGCGTAGCAGGAAGAAAGCCGGCACGGGAACTCATCGAAAAACATTACGCCAGCCAGAAATCTACCGGAAGTTACAAAGGCTGCGCCAGCTATATCGATTTTCGCAAAATGTTCGAAGAAGAAAAAGGCATCGATGCGGTGCTCGTAGCGACGCCGGACCACGTCCACGCAATAGCGACTATGACGGCAATTAAAAATGGCAAGCACGTCTATTGCGAAAAACCCCTGACGCACTCGATCCACGAAGCCCGCAAAATCACCGAAGCAGCCAGAAAGACCAAAGTCGCCACGCAGATGGGCAACCAGGGCCACAGCGGCGAAGGCATTCGCCTGACCGTCGAATGGATCCGGGACGGTGCAATCGGAGACGTTCGAGAGGTTCATTCATGGAGTCATACGGGAGCCGGTTGGGGAGGGAATCGAACAGGCAGGCCGAAGGAAACACCGCCGGTACCATCCGGATTGGATTGGGATTTATGGCTCGGCCCCGTAGCGAGCAGGCCTTATCACCCGGCGTATGCGCCGTACAGTTGGCGCGGATGGTGGGATTTCGGAACAGGAGCAATCGGAGATATGGCCTGCCATAATATGGACCCTGCCTTCTGGGCTTTGGAATTAGGTCATCCGATAAGCGTCGAAGCCAGTTCGAGCGGAATCAATTCGGAGACGACGCCGTCGACATCGACCATCCACTACCAGTTCGGCGCCCGCAAGAACATGCCGCCAGTCAAGATGACCTGGTATGGGGGCGGTCTGATGCCGCCACGCCCGGAAGAGCTGGAAGCCGGCAGGGAACTGACCGGCGCCGGTAACGGCATTCTCTTCGTGGGCGATAAGGGCAAGATTATGTGTCCGGGCTGGGGCGGAAATCCCCGAATCATCCCCGAGACCAAGATGAAAGCCTACAAGCTGCCGCCCAAGACGCTAGCTCGGTCCAAAGGCCACCACAGAGACTGGATCGACGCCTGCAAGGGAGGCAAGCCCGCAAGCTCAAACTTCGACTACGCAGGCCATTTGACCGAAGTGGTCCTCCTTGGCAATGTCGCCCTGTGTGCCGGCAAGAAACTGGACTGGGATGGTCAAAATATGAAGGCAACCAACGCTCCTGAAGCGGACCGGTACATCCGCCCGGAGTATCACAATAACTGGACACTGTAGTTCTGCATAAGCGTTGGCTTTATTGTATGATTTACAGTTATCGGTCTAACCTTATAGGCCGAGATGAGTTCTGTGCACCCGCGCCTAATTTTCTTGCAATGCCGGCCTGTTGGTTGTAAAGTATGTAAAATACGAAGGAGCAGTGGCCGAGCGGCTTAAGGCGACGGTCTTGAAAACCGTTTTACCGAAAGGTAACGGGGGTTCGAATCCCTCCTGCTCCGTTCCTCGGATGGTCCGAGACAAGCTCATCAAGACGGGAGCCAAGGCGGTCAGGCATTCGCGGTGTCCCGGCTGAATGAAAGGGAGAAACAAAGTACCGTATCCCAGATTTACACCGGCTTGAATATATGGCCCATATTTGGTACACTTGTCAAAGCAGAGGTTTCTGTGCGGTTGCCAATCCTTTTCTGAAACCGCGTTGTGACGTTGTGAAGGCTTAGCTCGCGAGAGTAACCTTAATGAACGAGTAGGCTGCGGCCCATTAAAAAATGCAATTGACAACGAAGATCAGCGGAGAGCGTGCTATGAGAGCAAGACGGCATTTTCCGGTCATTTACTGTCTTTCCTTTTTGATCAGTTTCAGCGTGGTTTTTGGTGACGGCAAGCTGTTCATCTGGCGCAACAAGGACGCCGACATCTTTCAACCCACACAGAAGGCCTTTATCAAATGGGACGGCTCCGAAGAAAAGCTGCTCCTGCAAACAAAATATAAGGGTCCGGCCGAGGAAATGGTCTGGATTGTTCCGGTTCCTTCAGAGCCAAAGGTCAAGAAAGGCGATCCCAATGCTTTCGAGAGGCTGAGCAAAGAGACGCAGTATCCCGATCTCGCTTACACACATTTTGGGCGTTTGTCCACATCATTTGCACCAGCGGCCGGGATGTCTGGTAGGCAGAATGCGGTCAAATGGCGTCGGCAGATAGGTGATTACGACGTCGCTCTTCTTTCCCCGGTTGGCGGAGAACATGTGATAGAATGGCTGAACTCCAACGAATTTGGTGTGCCAGAAGAAGCCATACCCATCCTTAAAGACTATATCAAAGACCAATGGTGGATGGTTGCCGCAAGAATCCATCCAGATGCACTAACGGACATTACGCGAGAAAAACTTGCCGAAGGTACGCTACATCCACTCGATATGACCTTTAATGCATCCAAGTGCATCTATCCGCTTCGACTGACATCTCTTGTGGCCGGACCTGTGGAAGAACTGATTTACATTGAAGGCCCCGCTCACTATGAATCCGTGACACTTCGAGACGACTGGGAAATAGACGTGTTTGGCGGCCCGGGCTGGCAACCACCTATTGACTCGCTCGACAAGCATGAACAATCCGAGTACTTTGCGGGCCGGCGGGATATCCGTACTGACAGGCACCTCACTAAGCTGAGGAGAATCTTCAAGCCTCAGGATATGACCGAGGATATTATTTTCGATAAACTTGACTATGCGAAGATACATTCCAGCGGAATTCCTTTACGGATTGGTCAAGCTGCAACCCAGTACGGCCGACATCGAGATGCCAATGGCATCAGTCTCCTTTTGGATTCGCTGGGACCACAATTACTCACTGAGCTTCGACCGACAATGGAAGACTACGAACCGCGTCTGCCCGTTTCGGCCGGGATTCTCTCATGGCCGGGTATTAGCAGGCAAAAGAAGAAATGCGAGCACCTGAGAAGCTGCATCTGGGCGTTAGCTGAAATCGCAATTGAGCACGGATTAACTCCGCGTGTTGAACAAACGCTCCTGCGTTGCGCGATGCATGAAAACCAACTAATACGTATGGAAGCTTATGCAGCCTTAACCAAGCTGGATGTAAAGGGGATTGGGCCGATCCTGCTCAACAGATTCAAGCAAATATTCAATGGCGAACTCACTCGCTTGATCCCGACCTCCACAGAGCATTACTATGACGACAATAATATCATCGCAGAAATGGCTGTCACTGCCGAGTGGATCAAGCTATCCGGAACAGCCCAACAGAAGGACATATTTATCGAGGCCCTATCGAATTTGATCACACGCTTGCCGGTTGATCCGAGAACGGATACATCTTTAGGAGGAGGGAATACAAGTCCGGGACATACGATACCCTGGATAGTCTGGCAGGCTGCTCTTACACAAGATCGGCGTCTGCTCAGGCCGTTGGAGAACTATCGAGCCAGGTATCCCGATACCGACCGTCAACACATAGAATTCTTACTGAAAGCAGAGGCCTCATGCGGCTCATATGAGGCAATTTCGACTCTGGCACGGCAAATTGCGGAAGACCAAGGCAAAGTCCTGAGTGAGAGAGAGGCTCACGAAGACGGCGGATATGCGTCTCTACAGCCTTCTTACCAGAACAGGGGGATCAGCATTCGCACATGGATACTCAGGAAAAGCGAATACAGAAAAGAATCCTATCGCAGAATGCCGACAAAAATCGACGATACTGTTATTCGTACGGCTCTGTCAGAACATAAACTGGACGATTGGTATGTTCTCTACTTGCTTTCATATATAGAAGAATCCCAGGCCAGGGACACAGAACGAATCCGTTTTATATGGGACAAAAAGGATTCCGGCAAACAGCTCGTCTCTGTAGCGGTACTCTGGACGTGGAAAGACACCAAGACCCTGCTCGAACTGCAAGAGAATTGTGCCGATGAAACTGTGGCAGCCGAGATTAAGCGCGTTTTGGACTCTCTGGAAAACCAGGGAGACTAAGGCCCGTCAACTTTTCACCTTCTTGATACCACATTTGGCTGAACACCTTCGTGGCAAGTTCCCCTCGGGTGAAGTGTGTGAGAGCAATTCGCAAGTATCAAACGGAATCGATGGCAGCAAAACGCCCTGCTCTTGTCTCTCCGAAAAGATAGTACGCTGGGCCGGTAAACCGATATCGGTGTCGTGAACTGCTGCTAAGCTGGTTTTGGCAAGAAGTTAAAACGAGCCATTTGGGCTCTGTCTCCAAGCTTCCGTTCGATTCGCATTAGCTGATTGTACTCAGCTACGCGTTCGGACCTCGACAGCGAGCCTATTTTGATCTGTCCCACATGCGTGCCTACGGCAAAGTCGGCCTCGAAGGGCAATTCGGTTTCACCCGACCGGTGCGAGATAATACAAGTCATATCGTTTTGATGCGCCAGTTTGATGGTCTTGAGTGACTCTGTGATGGTCCCGATTTGGTTGACCTTGATAAGGACGGAATTTGCGGCCTTTTTCCGAATTCCCATTTCCACGCGTTCGACATTAGTGACAAAAAGATCGTCGCCGACAATCTGAATCGCATTGTCGGTTTCCTTCCAGAGATGGGCAAACCCGTCCCAGTCCTCTTCCGCCAGGCCGTCCTCGATGGAAACAATAGGATACTTCCTGGCCCATTCGACATAAAGCTCGACCATTTCATCGCTGGTCAGGTCCTTGCGTCCGTCTTTTTCCAGATGGTATCGATCGTTTTGATGCAGTTCCGAGGCCGCAGGATCCAAAGCGATTCCGATCTGAGTGCCGGGAGCGTACCCCGCCTCTTCCATGGCCTCCATTATCAGTTGAAGAGGTTCCTCGTTCGAACGGACCGGCGGAGCGTATCCGCCCTCATCTCCAACAGTAGTGGGCCAACCTTTTTTATGAATGATTCTGCCCAGATGATGGAAGATTTCCGCACCCCAGCGCACCGCCTCCACAATAGATGGCGCGCCAATCGGCATGATCATATACTCCTGCATATCGGCAGAGCCTTCGGCATGTTTGCCGCCGTTCAGCACGTTCATCATGGGTATCGGCATGGTAAACTTCTCAACCGGGCGCTCATCAATCAGGCTCGCCACATACTCGAAAAATGGAACTCCATCGGCCAGGGCGCCGGCCTTCAGGCAGGCAATGGACACCGATAAAATGGCGTTGGCCCCTACCTTCGATTTATTGGGAGTACCGTCGATTTCCAGCAGATGATTATCAATACCCGCCTGGTCGGTGACATCGCGTCCCACGATAGCGGGCGCAATCATCTCATTGACATGTGCTACGGCCTGTAATACGCCTCTGCCCAAATAGCGCCCGGGATTGCCATCGCGTAATTCCAATGCCTCGTGTATTCCGGTTGAGGCTCCCGACGGAACCATGGCAGTGGCCAACAATCCGTTTTCCAGGATCACAATGGCCTCAATCGTCGGATTGCCTCGTGAATCCAACAGTTCCTGTGCAGTAACTTTTGCTATTTTCATGATTCTCCCAAATCCCAATTAAACCAATTTATATACTTCCTATAACCGGATTTAGTACGTTTGTCAAGTGGGCATAAAGCAACAAATAAGAAGAAATCATTTTATTTACCTGTGCTTCGTTTTTCAGTGGAACTTTGGACCTCCTGACTTGTATAACACTAAGAAAGCAATATTCCGTAGACTTTGGAACGCTAAATGACCGAAGAGACCGGT
>Ga0210003_1003860_pt1 | contig 12030 bp, 13 predicted proteins | sample LantaG_FD_182804 | JGI IMG/M metagenome (GOLD analysis project Ga0210003, IMG submission 182804) | Deep subsurface microbial communities from Baltic Sea to uncover new lineages of life (NeLLi) - Landsort_02402 metaG (SPAdes) (version 2) | ecosystem: Environmental > Aquatic > Marine > Oceanic >...
AGAGAGAGAGAGAGAGAGAGAGAGAGAGAGAGAGAGAGAGAGAGAGAGAGAGAGAGAGAGAGAGGGAGAGAGAGAGAGAGAGAAAGGGAGAAAGAAGGAAATACAGCGCAGCTTTGTGTTATCACCGAGAGTCTTGTTTTCTCATTTTTTTTTACAAAGAGAGGGCGCAGTTTTTTTTCCTTCTTCAAGCAATCTCATCATCTGTACCCTCCCTCCCCGACGGAGCATCTCTCCGCGGTCCTCACATCGAACACCGCCACGCCCCCGTCCTCGGCCCCGACGAAGGCCAGGTCCCCCTCGGGCGAGAAGGCCGCGCCGGACAGGTGGTGCCCCCCGTTGGCCGTCGGGCCGGAGCCGCTGCCGCCGAGGCCGTCGAGGCCGATGCCGTAGAACAGCCCCCCGCCGCCGCTCCTGGTGCCTCCTCCTCCTCCCCTGCTGTCGCTTCCCGGCGGCTGCCTGACCCCGATCTCCAGCGTCTGCGCCGCGTCGAAGCGCCTGGCGTCGACCAAATGGGCGAACGAGTCGTGCTCCGTCACGAGCAGCAGGTCCGCGGCGCTGCCGGCGGGGCTGGCCTTGAGCGCCCTGGCGGCACCGCCGCCGGGCGTCCTCCAGCGCGCGACGACCGAGGAGGAGGAGGAGCAGGAGGAGGAGGAGGAGGAGGAGGAGGAGGCCGCGGAGACGACGTTCCTGCTCATGACCGCGCGGCGGCCGACCCTCGGGTCCACGCACGCGACGAGGCCGCACTGCGCGGCCGCGGCCACGAACGACCCGCTGCCGCTCCAGGCGCAGGCCATCCCGGCGTCGTCGAAGAGGTCCCAGGAGGCCAGCGGCGAGTAGCCCGCCTCCGCGGGCGCGTGCAGCGAGAGCGAGGGGCAGTCGCCGACCGCGGCCAGGGAGACCCCCCTCGCGCCGGCCGGCGACGGCGCGCAGTAGTTGACGGGGTCGCGGAAGCGGACGATGGCGGCCGGGGCCGAGGCCGCGAGCCTGGCCGCGCGGGCGGAGGAGGCGGGGGCGCTCGCGTTGGCGGCCGCGGCAGCCGCCGCCGCAGTCGCGTTCGCTCGGCGGCGCAGGACGGCCGAGGAAGAGGAGGGAGGGGGAGGGTTTCCGCCTCGTCCTCCGCCGCTGCCGCCGCCGGCGACGACGTTGTCGTTGCTCGCCGACCTCGGCCTCAGCGCGGTGTCTCTGCTGCCAAAGCCGCCGTTGCCGGTCGCGGCAGCTGCGGCGCCGACGGCCGCGGCGACGGCGGCGGCGACCCTCGCCTCGAGCGACGCCATCAAGGTCTCCCTCCCCGCCTCGACGTCCTCGCTGCCGCCCGCTGCCCTTCCTCGCTGCTGCTGCTGCCTCCGCCTCCTCTGCCGCTGCTCGTGCTGCTCCTGCTGCTCCTGCTCCAGGGAGTCAAAGTGGTGGTCCTCGAAGGCCGCGGCGACGGTGTCTGCTGCCGCCTCTGCCGCTGCTACCGCTGCCGCGCCCCCTCCGTCTCCGTCTTCGCCGTCGCTAAACTCGTCGCAGCCGTCGTCGTCGTTGTCGGTCTCTGCCCCGCCGTCGAGCTCCATCGCCTCGTTCTCGTCGTTCTCGCCGCCGCCGCTCCTCCGATCCCCACCTCCTCCCCCGCGGACCCCTCGCCTCCTGCTCCCCGAGCGACGAGAGGGAGCCTCGCCTCCTCGCGAGGGAGGAGGGGCAGACGGCGGAAGGGCGAACGCCTTGATGGAGCAGTCGTTGTTGCAGACGAAGAGCGTGACGCTGTTGCCGCCGCCGTCGTCGCCCCAGTCGGAGAGGGCCAAGGCGTTGTTGACGCTCCCTCCCGCCGCCCCTCTCATCACGACGGCGCCGTCGCTGAGCCTCCGCACGTCCAGCTGCCCGTGCTGCCCTCCCGCGGCGATGAAGCCGTGGCCCGCGGTCATCGAGGTCGGGGCAAAGGGGAGGGCCTGGGCGACGGAGGACTGAAAAGATATGTTTTTTTTGTGTGTGGTTTTCGGGCCGAGTTTTCCCCCCCCCCGAGAGAGTGAGGTTTCTTTCGAATCGACAGACGGGGAGAGGTGAAAGCCCCCTTTTCGGGGGGGGAGGGGGTCTCGTTCTCCTTCGTTCTCCCTCGCGTCTTGGGCCTCCGAGAACGCACCAGCGTCACATCAAACGAAACGCACCTTTCTGTCCCTGATCGAGTACCGGAGCGTGGAGCAGTGGCGGACGACGAAGAGCTGCGGGTCGTAAGCAGAAGCATCGGAGGAGCGCTGCGAACGAGTCGACGAAGACGAGGCCGACGACGATGGAACGCTCGCGCACGGATTGGAGGCGCAGCACACGAGGTCGCGCAGCTGCCAGTGGGCGATCGAAGAGGCCCGAGCCAGGGTGCCGGCGTAGTCCGCAAAGGCCCGGGAGGGAGCTGTCAGCGAGACGGAGGCGAACTCGCCCTCCCCCGTCGACGAAACCATTTCTTTTTTGAAGCGGTAAGAGCAAGAGCGTTGACCTCTTCGTCGTTTTGATTTGAATTCTGGTTTTTTGTTCCGACGACGTTCTCGCTCGCTTGCTCGCTCGAGCTTTTTTTGTATTCTCTCCTTGTTCATCTCTCCTCGTTCTCTCTTTCTTCTCCAGCTCTTTTACCAGCGATGCGTCCCGCGCTCCCCCTCCAGCGCGCCCCTTTTCCTCCCTGTGGACCCAGAACGCCCATTTGCTCCAATTTGCGACAAGACAGGGAGCAGCACAGGCCATTTCAACACAGGAACTCGAATCGTCTTGCCACTCGATCTGGTCCACCCTCTTCCTCGTTCACTGTCGACCTCAAGGTCCGCGACTCCGAGCTCGACCAATTCCTCGTCGTCAACAACGCCAACTACTCGGTCTACCTCCAGCACGCGAGGCACGAGTTTTTGGAAAAGATCGGCCTCCCCGTGGCGGCGGCGACGGAGGAGGGAGGAGCGCTCGCGCTGTCGCGGCTGGTTTTGAACTTCAAGGCGCCGCTGCGTTCGGGCGACACGGCGAGGGTCGGCGTGAGGGTCACGTCCGCAAAGGGGGCACGGGTGGAGATGGAGCAGTGGATTGACGCCGTCCGCTGGAAGGGGAGGAGGAGGAGGAGCGGGGCAGAGGAGGGAGGAGCGGGAGAGGAGGGGGTCGAAAGAGCGGGGGAGGAGGCGGGGGAGGACCCGCTGGAGGGGGAGGCGACGGTCGTGAGGGCGCTCGACGCGGAGGCGACGGTGGTCGCCCTGGACGGTCGCTACAGGCCCAAGAGACTGCCCAGGGCGGTGCAGAGGGCTCTGGAGACCGGGGAGCGCGTGACGGAGGGGACTCGGTGGTTTTCTTCTTCCGAGAGCGAAAGTGGCAGCACGAGCGGCGGCGACAGCGGCAGTGGCAGCGACCTCGACTGAAAAAAAGCCGTGCTCGTTTTTCTTCTTTTCGTTTCCATTTCCATTTCGTTCTCTCACTCCCTGAAAAAAAAAAAACTTGAATAGTTCAGAAGTACTGATCAATGAAAGAAGAGAAAAGTTACACTGGGAGAGGGAGAAGAAGAGCCCTGCTAGCTCTTCCGCTCGTCTGCTCGCCCCCGTTGGCCAGCATCAATCTCCTTTGCCGGCCCCTGCTCCTCCTCCCCACTTCCGCCGCCGCTGCTCCCCCCGCTCCCCCCATTCTCCTTCTCCAGCGGCTCCCCCATCTCCTCCTCTATCCTCTCTCGCGCCCTGAACACCTTGCTCGTCAAATAGAACGACCCGTTCTCGTCGTTGGCGCGGAAGAGGTGGTTGTACCTCCGGAGCAGCTCCTCGCGCGAGGCGAGCGACTCGACGCCGAGGATCTTCTTGGCCTCGTCGAGGCTCATCTGCGAGGCGGACTTGGCCGCGGAGGCGGCCGGGCCGCTGCCGGCGTTGCCCTGCTTTGCCGCATCTGAAGAGTTTTTTGTGTTGTTGTTGTTGTTGTTGGAAGAAAAGTTTCGAGGTGAGGGAAAGAGAAAAGAGTGAGTCGGGCAAGACGGAGGAGAAAAGCAAAGAGTGTCGGGAAGAACAAGAGGAAAAAAAGGAGGTCAAGGGTGAAGCTTTCAACAAAAACTCACTGACGATCGCCTGGCGGTACGCCTGCACCCCGGCCCGGATCAGGACCCCCCCGGCGGCGACGACGAGGTTGGCGATGACTCGCGCGGCCTGTTCAAGTTTTTTTTTTAAAGTAGAGAGGGACGAGAAGGTGTCAGGTCCGGAGAGAAGCGCCGTCGCCGTCGCCGCCGTCTTTCGGTCCGTCAGCTTCCTCCATCGAAAGAGCTCTCTGTCCAAGCTCTTTATAGTTTCCTCTCGCGCTGTCGTGCATGCCTTCTTCATTGTCGCACCGAGACATCCAGCGCAAGAGGCGAGAGATAAATACGCGAGGGTGGACAGGAGGCCGCGATCGGGGAAGAGCCAGTTTTTTGGTTGCTATTGTCGCCGCCGCTGCCGTCGATTCTTCCTTTCTTTCTAGTTCCAAACGTACCATCTCGCGCTGGAAGTTCCAGGTGCTCTTCTATTCCAGCGCCAGCACGGTCTCTATAGCCCCCACAGAGTGGACACTGTCGGCGGGCTGCGTAGAGAGTTGTATGCGAGCCGAAAAGAGAGAGCGATGCCTCCTTGATCGCCGGACGAAAAAGAAAAAAACTCTGAATTTTCTCACCTCACTCTGTTTTGGCGTCGTCAAAGGGAAAAAGAAAGAGGCAACTGAATCGCCAGTCTCTCCCGTCCTCCAGAGAGAACGATGCTCGTCAGGCCCTTTGTCCCTTCCGACCTCCTGGCGTTCAACGCCGTCAATCTGGACTACTACACCGAGACCGTGAGTCGAACTGAGGAGTAAAACGATAAAAAGAAAAGCGAATGGCTAAAAAGAAAAGCGAATGGCTAAAAAAAAAGCCGCCGCCGCCGCTCTTTCTCGCCTTCTCTCTCTCACCCCGACTCCTCTCGACACACACACAAAAATAAAAATAAAAAACGACAGTACAACCTCGGCTTCTACCTCACCTACCTCGCGCGTTGGCCAGAGCTCTGCCTCTCTGCCGTTGAGGAAGTAGGGGAAGAGGACGAGAGCGAGGAGGAAGAGGAGGAAGAAGAAGAAGAAGAAGAGAGGCCAGAAGACCCGAGCGACGGCGGCGGCACCGCTTCTGCCCCCGCCTCGGCTTCCCAAACCCGAACAAAGGCCAAAACAAAAAAGAAACCCACGGGCGGCGCTGTCCTCGGCTACATCTTGGGAAAAGTAGAGGGAAAGGGCGACAGCTGGCACGGGCACATAACGGCGCTCGCCGTCGCGCCCTCGGCGCGCCGCTCGGGGCTGGCGAAAGCCTTGGTCGCCGAGCTCGAGCTGCGGGCGGCCTCCGCCAACGGCCGCTTCGTCGACCTCTTCGTCCGCGCCTCCAACGAGCGGGCCATCAGGCTTTACGAGGGGCTCGGGTACGTTACCTACAGGCGCGTGCTCGGGTATTACAGCGGCGGCAGCGGAGGGAGCGCAAGCGCGAGCAAAAGCGGCGGGAAAGGTGGAGCCGGCGGCGAGGATGCGGAGCCCGAGAGCGAAGACGCACTCGACATGCGTAAGTCTCTTCCCGCCGACGGGCCAGAGAAAAAGTCGATGCGGCCGCTGGGGAGGGCGATCAAGCCCCACGAGCTGGAGTTTGACTGAGATTTTTTGAAGGATTTGGAGGGAGGAAAAAGGAGCGGCGGAGAGCCCCGCGCGAAACTGTAACAAAAAATAGAGAGAGAGAAGAGCGAAGAAAAAACTCGAAGAAAAAACGAAAAAGACGGAAGGGGAAAAAAATGAAGCAGAGTGGTGGCAGTAAAGACAAATGAATAGACAACATCGAAAACGAACGGGGGTAAACGAAAAACACCAATCATACTGATGAATGCGCGAAAACAGAACCTGCTGCAGCGGAAGCGAAGCGGAAAAGAAAAGGCGGGTGGTCGCTCGTTTGTTGGGGGAAACAGAAAAAGAAAGAAAAACAGAAAGAAAAAACTAGGGACAGAAAAAAATGCACCTTCCTTCTACTGTCCTCTCTTTCTCTCTCTCTCTCTCTTCTTTTTCTTCTACCTCTTCCTCATGTTGACCCCGGCCCTCAGCACCTCGTCCACGAGCAGCAGCTGCGACGCCACCACGGGGGCCGACTGAAGCACCTGCCGCTTGACGCATACGTTGTCCCAGATCCCCGCGAGCGCGGCGTCGAGCGCGCCGCCGCTCGAGACGTCGACGCCGATCGGCGCCGTCGACGTCGTCGTCCCCTCCTTCTTCCTCCCTCCGTCGTCGTTGTCCTCGCCAGCGAGGCGCCGCTCGTCCTCGACGGCGAAGACCGCCTCGACTCCCACGTGCCCGGCGTTCTCCGCGAGCGTCTTGGGCACCGCCAGCAGCGCCTCGGCGAAGGCCGCGACGCCCAGCTTGGCCCTTCCCACCGCCTCTGCGCCTCCGAGCGCGCGCACGTGCGCCGCGGCGGCGACCTCGAAGGCGCCGGCCCCGGGGACCAGGGCGCCGTCCTCGATGGCGTTCTTGACGGCGCGGAGGCCGTCCCGGAGGGCGTCCTTGATCTGAATTTGAGTTTTTTTTGGTATGTTGAAGAAAGACGGGGAATGGTGAGAGTCTCCTATTCTCTCCTGTTCTCTCTCTCCTGTTCTCTCTCTCTCTCTCTCTCTCTCTCTCTCTCTCTCTCTCTCTCTCTCTCTCTCTCTCTCTCTTTCTCTAAAACCAAAAACCAACTCCGACAAAACTCACCTGCGCCAGCGTGTGGTCTGCGGGGCCCTTGACAAGGATGGTGCAGCTCCTCGGCGAAGGGACGTCCTCGACGAAAGTGTACTTCTCTTCGCCCAAGGTGTGCTCGAAGACGAGACCCGCGCGGCCGAGGACGTCGGGCGACGAGAGCTCCTCGACGGAATTCACTGCGACGCCGCCGCAGGCGAGGACCAGGCGCTCCATGTTGCGCCGCTTGGCGCGTCGCAGGGCCAGGATGCCGCTCTTGGCCAGGGCGTCGAGCGAGAGAGGGTCGATTCCTTTCTGGTTCACTAGGACGAAGCCGCCTCCTTTGCTGCCGTCGGCGCCGCAGACCTTGTTTTTCAAATCGATGATCTTCTGGACGCGCTCGTCGGTCGTCGCCTGGAGATGGGTCAACGTGGTTTTAGCAGAAGAGAGAAAGAGACAAAGAGAGAGAGAGTGAGATTTGTTTTAGTCGCTGTCTTTTTCGAGGGAAAAAAAAACCTCGACCAAAAACGAAAGAAGAAGAAACTTCACAAACTCACCCTCTCCGCCGCCACCAGCTTCTCCCTCTGCTCCGCGCTCGAGTAGAAGAAGCCGGCGTTGACCTCGGACCGCTCGTACTCGAGGCCGATGTTGGCCGTCAGGACGTAGACCGGGCGGCTAGGTCCTCCCTGCTTCTGGCCAGTTGCATCGCTCGTACTAGTACTAGAGTTTTCGCCGCCTTCGCCGTCCTTGCTGGCCTCGAGCCTCTTCGGCATGTCCGGGTGCCTCGCGCCGTGGTCGAGGACGAGGCCCCTGACGAGGCGCGTGTCGCGATCGAGCTTGTGCTTCTGTTGTCGGATTGAGTAAAGAGGAAAAAAAAGGAGAAAAGAAAAGAAAAGAAAGAGAAAGTGAGTTTTTTTCCGTTTCTTCTTCTTCTTCTTCTTCTTCTTCTTCTTCTTCTTCTTCTTCTTCTTCTTCAGGCAGAGGCCCTCCTTCTCGAGCTCTCTCTCCCCCCAGAAAAAAAGACGAAAAGGTCACAACTGCTCATTACGGACCATGTGCATGATCTCGACCATGAACAGGTCGATCGGCTCGCCCTTCCTCCTGATCGTCAGGACCGCGTCGAGCACCACCCCCGCCAGCGCGTCGGCGAGGCTCTCGCTCAGTTTGGTGCGCAGGGCCGTCCTCGCGACGAGGCGCAGGGCGTCGCGGCCGTCCGGCGTCGAGGCCGGGTCGTCCGCGCCGCCGGGGAGCGGGCGCTTGAAGTCGTCGAGGAAGGCGAGGGCGTGCTTCTTGGCGATCTCGAAGCCCTGGTTGATTCGAAGTCGAGATTTTTTTTGTGGGGGGAAGGAGGGAAGAAGCATGAAAATTGATGAGCCTGTTGGTCTTCCCCGAGATCGATCCCCCCCCTTCCCAATCGAATGCATTCCCCTCCTTTCTCTTCCTCTTTTCTCGCTCTCCTTTGCCTCTCTCTTTCTTCTCTCTCTCTCCGTCTCTCTGAAGAGACTCCTCTGAACCTCTTCCTCTCCTCTCTCCGTACCTCGACCAGGTGCCTCGGGTGGGCCCCGTCCCCGAGGTGCCGCTCGGCCTGCTTCATCAGCTCGCCGATCAGCAGCACGGCCGTTGACGTCCCGTCGCCCGTGGCGTCGTCGACGGCCGAGGCGGCCCGCGCGATCATCACCGCCGTGGGGCTCTGGATCTGCATGTCGCGCAGGAGCACGTTGCCGTCCTTGGTGAGCTTGACGTCGCCCGCGCCGCCGACGAGCATCTTGATCGTGCCATTGGGGCCGAGGTTGGATTTCAGGACGGCGGCGAGGCCGTTGGCGGCGTTGATGTTCATGAAGAGGGCCGCGGCGGGGCCCATGACCTCGGCCTTGGGGTTGAGCGTCTTGACGGAGGAGGCGGACGCCATTTTGGGGAAGAGGGGGAGGCGCGAGGGGGGGGGGAAAGAAGAAAAGAAGAAAGGGATGGAACGGAATGGGAGCGCTTCGGCGAGCGATCGATGTTTTGTGTTGGACTCCGCTCGAATCGAAGTTTATTTCCCCTCTTTCTTGCATTTCGCAGCACAAGACTGAAAAGGAAATGGCCGCAGGCGACCCCGAGGATCTCGCCTCCATCGCGACTCGCGCAGAGGAGCGCCTCGAGACGCTCGAATCTGCCGTCTTCAAGGAGCGAGAAGAGGTAAAAGAAAGGAGAGAGAGGCGCGGGAAACGAGAGGTATTACTAGCCTAGTGCAGTTGATCGAGAGAGATGGAGAGAGGGAGAGAGCGGCCTCGACCTCGTCTGACCGCAAACCTCTTCGGAACACCTTGGCTTTGCTCTCTCCTCCTCGTCTCCCAACTCACCCGCTTCATCCCCCCTCTCTCCTCTCCCCAACTCACCGCCTCATCGAAGCTCAAGTCTAAGGTGGCCGAGCTCGAGGCCGAGACAGAGAAGCTCCGCTACAGGGTAGAGCGCCTCGGCTGCTCGCTGAAAGAGCGGCGCGCCGCGGCCCGAGCTGCGCTCGAGGAACTGAAAGGCGATCGGGGGCTGAGGTCGAGGCTGGGGAGGGTCCTGTTTGGCAAGTATTACTACGAGGAGGGGGAAGAGTGAGAAGGAGGCTGATGGGCCCACGCGCGGGCGCGTGCCTTTTTTTTTTAATAAAAAGGGAGAGAGAGGGGAGAGAAGAGAGACTGGGGGAGTTGTAAAAGAAAAAGAGTCAAAGTTTTCAAGGTCAGTTTTGATTAGTTTTTGGTCACATTTTTGTTTGCTGCGGGATGATTTTTTCGTGTACGAATTCGGTTCGGGATTGGGATAGCAAGTGAGGGAGTGCGTCAGGGAGAGAGGGGAGCAAGTACACAGTAGTTTTTTTTAGAAGACACGTTGCGATGAAGAACGAGAGAGCGAGTCGAGACCACGAGAGCGAATTCTTTCTCTCTCTCGTCTCTATGTCTAGTTTTTTTGAATGGCAGTAGTGATGATGAAGGGACCAGAGCAGTGTTTGTTGAAGGTGGCGGAGGTAGGGGGGGAGGGAAAAAAGAAGCAAGTTCAAAGGTGCAGAGCAGTAAAAAAGTCACGTTGGAAAAAGAAAAAGAATGCAAAAAAAAACGGAAAAAAAGAAAGAAGAAGAGGAGTGTTTCTGAAGAAAAAACCCCATCTTGTTTTCTTCACTTTCTTCTTTCTTTCTTTCTCTCTACCTCCAGTGCGCCATGTAGCACCCCTTCAGCCCCGTCGCCAGAGGACCACCGACCGCCAGCAGCCCTCCCGCCCCTCCGTCCCCGTCGCCCCCGGGAGCCCAAGCGTGGCAGTAGACAGCGTGCCTGACCGGGGAGGGGCCGCCGGCGAAGTGGTCGAGCCAGATGCCGTTGGCGCAGAGCCACCCCGGCCCCGACTGCAGGAACGTGCGGCCGCGCGAGGAGGAAGCCATCGCTGCCGCGGCAGCAGCGGCGGGGTCGATGAGAGCGCTGTTGGCACGCGCACCAGCGGCGGCGGCGCTCACGGCGCCCGAGGCGGTCGAGTCGCGCAGCTGCCGCTCGAGCTGCGCCTCAAACGCCGCCGCGAGCGAGATCGGGTCGGCCGGCGGCGACGCGAGCGGCCAGGCCGCGAGCGCCGCGGCGCGGGCCGCCTCGGCCGCGGCGCGCGGGGCCATCGGCGACGGCGGCGTCTCGGGCCTCGGGTGCGGGTGCCTGGTCCCCGCGCCGACCCCGAGGTGCGCGGCCGAGGCGAGCGACAGGCCCAGGTCGCGGTCCTCCGACCCCGGCTCGGGCGGCATCGCGTTGGTCTCGGCCAGCGGCCGCCTGCGCGCGCGCCTGTCGCCGCGGCCCTCGTCGGCCATCACGGCCCAGAGCTGGCGCTGTGGGGTCGAGAGGACGGCGGCAGCGGGGGCGGGGGGCCGCGGAGAGGAGGCAGCGGCGCGCGGCGCGGGCAGCGAGGCGCACGCGCCGACGGGCGCGAGCGGCGCCGGGCCCAGGTCTGCCCACCCCCTGCCCAGCTGCCGCACGTCGGCGAACGCGATCCTCCCGCGGCCCGTGCCGATCGACAGCAGGTGGCCCCTGATCTCGATGGAGCGGACGCCGTGGGCGCCGTCGGGGCTCTCGAGCACGGCGACCGCGCCGTCGCGGGCCGGGGCCGCCGCGGTGGCGCCCGACGCGGCGGCGGCGGTCGAGCCGACGGCGATCGGCGAGGGAAACCTCCCCGAGGCGACCCCGGCGGCCGCGCCCCCGCCGCCGCCCCCGCGCCTCCCTCCCCCTCCCCCAAGGACCGTCCCGCGCCTGACGCGGCCGGCCGAGAGCCGCACGTCGTAGAGCTGCACGTGCGCCTGCGACCCCGCCAGGACCAGGCCCGCGCAGCCCGCGCCGGCCGCGCCGCTGCCGCCGGCCCCGCCTCGCGACAGCCCCAGCCCGTGGCCGCGCGCCGAGGGCGTGCCCATCTCGACGCAGACCGTCTCGCGGTCGTGCGCCATCTGCCAGCTCGAGACCTCGTTGAGGTGCGCGTCCCAGACGCGGAGCGTGCCGTGCGTCGTCAGCGAGGCGACGCGGCCCGTCGAGGGGTCGCAGGCGACGTCGCGCACGCGCGTGCGCTTCTCCTCGCGGACCGCGAGCGGGGCGGGGGCCTTGGGGGATGGGCGCAGGGGGCGGCGGAGGCGGGGGGCCGAGGCGGAGGCAGGGGCGGGGACGGCGGCATCGGCGGAGGCGGGGCGCCCCCCTCCCGCGACGGCGCGCCTGCGGCGGCGACTAGCGTTGGGGGAGACGTTTTCGGCGTCGCTGCCGCCGTCGTCAAAGGTGTCGGTCTCCATCGCCTCCGGTGCCTCCTGCTGGTCGATCTCGTCGTCGTCGTCAAACTCTTCGTCGTCTCCGTCGTCGACGGACTGAGATGCGAGAAGAAGAAGAAGAGGGAGAAACGAAAATGTGAGGTGAAAATTTCTTCTTCGAAAAGCGCTCTCTTTTGCTTCTCTCCTCTCTCTCCAAAACGAAAGAAAAAAAGAGAAAAACCTCCAAACTGAACTCACCCACAGCGCCAGCGTCCTGTCCCTCGACCCCGTGACCAGGTGCCTTTCCGTGATCCAGTCAAGACCGAAGACCCAGTCGAGGTGCCCGTAGACCGACCGCGTCGGGACGAGCGCCGGCGCGAGGGGGTAGCGGCGCGAGTCGGCGCCAGCCGACGAGGCCGACGGCCCGCACACGCCTGTGGCGTCGTTCGCCCTGCGGCGGCGCTGGCGGCGCGAGGCGTCAGGGTCCTCTTTTTCCTCGTCGGAGCCGTTGTATAGGGCCCTCGAGCTCCTCCTTTTTTTTGGGGGGGGGGGAGGAGGCGTACAGAAAGAAGAAAACGGAGTGAGTTTTTTCTTCTTTTTTCCTTTTCCCGGAGTTTCTTTGTGACCCTTCTCGTCGCCTCCCCCCC
>Ga0210003_1003862_pt1 | contig 12027 bp, 9 predicted proteins | sample LantaG_FD_182804 | JGI IMG/M metagenome (GOLD analysis project Ga0210003, IMG submission 182804) | Deep subsurface microbial communities from Baltic Sea to uncover new lineages of life (NeLLi) - Landsort_02402 metaG (SPAdes) (version 2) | ecosystem: Environmental > Aquatic > Marine > Oceanic >...
CTATTTCGTCAAAATGCTTTCCATAAAATCATAAAAATAAAAGAGAAAGGCTAAATACATAGTATTCAGCCCTTCTCTTCTCTTAGGCTATGGACTTATCATGTACGCTTGCGCAATTTAATGCCCGCCACGCTAAGTCCGAGCATGCCGAGCAGAAGTGCGCCAGGAACGGGTACGACGACCTCAATGTAGTCCGCTTCCGTGGCAACTTTTCCGCCGTCTACAGCGGCATACATATCAAAGTCATATATTCCCGGAGCCAACCCCTTAAAGGTGACATCAAATTCAAATTCCCTGGTCACATCTCGTTCAAAGGCACCCATATAAGACACTGGCGTGATGGTTATACCGAGACCAGGAAGTGAGGGAGCCAATATACTAACCTCGCTATATGAAGCAAATCCCGCACCAATGGCGTCGACGATTGTCTTCACAATGTCCGTTCCGAATCCGTTGTAAAGATCGCCGCCTGTTGCATCTGTAATGGCAGTAGCTTGGCCAACACCATCCAGACCTCCAATCATGTCTCCCCCGATCGCTCCTACATTAAATGCAAAGACAGTAACTCCGGCGGCCTTCAAAGTCGAGATAGTGACTGCAGTTGAAGGGCCTGGATAGCCAGATGTATTGCTTAGCTCGTGTCCAGGTGCGTCACCGAACCAAAGTATAAACTTTTCGGAGTCGGATCTCCAGTCCGTACTCGCGCCCGCTGCTTGCGAGAGCGCATACAAGTTTGATTCAGGCCAGTCATCTCCCCATCCAAGGGGGGCGTCCCAACTGTTAATGGCAGTTTGTGTAGCTGTAGCCCCATTTATAGTTGAGTCCAGTTCGTATGCATGGTCACTAATTCCGCCCCAAGAGTTTGTTGGGAAATCTTGATAATTTCCGGCACCTGTTTGTATGTTTCCATAGATCGATAGGCCGGACAATATTGCTGATGCATTTGTCTGAACACTATCAATGGTGCCACCCATACTCCCCGTAGTGTCGCTGAGGAAAAAGACATCCCCTGTGCCTTCTTTAACAGTACCCTCACTGACAATAACAGTTTTTCTAATAGTGACACTTTCGCCTACAAGCAATGAGCCTGAAAAAGAAGTTGGCGATATTGAATCCGCCATTGCCGGTCCGGCAGTCATTAGGAGTACCCCTAATACTGCACACATTGTTATTAATTTCTTCATTTTTATAACCTCCTTAATTTAAAACTTTCATTCCCAAGTAAAATATTTTTGATTGTCTCCAGATAACGCCTCCGGAGAAATCTTGTTTCTTTATCACACACAGACCTCCTTTCTTTTCATCAGGCTGCAATAGACACATCTCCAGATGATTCATCCGGATACACTGTATCACTTACAAGCCAGGCCTCCTGTTTGTCCCATCCTCTTTACGCGCACTGACAGACCGCGGGGCGGTCTACGCCTTCGCCCTTATTGGGCGCCGACAGAACAGTGTTCTTTACAGGGGAAATCCGGCTAGAGACGTTACGAGCCTTCCTTACCTTTGTCATAAAAGAACCAAAAACCGAATATATTCTAAGACATTTAAGACAGACAGGTCAAGGAAATTATGAAAAAAAATTCTTTTTTTTTCGCGTGACGTTAACGTTGCTGTAAGTACGGCCGGATGGGACTATAAATAAAGCCCCCGCCTTAGAGGTTTTTGGTAAGGAAGGCCGGCAGGGGCTTATGCGAAAATTACTATTTTTTATAATTGTAGCCGTTCTATAGATAGAAATCTATTGTGGTGACTACGTATTTTCCTTGAGTAGACCCCTATTTTTGGCGTTTATTGCAGGGTGGCAAAAATAATTTCACATTATGCCTGTCGAATTTGGAATAACACGATGGGCTTTCAGGTGTTTAAAAACTTCTCTCAAGGCTTGGTAAAGACTATTTCGTTTCTGTTTCGGAAAGCAAGGAGCGAAAATGTCACCCCTGTGAAAGCAAGGGGCCCAGAGCGAAAAAACTGGATTCCCGCATGCGCGGGAATGACAAAGTATTATCAAGGCCTGGTAGCGACTATTTCGTACTTTTCCCGGGAGTTGTCTTTGCCCGCCACTGATCCGCTTTTTCGGTTTTGCCCGAGGCCTCGTAAAGCTTAATCAAATGATCCAGCGAATTCAATGTAGCCGGATGGCTCGCACTTAGCCGCTTTTCCCTGCCTTCGTATGCCTTGAGGAGCAATGGCTCTGCTTGTTCATACTGATTCTTGCCTGCATACAGCAGACCAAGCTCATGCATTGATTCTAACGCGTCCGGATGTTTTTCGCCAAGGTGCGTGCTTCTGATCTCAAACGCCTTTGTGAGAAGCGGTTCAGCATCTGAGTATCGTTTTTGTCTTGTATATGAAACACCCAAATCATTCATAGATTGCACTGTATCGGGATGTTCGGCCCCAAGTTTGGTGCGCCTGCTGTCCAGCGCTGTGACAAAAAGTTTCTCGTCCTCATCGTAACGCCCCTGATCTCTATATATCACAGCCAGCCTGTTAATAAAACTTAGTATTACAGGATGATCATCACCGAGCAGCGGGCGAGCAATCTTCACAGCGCTGGTCAGAAGCTCCTGCGCCTTATCATATCGCCCCTGGTCAGCGTAAAGAACCACCAGGTCGTTCATCGAGGAAATCGTTGCCAGATTCTTTTCACCCAGCAGAGTTCGCCTGTCCTGCAGCACCTCGGTCAGCAGGGGCTCTGCTTTGTCATATTTAGCATGCTCGCCATAAAATAGCCCCAGGGAGGCCTTGTAGGCCAGTGTTTTTGTGTTCTTCTCGCCGAACAGAGTGCCGCTCATCTCGATTAATTTAAGGTATGTCGACTCCGCCTGCTCGTATTGACCCTGTGAGGAATACGCCTGGGCGGCGGCGTTCATCGCCCAGAGTATGGGTTCGTGCTTTTCGCCGAGTATCGGCTTTTCAGGTTCGCTCTGAGGTCGACTGAATAGAATCCTATCCCACTGCATCAAGTAACTGAGCAAGGTTGGAGCGGCAGTTTTTTTCTCCGCGATTGAAGAAATTGTCAGGGTAGTGTTCGAAGGCTTTGCCTTATATCCCACCAGGTCGGCGTTTGAAATACCCGGAGTCAACCAAACTACCGCCGCTAATGCCCAAATTGCAAAACTTCTGTTCGCCATTCTACCATCCTCAAAAAACTTTTAGTATATCGAACACCCTATACACAGAGGCACTGCCATAAAAAAATTAAATGACCGGCCTTTATTGCCTCATCAGGTTGATGATATCTAAGAAACATAATAATTATACCCTCCCAGTGGTGCAAAAGTCAAGGATAATCGGTCCTTAAATATATTGCCTATCCGTTGTTTATAGGCAGGAATCAGGGCTTTGGAGCTGTTTAATGAAGTCGAGAAAAAAAAGCCCCTGCTCATAGGGGGGGGAGTCTGAAGAGAGCCAAGGGCTATAAGATAGTGAACACTATGGTTATTTTATCAGATTGATCAGCAGAATATCTATTGTGGTGACTACGTAATTTTGTGGAGAAAAGCCCCTGTTCCACGGAGGAGAGGAGTGGTTGAAACAGGGGCTTACTTCGTAGTGTATTCAATACACCATGCATGCAGCCTCCTTCCTTGGAGGACTAATCGGTACAAACTATTATCAATGTGCCGCTATAGATGCCGAGTGTAACGCTTTTTTTTAAATTTTATCGCCGAGCCGGCCAATTCAAGGCCGGTGTGCGGATTAAAAGTTATAATTAGCCCCGGCGGAGTACTCATTATATGTAAAAAAGAAGGTATTTTCGACTTTTCTGAGCGGCGACTTACAACGGAAGGCTAAGAATGATATTTTAACATTCCAAAAAATATTGAGAAATTTTTATTTTTTAGTTGACATTGCATAGTTTGTATAACATAATATGCAAAACAAGTTAATAAGTGCTTTTAGTAAATCTTTGAAATCATGATCTTTAAGGGAAATTGCAATGAAGTTTGAAAGTCAGTTGTTAAAGGGTGTAGCCCCGGTTGTTGTGCTGGAGATACTATCCGGCGGCCAAATGTACGGCTACGAACTAAGCCAGGCGATAGAGCAGCGGAGCGGCGAGATTTTGACACTCGGCAAAGGAACGCTGTACCCGCTGCTTTACAATCTCGAAGCAAAGAAACTCGTGCAGGGCAAGTGGGAGACAGCCGGAACCGGTCGAAAGAGACGATACTACTCCATAACCAGCAACGGCAAGGATGAACTGGCAAAGCAAAAGGCCCAGCTTAAAGAACTGACAGCCGGCCTGAATCTCGTCTTCGGCGGAACAATCGCATTGGCATGATCCACAATTTTAAGAAGCGAAAAAAATGATTTGCAACGATAACAAGCAAACAATGGTCGTAGAATGTGAGCAGTTGACAAAGGTGTTCAGAAAACTGTTGGCTGGCCGTTCGAAAGACGTTTGTGCCCTGCAGAGCATCTCGCTATCCGTAGCCAAAGGCCAGATTGTCGGCTTGATCGGTCCGAACGGCGCCGGTAAATCGACTTTGCTGAACCTGATGGCGGGGCTGATTTTCCCCACAGAAGGTCGCGTGAGCGTCTGCGGACATCCGGCACGGTCTATCGAAGCCCGAAGCGGAATGGGTTACATGCCAGAGCACCCCGCCTTTCTCGGCCGCTACTCCGCATGGAACACCCTGAGATACCACGGGGCGCTGTTGGGCTTGTCCGAGCAGGCTATTAATGCCCAGATAGACAAATTGACCGAGCAGCTCCAGATGGGTGAGTACATCGACAGGCCGTGTGCGGATTTCTCTCAGGGCATGAAACAACGGCTGGCTTTGGCGATAGCATTGATGAGCAATCCAAGTTTTCTGCTGCTGGACGAGCCCAGCAACGGACTCGATCCGATTGGTATTATCCAGCTTCGAGATCTGCTTAAAAAACAGCGCGACTCGGGCACCGCCATCGTGATTAGCTCCCACCGCCTTGGAGAGCTGGAGAAGCTGACGAAAGACTATATTTTCCTGTACCGCGGAGAAGTAGTCAGTTTCGGCGATAAGATTACCTCCGGCAAGGTCGGCCGGCTGCGAGTGGAACTTGTATCGAACGGAAATCAGATCGCAAAAAAACTATTGCCGCCGGCTAAACTTCTCAGCAGTTCCGAAACAGAGCTGGTGATTGCCGTCGGAGACGATAATGAAGTGCCCGATATCGTAAGCAGTCTTGTAAAAGGCGGCGCCCGAATCACAGGTGTGCTGCTGCAAAGAGAGGATATTGAGGATATCGAGGATGTATTCCTGCGACTATACAACGAGAGGAATTAGTCGATGAGAGCATACGAATTAATAAAAGAGACGTGCTGTAGGAAGGGCTACATCTGGATTGTACACATCATCTGGTTGGTATTATACGGCAGCTTCTGGTGGCTGTTTCTTCCGAGCGGAGAAGAATTCGGCCGGTTTATTTTTATCTGGGGCGGTTTCTTTTTTCCCCTGGTCCTGAGTACCGGCATTTTCGGCGATGATATCGCCTCCGGGCGAATATGCGTTCTGGTCACCAGGCCTTTCTGGATTGGCGAACTGTATATTTACCGCCTGCTGGGACTGTCTCTGCAAGCCGCCGTAAACTTCATCCTGGCCGGCTGCATCGTGTTCGTCCTTCATTTTTTTACGGGCAAAGGCAGCACGGAGGATCTCGGCTTGTGGCTTCTTGCAACATGGTTGCTGTTCAATACGTGCGCGGCTCTGTCAACTTCTCTTTCTATCGTAGTAGGACGGGCCTACAACTCTTTGCTCCTGTTTGCCGTGGTCGTCACCGGCTACTTCGTCGTGAGCTTGCTGATCGTTTCCATGCGTCAGCCGGGAGGAACGGGAGTATTAGCCGGCTTCATCAAATATTGTTGGCCGCCTTTCGAGTTGTTGTATAAATTCGCAAGTGGAGAATACGGAAAATACAGTCTGACTGTCGGAAGATTCAGTGTGACTAAGAGTGTTGCCTGTGTAGTGCACAGCTTGATACTGATGACCGTGTACAGCATTGTTGGAATCGCCCTGCTCAGCAGACGACAGTTTTCACGGCAGCGTGACTAAGCGTCAGAAAATCGGAATGTCACTGGTATGCAGATAAGAAACAAAATTAATATGCGGATCACAATCGCCTTTGCAGGCCTGATATTGGAAGGCTGGGCTCTCTACGTGGTCGGCGCTTCACCGGAGCACTGGCGCCCTTCGATGATCGTAAAGGATGAGCCCGCCGCACGCGTCCTTTACGAAACGATGATCAAGACGATACGGCAGGCTGAGAGCTTGTCCTACAACAACATTTGCAGCGGTCCGGACGGCCGAGCCTCCTCCTATCAGATTTGGCTTAAGAAGCCCAACTACTTCTACGTGGATGCAGCCAATCTTATGAAATCCAGTACGCTTGTCGGCGATGGTGATTACCTCTGGATCTACTGGCAGGGAAGCCGTCCGTTTCTTACCTTTGACGATGCCGAAAGCCACGCAAAGACACAATTGGATGTTTACATAAAAAAGGCCACACCGGCGGGAAGGAACTCCATCGGGCACGAAATCGCTATGCTCGGATTTACGTGGTACAATACAATTTTTGAGCCGAGCACGCTCCACGGTTACATGGATACTCTTGAGCCGTATATTGACGGAATCAGGAGCCGGGGACCGGATGACGTCGGGGACGAGGACTGTGAGGTGATTGAGGTCAGTTACATGGATGCCCAGTTGACGCGGTATTTCTGGGTATCCAAGCAGGACCATTTACCGCGCCAGGTAAAGGAGATTAATCGACTCTCAAGTAATATCGTCCGAGTTGAGGAATGGTCGGATGTGAAACTCAATTCCGAGATACCTCAATTCAAGTTCGCCTGGTCCGTGCCCGAAGGCTGGCGGCAATGGAACGCACCCGGTCCTGCCGATGTTCTTCTTAAAAGCGGGCAGGAGGCTCCGGATTTCAATCTGCTCTCGGCTGATGGCGGCAGAATCAAGCTGTCGGGCTATCGAGGCAAAACCATCTGGCTGTTCATGTGGCGAACCGGCAGTCCTTCCTGCCGTGAAGCTATACCGAATCTGCAGAAACTGCACGATAAGTACGAAGGCAAAGGGCTGGTGATTCTCGGCTTCAACTACGCCGACAACAAAAGGATTGCACAAAATTATATGCGCGAGAACTCAGTGACCTTTCCGAACATCCTCGATTCGGCGAACGACGCTGAAAAGGTGATGCTTCGGAGCTACAAAAATAAAACGCAGACCGTACCGCTGAATTACATCATCGATTCACAAGGCAATATCGTGGACGCATGGTTTGGCTACGAAGAAGGCAGCAAGCGCGCATCGGCGGCGCTGAAAAAAGCCGGCCTGCAGCTTGAAGAAAAATGAAGATAAGTTTCGCACATAGATCGAGTCAAAAATGGAAAGTCAGGGGCACGAAGCCCATACAGCAGGATATTAATATGAGACGCCAGCATAAACATACTCGCCGCCGTTTTAAGACATGGCATGTGATTGTTGCCCTCGCGATATTTCTGCTTGTGTTGTTTCATATATCCGGCAGCTACAAACTGAAAAAAAGTATTCAGGCCCTGCAAAGCCGGGGCCATCCTGTCAGCTTAGAGGAATTGGATCGTTCCTACAGCCTGCCGCAAGGCGCGCGCAACGCCGCCGATATCTATCTTGAGGCCTTCTTGAATTACAAAGAATGGGACAAGAACGCGATGCGCGCTCTTGGCAAGGTATCGTCACCGGCGCGCACCGAATCCATGGATGCATCAGCCCGTCAGCTTGTAGAGAAGTTTCTGTCCGACAATCAAATAACCTTATCGTTATTATACCAAGCGGCTTCCATCGAGCACTGCCGGTATCCTGTCGACTTCACACGGAGGGACGATTCGACCACTCCATGGCTCGATAATATGCGCAAGAGTTCCCGATTGCTTCCTCTCGATACCCTGATCCAATGTGAGAACCAGGATCCCGACAAAGCCATCGAGTCCATTCGGGCGAGCCTGGCCCTTGCACGATCCCTCGACGGCCCCTTGCTGACCCATCGGCTCACATACGTAGCGGTGCGGGGCCAGACCTACAGAAATATTGAGCGAATGCTCAACAGAATCACATTGACAGATGAACAGTTGCTGACTCTTGCAGGCTTGGTCACGACCTCCGACATGAGCGATGGCTTCAAACGGGCCCTGGTTGCAGAGCAATGTCTCGGACTACAAGTCGTACAGGCCCCCATCCGGGATATTGTGAGCCAGACCGGATATGGAAAAGGATTGTTCCTGATGCTCATTCCCTGGAAGATGCTCGGGCTTTGCTACAGGGACGCGCTGATGTTTATCGAACTGATGCAGAAGTCCATCGATGCTCTTGAATTACCCGAACCCGAGCACCTCAAAGCATTCGATGCCGTCCAGGAGAGTGTTGGCGGCGGCATGCAGAGAAGCATCATTGCCTATTTAATCTGGCCCATCTTTGCGAGGACGTTTAATATCGACATTCGCCACCAGGCCCACTGCCGAGTGACACAGGCAGGCATTGCCGTCGAGCGATATCGATTGGCCGAGGGCCGTTTGCCGCAGTCTCTGGACAATCTGGTTCCGGCCTATATCAAGGCGGTGCCAGCCGATCCATACGATGGGCGTCCTTTGAAATACCGGTCGCTGGAAACCGGGTATGTAGTTTACAGCATTGGCGATGACAGTTCCGATGACGGCGGCCTCGAACGAGGCAAGGGAGAACGAGGTCCGAAGGGAAAGCCGGCACCATGGGACATAACTTTTATTGTGGAACGATAGTAGGAAATGAGTTTGTTTTTAGATCGTTTTGTGAGATTTGACTATTGGTATTAGCTTTGGTACTATGCAAAAATCAGAGGAATAAGAAAAATGTCTGATAGAAAAAGCGATTCGAAAAGTCTTCCCGCATGTGCGGTTGAGTATATCCATCGGCTTTTGAAAAAGATGCGATATCGCCGGAAGGTTCGGAATGATGTCGAGGCCGAGTTGAAGGCTCATTTCGAGGATGAGCTGAAAGACTGCAAGACCGCCGAGGAAAAAGAGCAAAAAGCAAGGCAGATTCTTACCGATTTCGGCGACCTGAAGCTGCTGGCGATACTTTTACGCCGGGCCAAGAAACGCTGCCGGCCGCTCTGGCGAACCGTCATAGCAAGGACATTCCAGACCATTGGCGTGTTAATTGTGTGCTTTATCTTTTATACTATCTGGTTTTCCTTCGGCGAGCCGACGTACCGCGTTGATTATGTCCAATTGCTCAACCGAATGAATCAGCCGCAGGTCCGCAACCAGGATAATGCCTGGCCCCATTACGAGAAGGCAATCGAACTGTATGTACCCCAAAGCCCGATTGTCAAACAGTTGATTTCATACAGGCGTAACGGGAAAGCACGCGAAGACGCGCTGCGGCTCAAAGACCAGTTACGGGATAACCAGCAGCAGATTCAGGCATGGTTCGAGAAGAACCGGAAGTACTGGGACAATATCAATCCCGAACAACAATCAGTCATTCTCAAATGCTTTGAGTATGATTGGGTACCATTTCCCAAGATCGTCCATCAGGATAACAACGATTGGTATGCCACGACATTTTACCGAATGACGGAACATATTTTCAGGTGCCTTAATGATGATGCTGAACTATTGGATCCTCATCCACGTGGAATGCTGCCGGTTCAGGCGCAGCCCGGATTTCCGGGCGATGAGCTGAAAAGCTGGTTAAAGGAAGGCAAAATTCCTCCGAACTTTATTCAAGCCGTCTCGGTCGCGGTGCTCCAGGAAGCCAACAGGCGATTTTCGAACCTCCCAAAGGACATTCGGGGAGAACTTACAGATGTCGAGCTTGAATATATAGGTCCCTGGGTCAGGCAGAACGAACCTGCATGGCAGGATTTTCTGGCCGGCAGTGCCAAGTCGTACTGCTACCGACCGTATACTAATGATCCCAATACCAAAAACAAATTAGTCTTTAGCATTCCCACGGCACCTCTTATCTCCCTGAGGGAGTTGGTAAGGATGATAGCCTGGCGATCTCGCATCGACAGAGAGCAGGGACGACTACAGCAGAGCATGGAGGATAGTCTCGCTATCGCCCGCGCCGCCGGCCATTGGCAGGGCAAGGGAACACTCATCGAACAATTGGTAGGAATGGGGATAAGCAGCCTCGGCCATGCAGAAATACTGAGTCTCTTAGCCAATCAAAAGATTTCGGCCAACCAGATTAAGCGATTGCAGGAGCAGTTGTCGCAGATTTACCCCGGAGGCTACCCGCTGATAAACATGGAAGGTGAGAGACTGGTTTTTATGGATATTGTTCAGCGTTCGTTCACCGATGGAGGTCCCGGAGGGGGCCATTTAATACCCGGTTCGTGGAATGGGTATGTGGAATCACCTGATGTAGATGAGAAGCTATTGTTCACGCCGCTCTACACGGCGGCGAGTATGGCCCATGCAAGGCGTGATGCGACGGTAGCAAAGGCTAATGAAATATATGCTCTGCAAAGTAAACTTGCCAGAATGACTCCTTACCAAAGGCATGTGTCCAATCTCAAAACGTCTGAAGAGATAATGTACGAATCCTGGCATAGCTACAGGTTCTTTCTTGTCGGAGTTTTCATGCCCGCTTCGGATAGAATCTCTGATATTGTATATAGGGGAAAAACTCACCACGAAGCAGTAGTGGCGATACTGGCGCTTCAGCGATGGCGGTTGGAAAAGGATCAATATCCGGCAGCTCTCGGAGAACTGGTCACAGCCGGATTCCTGAATGAGCTGCCGATGGACCCATGGAGCGACAAGCCCCTGGTCTACAAAAAAACAGATGATGATTTCATCCTCTACAGCGTCGGCTATAATTTTACCGATGACGGCGGCGAATACGGCAAAGACAGAAACGGCAACTTCCGTCAGTGGAGAGACAACGGCGATACGGTTTTCTGGCCGGTGCCGAAACCGTAGACAGAGCAATAGCAACCACTACGATAATTACAGGATTGTATCCTTGCAATTCTGTTTAATGCTCCATATCATATCCTGCACAGTGCAAACAATAGATATAAACAAGTCACAGAATGTTTTTGCAGGAGATAACGATGAGTTCCGGAAGATGCCCCTTAAAATGCAACTGTAATCACAACCTCAGCCGGCGGCAGTTCATACGCGGTTCGGCGGGAGTTGTGGCGGGTTCTGTTCTTTTGCAGGGCTGCAATTCCCTGGTCAAAGAACCAATGGTAACTCAGAATCCCATCCGCCAGTGCGGGCCGGCGTCGAAATATGTCCCGACCATCAAAGCGGCCTTTGTCCGGCGGAAGGAAGACTACGGGATGCTCTGGCCGGGGGCCGTCTATGACGGGAAGGCCGCCCGGAAAATGTACAGCGAGAAAATTACAAGTACCGCCGTAAAACTCGGGGCAAAGCTCGACCTGCGCAGCGAACCGCTTTACAGTCTGGCAGAAGCCGAAGGCTGGATCGCCGAAGCCGAAGCACAAAAAGCCGACGGCCTTCTGCTGGTCATGATGGATCGCCAGAAACATTCCTGGCCGAGCGCTACGAAAGTCGCTCACAGCACAATCCCATCGATTATTTATTCGCCGTTAGGCACATCTTTCACAACCAACACGATCAACCTGGCCGATACGCCCGGCTGTGTGATTTATTCTACGAACGATTTCGGCCAGGCCGCTTACGGCATGAAAATGCTCTGCGCCTCGGCAAAGATGCGCCAAACCCGCTGCGTTGTAATAAGAGGCAGTGGCCGCTCCGAGGCACCTTTAGCCGATACGGGAATCATGATGCGGGTCATCCCGGCCGGGACCTTCATCGAGCAGTACAACAAGACCGCCGACAGTAAGGATATATTAGCGATGGCCGATGATTATCTTCGCCGGGCGCGAAAGGTAACAGGCGCGACCCGCCAGGATGTCATCAACGGCGTCAAAAGCTACTACGTGGCCGGCAGGATTCTCGAAGCCGAGCAGGCCGACGCCATCACGATGGATTGCCTCGGCGCCCTGGGCCAGATCAAGGTGAGCCTGCCCTGCATCGCA
>Ga0210003_1003865_pt1 | contig 12021 bp, 11 predicted proteins | sample LantaG_FD_182804 | JGI IMG/M metagenome (GOLD analysis project Ga0210003, IMG submission 182804) | Deep subsurface microbial communities from Baltic Sea to uncover new lineages of life (NeLLi) - Landsort_02402 metaG (SPAdes) (version 2) | ecosystem: Environmental > Aquatic > Marine > Oceanic >...
CACTAAACACCTACTAGAGAAAATATTATCGATTGCAAGTATTTTAATTATCCATATAAATACTTAAGCTTAAACTAAATCAAATCCCAGTAATTATTAATGTAAAAGAAAGTACACAACCCTATTTCCCGACTTTGACACTTAATCTTCCAAAAATCCTTATTTATCAACAAATAAAAAAATGATAATGCGCATTTTTGCACTACATTTTTTAATTCTACAAAGAAAGTTCACTAGTTGGGGTAAGATTTTTAGGTGATTTTATATGTAATAACCTTAATATCTTATTACCCAAACTATCAAATTTGGTTTTGATAAGAAACTTACTTTTTTCTATCTTAACTTGGGCAAAATTCATAGAATTCAAGACTTCTTGAATCTTTTGTGGTGATGCTTCAAGGTTAGCCTTCTTGAGCTTAAATTCCAGGGTCCTCTCTAAGAGAAAGGCTAAAAAGCAGATCACAAAATGACCTTTTATCCGGGATTCGGTCCAGTGGAATACCGGTCTTACCGAAAGGGTAGACTTCATGATGCGAAATGATTCTTCTATCTTCCAGAGGGCCTGATAGGCTTTAAGGACCTCTTTTGCGGTAAGATTCTTTTCGCTAGTTTGGATTCCATAATATCCATCAAATATCTCATCTTTTTTGATCGCTTCATCATCAAGGATCCAGTTGATATCCTTGGAGCCTTTCAGATATTTCTTTCCCCCTCTTTTGTTACTGGCAGTAATATAGGATTTATTATTAAGCAGGGTTCTGGCTTTTTTAATCAGTCTTTCCCGGTCGGCTCTGTCTTTTTGGGCCCTTTTAGGGGAATAGGTAATAATAAGGTTTTCAGGAAGTTCATAGTTTTTATTAACTCTATTTAGGTAATTTATTATCTTGTAACTAATTCCATCAGTATCCTGATAACCATCTTTATTAAATATCTCTTCTTTAATATCTTTTTTTAAGGTTTTTATCCGGGAAGCGAATATATAATCATATCCCTTATCTTTAATATGCATCAAGTTTATTTTACTGTTTATCCCTCTGTCGGCAACGATGATTACTTTACCTATAGTAAAGCGTTTTTTTAATTTATCTAAAGATGCTTCCAGGGTTTTACCTTCAAAGGTGTTACCGGAAAATAGTTCATATCCTATAGGCCTTCCTTCCCGGTCTATTAAAAGTCCCATAACTACCTGGACCTCTTTGAATTTTGCATCTTTAGAGAAGCCGAAATCTCTCAGGCTATCTTTTCTTACACTCTCAAAGGCAAAGGTAGTAACATCATAGAATACTACATCTACCTGCAGGTTAAAGAGATTACGGTTTTGGTAAAATATCTCTTCTTCTAATATTTCCTTACTTTCAACTAATAGATCTAAAGAGCGATAGAGGTGTTGCAGTTTTGCCTCTGGTAATCCTATATAGCGATTCTGATGGCTATAGGTACTAAGTTTACTTTTTGCATCGAGTAAATGCTGGATGACCATAAGAAAAGAGGCATTATCAAGATTAAATTGGGTTTTTCTTTTTTTGGTTAATCTACTTAATGTTTTATCCAATCCGAATTCCTGCCATATCTTTTGATAAACGATATAACCCCAGTTTACTATTTGAGCATCTGATATAGTGTCTAAGCTAACCATATCTTTTGCTTGGGATAGATCTAAAAGGCGTTTGGCCAGGTTTTGAAAGCTGGGATTGTTTTTGATTTGGTCTAATCTTCCTAGATTAAATAAATATTCATGTTTGGTGTTATTATCTTCTCGGTAAGATCTGACCAAATAAGCATATTCATATTGTCCTGATTTAGTAATCTTGATAAACATGAATATATTATACCATATATATTTACATTATCAAGTGTTATAATCATAATTATTATTATTTTGTTGCACTACATATTCTAAGGCAAAAAAACAAAATGCTTATTTTATAAGGGTTTGAGGGTGTTAAATGGCTAAAATTTGCTTGCAACTGTCAAACTCGGGAAAGTACACAACCCTATTTACATAAATAAAGAAAAAAGATTCATTGACAAATCTTATGATTTTTATTTAACACAAAATTCCAAACTCTTTAAAGCTAGATATGCAGTCCAGCCCACTGACATATCAATCGTTGATTCATCAAAAACAAAATTAGAACTGTGTAAACCATATAAACCATCATTACCGAGTAACCCGAAAAAGGAAGGTATTTTTTCTGAATAAACACCAAAATCTTCACCTATCATCGCTATATGTTTTAACTCCTTTATTCTACTTTCACCCCAATATTCATTAGCTAAATTCATTACTTTCTTTGTTAAAACAGGATCATTTATAACTGAATGACCCGCAGTTATAAATGAAACGCGTATATTGGTATTGAACATATCAGCCGTACAACTAGCAATTTTATTTAATCTTCCTATCAGATATTGACGTATTTCTTTTGAAACGCAACGCATTGTACCTAATATGTACGCTTTGTCAGGGACAATATTATGGGTTGTCCCTGCTTCAATTTTGCATATAGTTATAACAACTGTTTCATAAGGGGATATTTCTCTTGAAATTATTTCCTGTATATTTTGAATTAGATGTAATGCAATTAAGATGGGGTTTTTCCCTTTGTGGGGCTCAGACCCATGAACACTTATCCCATCAATTTCTATCTCAATCCTATCCGATATACTGGTTAAAGACCCTGATTTTATACCATACGTACCAGATGGGAGTGCAGGCCAAATATGATGCCCGAAAAACATTGAAATATTAAAGTTCTCTATTAATCCACTTTTAACTAACATTTCTGCTCCTCCACCTCCTTCTTCCGCAGGTTGAAAAACAAAAAGAATCCTTCCTCTAACTTTTTCTTCAATGTGAGACAACAAATTAGCTGCACCTAATAAGATTGCTACATGTGCATCATGCCCACACGCATGCATTTTACCAGGTATCTTTGAAGAAAATGGTAAGCCAGTAGTTTCTGTTGTAGACAATGCATCCATATCCGCTCTTAGGGCAACAGTAGGTCCTATATCTCCATTACCTATTTCTCCCAGCACAGCAGTGGTATCATTATAATTTGAATACACTTTAATATTATTATCAGATAAATAATCTTTTACTAATTTAGCTGTATTTTTTTCTTGAAACTTAAGTTCAGGATTTTGATGTATCTTTCGCCTTAAGTCAATAACTTCTTTCTCAATTGATTTTGAAAGCATTTTTATTTTTTTAATCATAAAACTCCTTCACCGTTAAAAATTATTTTAATATTTTCTATTCAATATCCCTCAAATGAACCTCCCCGCAGCAGAGCTGCGGGTACCTGAACTCCTAATACAAAGTAATTTAGTAGTGTAACTTTTTGTATTCTTTTTCTACTCCTTGATTTCTTACATGCTTACTTATAGTATCTTCACTGCCAAATTTGCTTGCCGTATTGACAAAAAATCCATCTGGCCAGAATTCTCCACCCTATAGCTGCTCTTTTACTTCTAGATGTCTGGCAAATATCTTTTTGGCAGTTATAGTTTTTATTATTCTTATGATTTGGGTTACACTGTATTTTGGAACTGATTGTATTAGAAAATGCACATGATTCTGATCTATTCCTATCTCTAAAAAGCTTACTTCATATCTCTTAGAAATTTCAAGACATATCACTTTAAGGGTTTCATCTACCTCTTTGTTGAAAATAATCTTTCTATATTTTGCTGGGCATACAAAATGTGGTATATGAGTACAGATACATTATGTGATTTGTGAACATATTTGCTCAGATCATTTTACTCCTCTACTTTTTATACCATTTTATCATATTGTATTAGTCGCAGCAGAGCTGCGGGGAATTAGAGTTCGTGTCAACAACTTGTGGGTACTTTTTCTTACCTCAAAGATTATGGAAATCAAATCAAGTTAAAGTGTAAGTAATGATAAACAAATTCTAACATGAAAACAACAATAATTGTACTTTACAGCTATAACCAAAATAATCCACTCCTATGTTATTCTTTTTTCCTTACTTTTATTAACGGATACTGATCAGCTCCTTTAATTGCTTCACCCAGGTCCTGTCCTGGTGAGGACCTATTAAGACCGGAAGAGAATATCGGTGATCATATTTATTCTCCTTGGGAAGATCGTATTCTCTTTTGGTTTTTATCTGTTTGAAAATTACCTCTGGTTCTTTAGGCCACCAGCTCTCCCAGCTGTTGTTGATGATCTTCTGTCCTATTTTGGCTAAATTCAGGGCCGCGGAGGGACTCCAGCTCATGCCCCTTTTCTTAAAGCGATTGGCCAGGATCTTGTCAATATTGCCTTCAATGGCTCCCATGGTATCCACAGGTAGTCCTGCTTCTTTGAGGCAATCTACGGCATTGATTCCCTCGCGGTTATTGATGAGATAAGTTATCAGGTCTTTTATTTCTTTGGCCTTTTCGGGATTCTTTCTTTTTTCCTCTTCCAATGACAAGGTTGCTTGGGTGATCTTGCCTTGTTGAAGCAGTAACCTCGTCTCAGATTGTCTTATTCGGTTATAGGAGAGAGTCTGGGTTAATTTCCGTTCTAAGTGAAAGGGACACAGCTGATAGATGGACTGGGGAAAGTAATCTCTGGCTCCTTCTTTGATCCAGGTGGCACCGTCTGCGCCTACTAGAATGAGCTTATGCTCATCCAGATGGAAGCTCTCTTCGGCCCAGAGACTGACCTGGGCCATAAACTCATCACCTGGGCAAAGTCCGGTATAGGCCCATCTGTCCTTTATTTTTTTGGCCTGTGATGCTCCAGAAAGATACCTTCTTTCCTTTCCCTTATGGAGAATAGTCAGTTTCAATTCTGCCTTTTTCTTCTTCTGTTTTTGCAGGTGGATGATGGTACCATCTACTTCCAGATAGAGGGTCTTCTTTGAGGTGGTTATTGGTTTTACAGGTGTCTTTTTTAAGGCCTCTTGTAAGTTATAGTCAAAGGTGTATTCTTCTTCTTTTTGAATCTGACTGCCCTGGAGCTGCACCTGTTGTCTGATACACTCAAAGCTTACCGAATCACCGAAACAGCGTCTGAGGAATCCTTCAGCATTGCGGTAGCTGCCGGCGATAAAGGAAAATAAGCCAGCGGTCTTCTGGTAATGACTACTGGTACGCTGATTGGGTTTCTCAATCCCAGGGTCTCATCCAAAAGACAATGGTAATGGCCTTTTCTGTCCCGATAGAGATATTTTTGGTAGGTGATATTACCCAAGAGGGTCAAGAGGTATTTGTGTCTTTTACCACAGTTGGAAAGCGTCCCTCCTTCTCTTTCTTTTCTTAATTTATTGTCAAAGGACTGGAGTATCTCTTGTATTACGTGCTGGCCTACGATTTTGGTTAATTGAAAGACAAATTGTTCCAGGTGCTGGAAATTGAGCTTGTCTTCTGGTATGCTCACTTGTAGAGACGGTAATGTAATGGTTAACTGTAATTCTTTCATTAGGTAGATTTACCTCCTTTTTAGAAAAAGAATGACACTTGTTTTTCTTTGGTTTGTTTATGAGGTAAGTCTACTTTTTTGTTGACTTACTGGCAATTGATTTCTTAGAAAACACCTACTAAAATTTTACACTATCGGAATTAGACCCTAAGAGATTAAATAAATAAAATTTTTCTTTCTTTATTCATTTGTATTAATTTCAAGATGTATTTACGCATTGCCGTTTTTTCATATAGAAAAATGTTCGCCGCCTCTAAGACTTAATCTCTGTATAACACCTAAAGACGTTTTCTCGATGACATTGCACGCAAATGAGCAGTCATTGATATTTTCGGATTTGAAAATTGGTCTTCCCCCGATAATCCGGACACTCAGTTAAGATGCTTTGGTTAACATGGACCTTCCATATTCCTCTGGATGTAATAGCCGGGGGAGGAATGTATCCTTTCCTTGTTGTAAAAAATTTCAATGTATTCGAAAATATCTCTTTGCGCTTCTCTTTTAGTTTCATATTTATGCTGATAAATCAGTTCCACTTTCAAGGTACGATAGAAACTCTCCATCCGAATTCACCTTTTACAGTGAGCTTATAAACACTTTAACCCAAAGAGGGGGGTCTGAAATTATGTTACTTTTTTGTCTCTGTGAACCTATTATTCCCAAAGGATTAATGTATCGACCATATTTACGTTTTTTGGAAACAGCTTTACGGTCTCTTGAACAATACCTTGAAAAACAGTTACAGGCTTATGCCATAAAGCTTCTATGTGCATTTACCCTGTAGATCTTCAGAATCTTTCAAAGCTTCATACAGTTTCCATGTTTCTTAATTCAATATTTTAGATCTAATCTAAATTTTATTCGCTTTTATTTCTTAGAGCACTGCTTGTATTAATTATCGTATAGTCTACTCCAATCCTGCGTACGCTCTCTTCACCTTTATGTGTGGTTAGGATAGTCCCACCATTTCCAATCACAATATTATCCACCATTATGATTTTTCCAAGTGAGATGCCCATATATGCCTTTCCTTTATCTGGATCAATAACAGTTATATCACTGTCAGCCCCAGGTGAAAGATGTCCTTTTCCATTTAAACCCAACATTTTAGCAGCATTAGTTGATACCTTTTTCACAAAATCCTCAGGAGTTAATGCACCATAATGAACCAAATCAAAACCCTGTCGTATCATAGTATTTCTTGGTATCCCACCCCCATCAGTACTAAGGGTATCGACAATGAAATTGTTTTTATTATCTTTGATGGTTGCCAGACTAAACTGCACTGCAGAAACGTTAACAGGAAAACTGAGTGCGGTATCAGTGTTCTGCTCTTTCCAATACTGATACCCATTATCGCCCGTCACAAGAACGTTCTCTTCTCCCTGTAATTTAACTACGTAAGCAAAACCCAATTTTATTGCCTCACCTAAACCGGATTCATCTTCCCTAAAACCTTTCATGCGCAAACATATTTTTACTGTTTCTTCAAGAATCTTTCCATCTCTACATTTTCCAGATACACCATTAAATATACTTAAGTATGAATCCGACCATATATTCGATGATTTCTGTAATAAATTTGTTGCTTCAGCAACTTCATATAATGGATCCTCAATGGAACCACGACAGTAACTATTTATATGAGCAATATGCACAGGATAAGTATTTGAAAGCTCAATTGCTTCCTTTAAACCTTCTAAATTACTACCATGCATTGTAGTTCCCGCATGAAAGGAAATATATATTCCCATATCTGCAGCGTATTTGATAATCTTTCGGGTCGTTTCCGGAGAAAGAGGATAGTGTCCTCCTAAAACTTTTACGCCCAACGCACCTTCATCAATAGAACATCGTATTCTCTCTTTAATTTCTGAGTCTGTTAAATCTACATCATATCCCCCAAAATCTTTATCTATGCAAAATCCATTAAGACAGGCAATGTTCATCCCTGATCCATAATTTTTAACATTGTAAAAAACACTTTCCGGTGGTCCCGCTAAGTCTAGAGCGGTAATTACACCTTCCCTCGCCATCATTTTTAGACCGGGATACCCCCCAAGCCATGACGACACATGAACATGTGGGTCAATAACACCTGGAATAACCCATTTGCCTGCAATATCAATAACTTTCTCTGCTGAAGATATGTCTAAGTTCTTGCCTACTTCAACTATCCGAGGACCTTTGAGACCTATATCTCCTATCGTATCTATGCCGTTGACGGGATCTATTATTCTCCCATTCGTAAGAACTAATGTATATGTATAATTCATATCTCTTTCCTCTTATTACTAAATATATTTTTTATCCAAGTCTTTATCTTTGTCAAATTTTTGCAGGTACTCATCATTTAAAATTAAAAATGCACATTTTTTTATATGATTAAATTGTATTAATTCCAAGATGTGTTTACACATTATCATCTTTCCTATAGAAAGATGATACTATTTTTCTGGGTTCCGGAAAAGCTAATTTTCGCTTACCATGGTAAATTTCTGGTAAGGGATTTTCCCTTTAGCTGGTAACCCTGATTCGTTCTTTTAAAATTGAATCGTTCTACTATCCCGTTAACCTTAGGACACCTGGGTTTAATTTTGGTATACCGAATTCCATTCTTATCTAGGAATATCACATAGTCATGCTTCGCATTCTTCCAGTGGGTGGTATGCTCTTTGCCGTTATCAGTCAGGATACGGTCTAATGGAATCCGAAACATTCTGGAAAATTTATCATTATAGTAGCAGTATCCTAAAGAAAGAAGATGGGAGTTTACTTCCTTTTTAAAGGATGCTTTGTTGATTATTTTAGGTAAGTCTACACCTCTTTTACTGATTGGGAAAGATTTTTTAATACCCCACTAAATTTTACACTAACTTTAATGGGCCGCTATATAAAGATCAGGTAAAAAAGTCGCAATCTGCGGGAAAAGATACAGAAAAATAATTACTACGAAATCAGCTACAATAAAAGGAAAAACTCCACTAAATACATCTTCAACACTTACATCCTTTCCTGCAACTCCTTTTAATGAATATGCATTTAATCCTACCGGGGGTGTCACTGCTCCAATTTCAGCCATCTTCATTGCAACAATACAAAACCAAACCGGATTTATTCCCAATCTGATAATAACAGGGAAAAATATGGGAAATGAAAACATGAAAAATGCTGAAGCATTCATAAACATCCCGAGAAAAAAAAGAACCAACAATATAAGAATCGTTACCATTGTAGGTCCAATATCCATGTTTATAATAAAGGTTGTTAAATTCGAAGGTAAACGTGTTATTCCTAAGACCCGACCGTAATACATTGCTCCAAGCATTATTGCAAATACCATAGAGGAAGTCTTAGCTGACTCCTTTAACGAATCTCTGATCTCAGAGAATTTTCCTAAGCTTCCCCGAAAAACACCAATAATAAATGTTATAAATACACCGGCAGCGGCAGCTTCGGTTGGAGTAAAAATACCTGAATAAATACCTCCAAGTACCACTATAACAAGTAATACTATCGGCCAGATCTTTACTGAATATTTTAATTTCTCCTTCAAAGTATATTTAGGAAGATCAGAAACCCTGGGAGCTAACTTTGGATTTTTAATGGACCTATAAATAATTGACAGGGAATAGATCATTGCAGTAAATAGACCAGGAAGGATTCCAGCCATAAACAACACCCCAATAGATTGATCTGTAATAATTGCTATAACTATCAGAACCCCACTTGGGGGGATCATACATGCAAAAGTACCGGCAGAGGCGATACATCCTAAAGAAAATGCTTTGTCATATTTTAGTCTTTGCATCTCCGGAAGAGCTATTCGACCAAAAACAGCTGCAGCAGCAAGTGAAGAACCAGATACTGCTCCAAAGGCAGCATTCGCCAAGCAAGTTGAAACGCCTACAGAGCCAGGTACTTTGCCTAACCATATTTGTGTTGCATCATACGCATCTTTGGCAAATCCTGCCCTTGCCGCAAAGGACCCCATAAGTACAAAAAGAGGTAGCACTGCATATGTGCTAGTGGCTATCCCATGGTACAGAGTCTCTCCAATCATGGCTATAGCAGGCCCGATACCAACCATTAAAGAAATAATTACGAAGCCAACCGCGAAGAAAGCTATGAAAATGTGGACTCCTGGAGCAAGCAGAAGCAAAAAGGCTAATACAGAAATTATACCTATTGACAACTATTTATATACCCCCTAGATTTTAAGATAGTTACTATGCCTTGTGCCATAAAGTTTACTCATATTTCTATGCCACCACTCACTCCTTTTTCTATTGCCTTATTTTTATTCTTAAAAAAATCAAATAAATGCACTATTACTTGAAGAAAATACATAGCCAGACCAAAGAATATTATCGTCCTTACCGGAAAAGTCGGGTAAGTCATAACACCAGCAACAGTTTCGTCAGTTACGTATGAACTTATAGCAGAATTGTATGCTCCGTATGTCATAATTCCAGCTACGATTGCTGCCAATACATAATTAAAAAAATACAAAACACTCTGCACTATTTTCGGTACTCTTTGATATATAACAGTCATTTTAATGTGATCGTCCTCTATTTCACCCTGCGCCATCCCCAGGTAAATTGCGGCAATAAATACAAAAGTAGTAAGCTCAACAAGACCTGGAACAAAAAAGCCAAAATAACGAGCTGCAAAATTAAATACAAGAAGAAGGGTAATGACAGTTAACAGCCAACCACTTAACTCTGCTTCTAATTGACTGATAATTTTTAATAATTTTCTCAACTGCAACCTCCATCTAAATTATGTTTTTGGTTCGTTCGTCTGTAATAAAGTTATATGGGACTTTGGAAAGTCCCATATAACTTTATTACTATATTAACACATAATTTAACTATTTTTTTTATCGTTATTTCATGGCTTCAGTCATAACTCTGTTGACGTCCTCTATAAATTGCCATCCATCTTCTGCAACACCATTTTTTTCAACCTTCTCCGCAAGCTCGTCAAATAGCGTTTCTATAATATCCAGATTATGCCACAATTCAACATCCTCATCGCTGGCTACTAAAAGCCCTTTCCCTTCGGCTCGCATAACTTCAACCATTTCTTCATATGCCTCGTCATATAATGGGGCATAGCGCTCCTTGACTATTTCAAGAGCTCCATTTATCTGTTCTTGTACCTCTGGAGAAAAGCTGTTCCATACATCTTGGTTCATCGTATAAGTAAATGGTATCCAGAGAGGCATCTCAACGGAAGTAAAATTATAAGGTGCAACATCATAAAATTTCGCTGCCACCTCTGCTTCAATATTTGTCCATACAGCATCAATGGTACCTGTCTGCAAGGCCATAAACAAATCGTTCCAGGGAACAGAAACAGGATTTGCACCCAAGTCTCCAAGCATCCTCAGATAAATTTCATTTGCAGCGCGTATTTTAAGCCCTTCAAAATCCTTCATATTTTCCACCGGTACTGTTGAACTTAAGTTAAAGGCACAAGGAAAAATTGTAAACATGACTTTTTGATTATAGTCCTCTAATTCCGCCAGTAATTCAGGATACATTTCATATAATTTATCCACTACCTCTAACATCTTATTATACGTTCCGGGAGCTTTCAAAAATACAATCATTCCCTGGTGTACTGGAAGCTGTCCTGGATAATAGGAAGGATTCACCATTCCCATATCTACAACTCTATCTCGTATGCCAATCAGAACTTCAGCACCAGTCTGTATAGATGAAGCATAATAGATATCAATCTTTACTTTTCCATCAGTGGCTTTTTCGATCTCTTCTTTCAAGAGCCTCGAACCCAAACTTCGGAAAGTATCAGGTGGCATATGAGTTGACAGTTTTAATGTAACCGATTTTTCTTCACCTTCCCCCACAGCAAAGGCAATAGAAGACACCATAACAAAGAAAAGAAACAACAATAACCCCGTCTTTAATAACTTCATAACAAAAACCTCCTTATATAATTAATTTATTAAATTTCATTTTTTCTATTCCTTTCTTGTAAATATATTGAAAAATATCTAAATCATTTTTTATTCCATTTATCACCTCCTTGTAAAATCTCTCCTGTTACCTTCATACAGAATACAATATTTAATTTTATAGTGAGAGAGTGTTAATTGGTGAGTCTCTTGGGATAGAAAAAGAATGCTGCTCTTATGCTAAATCTTAGATAATATAGCTTTTTATTTTAGTATAATGTGATTATATACATTCTGCATATATGAAAAATATACTTATTTAATTTCTTTTAGTCACTCTTTATATTATACTACAAGTCTATTTAAAAATCCTTCTTTTTTATAAAAATAATTTAAAAAATAAAAAAGCCCTTCAGTAAAATACCAAAGGGCTAAAGTTAGCAGGCTGAGGGAGGTGGGCTCGAACCACCGTTCCCAGATCCAGAATCTGGTGTCCTACCACTGGACGATCCCCCAATATCAATACTATTTCATTACATATTTTATAACATTTTCTATTTTTTTAAAAGCCTATTTTCTATTTTTTGCTTCTTTTATTTTTTCTATGGCTTTTTTCAAGCGTTTAACAGTCTTGTCCTGACCTAACACC
>Ga0210003_1003866_pt1 | contig 12017 bp, 5 predicted proteins | sample LantaG_FD_182804 | JGI IMG/M metagenome (GOLD analysis project Ga0210003, IMG submission 182804) | Deep subsurface microbial communities from Baltic Sea to uncover new lineages of life (NeLLi) - Landsort_02402 metaG (SPAdes) (version 2) | ecosystem: Environmental > Aquatic > Marine > Oceanic >...
TAATGTGACAGCTAAAACGTGACTAGCAACGGGTTGTTTAGTATAATTTCCACAACTGAGTATTGTTAATAACAATAGCCCGATAAGTATTGATCCTAAATGTTTCATTATTTCTTTTTAACACAGTTATTAACCATTTTTATAGCTCCACCTTTGGTTTTTTTACCACTAGGTGATTTCTTTTTTCCTTCGGCCACATAGCCTTTCCAACAACTAGGTGCTTTTTTCTTTGCCATAATTACTGATTTCCTCCATATTTATAAATATCACTATCTGAATTTCCTTCTTTTTTCTCTTTTGCTAATTTTCGTTTTAATCTAAAAACCGAATCTCTTTGCATAATTGACATTGCATCAAGCTCTTTTTTTTCTTTTATTTTATTAGCTTTCCTAGTCGCTTTAGCTTTAACCTTACCTTCTTCTTTTCTTCTTATTTTTGCAAGAGTTTTTATTATATCATGCTCTTCATTTTTAGCACCTACACCCCAGCTTCTGTAACCAAGACCCATAGCAATTCTTTGCATTGCTGTATTTCTAGCGTCTAACGCTTCAACAATAGAGGTTAGTTCTATAACAGCTCTTTCTAAAGGCAGATTTGTTAAAGCTTCAGTCACAGACCCTAATATAGAATATTTAGGACTTAAATTTAATCTACCATTAATAGTAGCATCCCATCCTCTTTCGGCTATAACGTCTTTTTCAAATTTACTAGTCTGAATACCACTATATACTTTTCTTAATTTAGAACCTACTGCTGGAGATAAATTTGTAGCTTGAAGCATTGTATATGTATGGTCAGCTGTGAATCCTTTTTCTTCTTGTGTATAGTACTCATTTATTACGTTTTTAATAGTAGATATAATTGCTCCATAAACACCAGATCCTCTTAATAAAGTATCAGCCATACTATTAACTATTCTTTCAGTTTTAGTATTTATTAGTTTTTGTCTTTTTTCATCAACATCTTCCTCATCTTCATCATCCATAAATCCTGGTGCTAATGCAAACAAAGCATTTTGTAAAGCACTAAATACAAAGTTTTGAATTGCTCCATAATAAACTATTTTACTAATATTAGTAGTATCACTTTGAAACTGACTTTGATCAGGGTATTTTCTTCTATTAATTAACATTTGACCAGCTTTTTTCATTAGCCTAGTCATTTGCATTGGAGTGTTTTGAAAAGCTAGTAAAAACCTTCCTAACATACTAGCTTGCTGTTCTGAAATTAACATAGGATCAGCTGATTGTTGTGTTTCATCAGATATTAAAGAAAAATCCTCAAAAGCTTTTGCTTCTGCTTGCTTTAATTCCATCCCCTGTTTTAAATATGTATTAACTCTATTCCTATACATTGAAGCTCCACCTGAAGCAATAGCAAAACTATCTGCAAGTTGTGTAGGTGTGAACCCTATTTTAAGTAAATAAGAGATTGCTGCATTTGCTTTATTCGTAGCACCTTTAGCTGCATTAGCTATTTCCGCTTCATTTATATCACTTCTTAAACCAGATCTTCTTTGTTTTAATTTATCAGAATTCCATAACATTGAAAAATCTTTCCAAAATTGTGGTTGGTTAGCAAATGCTGCGGCAGCTTTAGCAGGGTTATTATCAGACCAATTCATAAAATTGACAGTGGATAAAAGCTGAAGCAACGCAGATTTTCTATTAAAAAACATAATAGCGCCTACAGAGTTATTGACCCAATTGTTAAACCTATTTGTCATTCTATTAGATCCTGACGGTCTATTAGTACCATTTATCATTCTATATAAAGAATCCTCTAAAGCTGATCTTACATTAGTTCCATATATAGCCTCTATCTTGTTTAAATTTTCTTTAGAAAATATTGAATTAGAATTGCCTATAAATTCTGCTAAGAATTCTTTTCTACCTACCTTTTCAGTAAGATTACTTAAATCAGATAAAATACTACCACTATCCCAATATCCAGATGGTTCTGACCATTTACTTTTTTTGCTTACTAATAAGGCGGTATCAGCAAAACTAGACAAGCTCTCATCACCTTCAACTAATCTATTTAATTTTTCAGCATCTCTCTTAGAAATCCCAGGAATTTCAAAACCTGATTTAGTATAAAGATATACTCTTATAGCTTGATCAAAAGTAAAATCTCCATCTGGTATAGTTTTACCAAGTTGTTTTTTTACTTGAGGAAAAGTTTTTAATAATTTAGTATAATCATTTATAAGAGCTTGTCTATAAGATTCAATTCTAGCAACACCTTTTGTATAAGGTGTTATTAAATTATCTATGAAGAATTTTTGTTGTTTATTTCCTAACTCACCTTTTCCAGTAAAAACATTCAATAAACCTCTAAAATCTTCAGCTGATGGTGGTAAAATTAGCTTCCACCATCCTTTATTATTACCTTTTCTTTTAGCAACTACATCAGAGAATCTTTTTTTAGCATCAACTCCTTTATTTTCCTGAAGAATAACATTGAAAGCATCCCCGATAGATTTAGATCGTTTTATGCTATCTTCTTTAACTTCTTTTATAGCACTATCTTCAGTTGCTTCAACTATTGCAAGAGTATTAAAGTTAATATCACTAATAACTTTTTCTATAGATTCTAGTGATAAAAGTTTTCTTTGTATATAATTTATTGCTTGTACACCTTCAAGTGTAACAAAGTTTCCTAATTGATCTTGTTCTAAAGCTAATCCTCTAAAATCTTGTAAAGCACTAGTAGTTCCTAATTTTTCATCTTGTATAGCTGAATATAATTCAACACCTAGTGTTTGACTATAGTTTGTTAATATTTGCTTATATTTTAAATTAGCTTCAGCTCTGAATACATTATGTCCAGGTCCTGTTAGTGTAGGAGTTCTTATTATTTTAGAAGCAGTTAGTAAAGAGACTTTAGCTAAATCCAACATAACATTAGCGGCAGGATTAACATGTTCTCCTTTGTATCTAAGATGTTTTAATGCTCCTGTCTTTGGATTTTCTAATCTTGCTTTAACAAATTCTTCTTTAGTTGTTAAAGCTTTTTTAGGTTTACTTAATTTAGTCCAAGCTTTTTCAGCAGCTTCTGTAGCAAATATTAAAGCATCAGCATAATCAGGGTGTGCCTCTGAAGCCTTCTGAGATCCGTCTCTCACATCTAACATGTCAAGAGTAGTTAAACCTCTTTGAGCTTTAGCGTTGCTAGTAGAACTCTCCATCCATCTCATATATCCTGTAACCAAATCTGGATTACTTACCATAACCTCAGTAGCTTTATCCATTAAGTATTCTAACGCAGCAATGTTCGCTACATTTGCTTTAGCAATTATTTCACCAAACTCCTTATTTATTAAAATTAATTTATTTTTTTTGCTTATAGCTTTATCTAATATAGTACCTATTTGCCCCATTATCCCACTCCCGGCATTAAATATTCTTATGTCTTTAGGGTTAAAAGTTAGTTCTGTATTAGTCGGTGACTGCTTTTGTTTAGCTCTTTTTTTTCTAGCTATTTCTACATATTTTCCAGAAGGTCTATTATTATTGGTATTTTCAGCACCATCTAAATAACCACGTTGAATTCCAAGCATATCATCTGGTATAGCGGCTAGAACCTCAGGTGGTAAAATGTCGATCATTTTATTAGAAAAAGCAGCAAGCTGTTCCATTGATTGTTCACTAGCTTTGCTTGTAATCGTTGATTGATATAAATCCATTTGATCCTTAAATATAATTGGAAAATTATTCCAAGCAATTAAAGGAGCTTTGAATCCAGTTTTACCAGAGTCAAACAAGCTTAAAATCCCTAATTCTCTAGCAGCTTCAACAACTTTTGGATCAGTTTCCATTATTATGTTATCAAATGTAGCGGAATCAGTTCCATTTTTTATAGCATCACTCATTAATTCTACTAATTGAGCTTGCATCTCCATAGTGGAACTAGCACTTCTCTTTATGTTACCTCTTTCTATTTGCGTTTCTAAAGTTGATATTAAATTATCCCCAATCATTGCACCTAACATCTCTTGATTTTTTTCAAAAGCTCTAGATACATCAGAATCGATATTAGCTTGATCAAAGAATATTTCTAACCCAAGCTCACCAGCCATTTCCTTAGCATATGCTTCTTTACGACCTCTTATTGGGGTTCCGTCTTCTTTTAATATGTTAGAGAGATATATCTCATTAGATATTCTTCCATTAACATTAGGTATTCTTCTAACTAATTGATTACCAGAAGTTTGACCAGCTGCATCTGTGGAAGTTTTTACTCTATCTATTTCTTTTCCAACCCAAGCAGGATAACTTATGAATTTAGGCTCAAATACAAAATCACCATAGTCATTTTTTAATCTTTTACCATCCTTGTTTAACAAGTATTTTCCACCAACCGATTTTTGAATAGCTTGAGGCATCCCTCCATTAACTTTAGTTCCTGTGTCTTGACCCATTAACCATGTTGTAGTAAAGTTCTCTAACGTTTGTTTTTTGGTTTTTAATAAAAAGTTTTTTAACTTATTATTAGCTTTACCACCCATTGCGTTTTTAATAACAGCATCAGCACTTCTGCTTATTGATTGTTTTATTTCGCTAACTAACTCAGTTGATCTTTTGTTTATCGATGTTTTAGAATCAACTTTACTTTTTAAAACTCTTACAGTTTGTAAAACCTTGGTTTTTACTTCATCATAAACTTCTGGTGAAAAAGTTTTTGCTTGTGTTATTGAAGGAAATTTTAATGCATCAGGTTTAATTTTAGGAGAATTATCAACAAGACCTTTTAGATCCGACGCTTGACCAGCTGAGAAGTCTTTACCTAATTTGTAACTTAAAACAACTCCAAGCACTCTATTGTCTAATAATCCTTGAATATAAGCGTTGATTTCTTGATTGATTATTTGTTTACCATCTTTATTGAAAGTTCTAACTAGATCATACACCCCACCTTTTCCTGGAGCGTAAGTTGCATCAGCAATTATATTATCTTCGTTAGTATTAAAACCTTCTAGCGTATTGTATTTTTTTAATTTTTTATTAACTACATCCGTATATTCAAAACCTATCAATGATGCGGCATCACTTTTTTGTTTCTCTGTTTTATCTTTAAAAGAATCTAAAGGACCATAAATATCTTTAACTCTAGAATATAAATCTCCTCTACTTCTTTTAATGTTTTTAGCATTCTCAGAGCTTAAACCAGCAAAAGCTCCTATAGCTTCTCCTATTGTATCTGATAATGATTTACCTGATTCAGGGTTATAGTTTAAAGTAATATTTTTAACACTATTAGCATTTTCCCCTAGTAATATTTCATTCAATAATTGTCTAGCTTCCATACTGCTACCCATACCATTTTTACCTACAGCTATTAAAGCTTGTACTTTGTTCCTAAACAACATAGCTGTTTGATATGCTTTAATCTCAGGGGAATTCGTAGGTTTACCATTAAACACTGTTCCAGAATTAAATATATTTTGTATCTGTTCGTCAAATGCTGCATCACTTTTAAAAGGATTTACACTTATACCAACCTTAACACCTTTAGTGGCAACTTCTGTTAAACCTTTACCTAGTTTTCCTTTTTTAACACCTTTGTTAAAATCTTTTATAAAATTATAAACATCCTTTCCATTATTAAAAGTAACATTCATTCCCATATCTTGTAAAACTTGCCTTACTTTATCTCCAATTTTTGTAAAAGCATTTTCTTCAAAAGCAATATAACCTTGTGTAATTCCTTCTGAAAATATAGTCAACATTTCTTCAGCTTGAATACTAGAAGGATCTGTAGCATAAGCCGATAAACGAGTTTTTAAATAAGCATCAGCTGATCCAGGAACATTTTCAACCATTTTGTCTATTTCAGACTTTAAAGCTCCAGACATAGCTTGTACGGCTCCAGGATTACTTTTAATCGTTTTTAGTAATACAGCGTGTAATAATTCATGTTGTGCTGTAGTGACAGCTTTATTTGTTTTTGCTATATCTCTATTTATGATTATATTCTGAGTCCCGTCAGGATTCTGTTGTATTATACCATTTTCTTCAGCTTCCTTTAAACTTATTAAATCTTCTTTTTTCTCACCTTCTTTCTTTAGTGCGTTTCTTTTTGTAATCTCTTCATTCTGTCTATTAACTTCGTCTGTAACTGTTTTAGTATCACCTTCGATAAAGCCTACATCTAAATCTTCACTTATTTTTTTAACATTTTTGGTTTGTTTTTCGTATATAGATTCTTGATTTTTAGATATAGATGAATTAATTATTTGATCATCAATATTTTTTATTTGCTCATCTATAGCGGCAGCTGCACTTTTGTCAACACCTTTTTTTGATCTAATTAACTGTTCTTTTTGAACTAACAAATCTAGTTGTGAGTCAGACATTAAATCAGCTGAAACATTGATAGCATTCATTATATCTTGACCATATACAAGAGCATCGTTTATTTGTTTCAACTCTGTTTCAGCAGCGGCTTTAGATCCAACACTGGCATTTTTTCTATTAGCCTTTTTTAAGGCCATTTCCCTCAAATTACCAAGGTTAGTTATAATGTCAGCTCCTTGTGACCTGTATTGGTTATATATTACTTTTTTTGCACCAGCATAAGTATTTGCGCTTCCAGCTAACCCCATGGTACCAGCTAAAATTATCGTTCCTTGTATAGTTTGGTATTGCTCTTCAGCATCCCAAAGCTGAGTAGAGTCACTTAGACCCATACTAAGTTCTGTTAGTTTTTTCCAAGCTAAATCAGCCTCTTCTTCAAGAACTTCTAAACCAATGTTTGTTATATATGATTTTGCTACAGTTTTTTTACCAACATTCCCAGCCACTTGTTTTAAATTAGTGACTAAGCCTTTTTTAAGTGAAGTATTAGTAAGTGCTTTAGCACCTCCTTTAATGAAATTTATATCAGGCATTATAGCTTGTGATAATGCTGTACCAAAAGAAACTGAACTTGAATACAAACTTGCTTCAAAAGGATCCAATCCCATATCTAAACCTTCTCTATAGTTTTGGTTTGCAGTAGCTTTAAATGCAAACTTACCCATGACATAAGTTTGTTGAGCTTTTTTAGCTCTTTTAACTAGGTTTTTTCCAGGTTTTAAAAGACCCATCATTTTCTCAACGCCTTTAATATCCCCTTTCTTAGCAGCATGCATAACACCTAAGCTAAATGGTAATAATTCAGCAAATGTTTTAGAACCAAACCTAAGGTTTGAACCTTTGTTAGTTCCTTCGCCTCCTAAAGCCTCACTTCTTCCAGCCCATGTTCTTGAGCTCATCCCACCTGTTTCTGATTTAGGTAAAATATCAAAATCAAAAATATTTTTATTTAACCAGTCGCTCACTATATCTGCTCCGCCTTGATCAATATCTAAACCTGTTGCTTTTTCTACAGTATTAAGAATCCCAGTTGCTGCCCAAACTCCAAATCCCACTGTGCTTTCTAGAGCTATTTTTCCAACACCTTCTCCAAGTGTTGCGCCAAAGTCTAAAGATCCACCTAGAAAGTTATCTTTAATTAAACCTTCAGTATCATAATTTTGGTTATTCCACGCTGAAATAGCATCTGTCATAGCAAACTCATTGTTAAAACTAGACTTAACAGCATTAAAACCTATGTCTAAAAATACTTTTTGTTTTTGATTTTCTATATCTTCTGCAACTAATTTTAATTTATCAAATTCTTCTTTAGGTATACTTTTTAAATCTTGATGTTCATATAGTGTATCATAAGCTTTATCAAACTCTTCTCCTAATTTACCAATCTCCTCATCTAAAGTTAAAGATTTTGCATCTATAATTAAGTTTTCTTTTTCTTGGATTGTAGCGTTACCGTTTGATAATTTTCTTCTTAAATCAGTATAATCTTCTTTTTGAAGAAGATTTACAATATTCTTCTGAGTTCCTAAACTTAAAGAAGCTTCTTCTCCTGTTTGGTTTTCCCATTCGCTAGCTGTCCCTTGATAAACCCCATCTCTTGAAGAATTATCATCTCTAATATAAGCTGTCGTTGCTTCACTTAATAATTCATTATAGTAATCTACTTGTTTTTTTGTTATTCCTTTTGGAGTATTGTTTGTTGCTTTATCTATTTCTCTTTCATTTCCGCCTTCAACAGCTATTTCTAAACCTACATTGTAATCAAATATTTTATCAGCTGTAGTTTCTGATTCACTAACAAGACTATCTCTCTCTTTTTTTAGTCTAGTTATTTCTCCTTGTATTTCTTTTTCTTTATCATCTGCATAAGTAGTGTAGCTCTTTCTTCTTCTAGACAACTTCGATTGTAAATAATTTATTTGCTGATTTATTGGGTGATTGAATGATTTAGGATTTTCTCCCATCATTTCGTCAAAACCACCTGTGTCAGAATAACTAGAAAAATCATTTCCAACATCATTGTATAAATCTAGAATAAAATCTGTAGGTTCGTCAGCAACATTTTCAAGGATTTCTTTTTTCTTATAAAAATCTATATCATCTTGACTTGGTCCGCCTTGTCTACTTTCCCATCTCATAACCTCTCCTGTATCCCACTCAGGGTTGTTCGTTATTCCTGCTTCAGTTGCTTCCAACCATTGCTCAACACTTGCATCTTTTCCTTCTAAACCCGATGTCATAATTTCCCCAGACGAATCCAACGAAAAAGGTGTTGGCTCTTGAACAGGACCCACAGGCACACCTTCCTGAAGATCCGTTTGAAAATCCTGCTCTGCTCTTGCGTCTATACTTGCAGTTAATGGATCCTCTTGAGGAGTCTCTTCCTCTTGTTTAAGTTCTAAACTATTCTCAGATATAAAATCTTCAAAACTCATTTTATTTTCTTCAGCTTCAGCTAAAACTTCCTCATAAGAATAAGAAAATCCAGTTGCTGGATTATAATATTTTTCCATAAAATAATTAGTTTTTAATTTTAGGTTTTCTTAAACCTAAATAATTCCCAAAACCTTCAATTCTACCATCATTATCAACGGGTTTATATGCTATATCTACTCTCCAACCATCTACGCCATTGGATGGATATTGAGCAACCCATTGTAAAGTTTTAGAATCATACACAATTCTTCTCTTACCATCAGCGCTAACTATAGGGTTTGTATTCTTTGGATCAAGAAAAGCTTTATAATTTGAGTTGTTTCGATCTAGCATCTCTGTTGACCACTTATCTTTATCATTATTATTATTATCCGTCGAAGACTTATATTTACTTCCAGCTATTTTTTTAACATACACTTGCATGTCTGTTGTTAATAAACCAGTATCATTTATAATTTTATTTTCTGTGTTTAAATCATTTATAAGCTTTACATCGTCTTCAGTGGCAATTCTTTTTTGATACTCAGAACCTAAGCTTTCCTGTATAAAGTGATCTTTAGTCAAGTTTCCAACCCACTCTTGAAATACTTTTGGATCTTTCCTCATTTCATCAATAGTCATTTCCTTCTCCTTTTTTCCACTTATTATAGTGTATTTCTTTTTAGTATTTGACAAACTAAAACTTTCCCCACCTTGGCCTAGAGTATATCCTATATAATCCTCAAGTTCCCCAATATCTCCTGCAATCATTGTTTTTGCTTTTGCTTCCGCTAAAGGCAGTAACTCTGCATTTAACTTTGTCATGTTTATAACTTGATCAGTGAAATTAGAAGTTTGTCCACCTGAATCCTCACTATAATTCGCACTAGTTGCTGCATATGTTGGAGATATTGTGTCAGTATCCTTTTGGTTTAATTGTATATTTTTTTTTGTTTGTTCTAAATCCAACCCTTGGTTGATTTCACTCATTAAACCATCTTCAGCCCAATCTTCCCAATCTTGATCAAAAGTCAATTTCATTCCGTTGGCTTCAATTTCTTCTTGATATTCTTTTGGCAAATCCAAAAAAGCTTTTGAAGTTTTATCATAAGTTATCTCTGCTTTCACCATTGATTCTCCGTTTTCTCCAGCATAAACATCTGTATCATATGTAACACCATCAAGTGGGGCTTTTCCAGACAAAGCAAAATAAGTCATTCTATTTCTTAATTGTTCTATTCCTTGACCTTTAAACACAAATTTTTGACCATCTTCTCCTCCATCAATATTTTCCCATTCTTTATTTTCTGCTATAATTGATCCTGCTGTTCTTAAGGAATTCCCCATATAAGAATCATACCTATTAACGATCTTAGTATATTTCTCTCTATCTTCTTGACTTAAATTTTTTGAAGTTTTAATTAAAAATTGAGCTTTTTTTGCTCCCATCTTGTAATCCTGCGAACCTTCTTCTCCAACACCGTTTAATAAGTTTCTTGCTGAATCAGTATATTTGTCAAATAATTTACCTTTTTTACCTTTATAATCAGTGAAATTTTTTTGTAAGAGTTTGTTTTCATTTCTGTCAATATCAAACCACATATTTTGATTATATGTATTTGTTTTTTCTTTTTCGTCTTGAAGTTTTTCTTGCTTTTGATTATAAGATGTTATACCTTGAGCAAACTGTTGTCCAACATTTTGAATTGTCTGACCCCATATCTCTCCTGATCTATCTCTTATTACTCCTGGATTCTCGTATGCTCCCATGTTTTTGTTTTATTATTAAGGGTTACCCCAATTTGTTTTAGTTTGGCTATCAAGAATTCCTTGCCATTGACTCTTATCAACAGTAGGTGTTGTAGTGCCGCCTCCAGCCCCTACTTTCCCACATAAGCACTAGCAATTCCACCAAAAGCACTTATGGCACCTCCAATTGCACTAGCTTTTGCAGCATTAGCATCAGCTTCCATTTGAGCAGATTGTTGTATTTGACCAGCGGCTCTATTCATATCCATATTAGTTCTATTTTCTTTAGTTTGAAATTCAAATTGCTTACCTGCAGCATCAGCAGATTGAACTCTTTGACCTTCACTAATAGCAATACCTTGTAATCTTTGTTGCTCAGAAATTTTCATTTTATTTAATTCTGATTCACCTTGAGCTTTTAATTTTTCATTTTGAGATTCTTGTTGTTCTATATTCGCGGCAACACCTTTTTTACTTTGTAATGCGGCTTGGGCTAATGCCGTTGCTCCACCAGCACTTGCACCTGTAGATCTTAATATATCTAATGTATTAGCTAAAGCAATATCAGTCTGTTCCATTTGTATTTCAGCTGCACTTGTGGCAACACCTAAATTACCAAACGGATTACTCATTTGACCACTTAAATCTTTAGCCATACCAGAAAGGTCTTTAGTCCCAGAATAAGGATTAATTATAGTAGCCCTAGCCGCTTTTATATTAGCTAACTCTCTTTCTGCGTTTTTTTTATTTCGCTGTGCTCTTCCTTGTGCTTTTTTAGCTTGGTTAGCACCAACGGCTCCACCTATTGCTGAAACCCCTGCGCCTATCAATGCTGCTGTTAATACTGCCATATTATATTATTTTTACTATTTCGTATGAAGGTTTATCATCTACTTGATAACCTAATTTTTTGTGAGTTTTTATAAGATTTTTATTTCTTCCGATGCTAAATATATATTTTATACCTTGTTCTTTACAAACATTCTCAGCACCTTTAATTAACAGCTCTACGGCTTCATTTCTGTCACTTTCTCTATATTTAGGATTAGAAACAATCCATTCAAGTAAAGCTGCTTTAGAGTTCGTTGTATACAAAAATCCAGCAACTATAGGTTGATTATTTTTCTCAACCATAAAACCTCCTTTACCGTTGTCTGGTAAAAAATCTTTTGATGGCGCTGTCCATTCAGGCCAACTATCCCACCATGATACTAAAGTATCCCAATCAGAATCTTTTAGCACGCGTATATTTAATTCCATTTGATTTGATTTAATATGATGATTCTACAGTGTCCGAAGATACTGAGAATAATTCTTTTTTAGTTGCCGGAAAATTTGTATTGTTTAGTTTAAACTTAACAGTGGAAAAGAATCCTTTAATACCAGATATATCCTCTCCATAAAGAACTTCCCCAAATTGTGGTGTAGTATTTACAATAAGAGCTTGTTGTAAGTTTGCAAAAAACTTATTTTCTTTTCTTTTAAAGTTTAAAG
>Ga0210003_1003867_pt1 | contig 12016 bp, 24 predicted proteins | sample LantaG_FD_182804 | JGI IMG/M metagenome (GOLD analysis project Ga0210003, IMG submission 182804) | Deep subsurface microbial communities from Baltic Sea to uncover new lineages of life (NeLLi) - Landsort_02402 metaG (SPAdes) (version 2) | ecosystem: Environmental > Aquatic > Marine > Oceanic >...
TCGTTCGATTAGGGTTTGCCGACGGTAGAAATAAATCGGGTTGAATTGCTAGACAATGCTCGTTCCAATAAGGAACCAACTTTGTGTCTTTTGCAAGTTTTTCCAAGTCTAAAACTACCATATCATCTCAAAGTGCTTGTTTTGTTGCGTTTGTTTCGTTTTTATGAGGCTGCTCCTTCAGGCGAGCCACCTTTGCTGCGGCGAGACAGTGCTGCCGGGTTAATGTCTTATCACTCATCTTAATCTCCCAGAGTCTCGACATAGTTTAATCCACTTGGGTGGTGTTCCGTAGAAATCACGGTCTGTAGGGTCTACGTAATCTGTAGCGTCTGTGCCAGTTTTACGGGTTAGACGACCAACATACGCGAGCCGATTCGAGTCTTGCATCAACATGTCATTACTTTCATTACGTCATTGCGGAGTTATGGTCTCTATTACAATTCTATCATGAAAATAGAGCCTTGTCAAATGTTTCGGCGTACCCCACGGAAAGATTCTCCCTAGTGGGTCGAAACAACACAGACTTAATCCGCATACCCATAAAAATTGGTCGGCCACGATGATCCATCCACCCACTTACCTCAAGCCTAGCCATCTCGGCTTTGGCACTTTCTTCGCAGTCACAGACTAGAACCTGAAACTACCCCTCTTCTTGTCGTCCTTCAATCATGTAATAAATCTTCAACATTGTTCTCCCTCGTCAAAAACGATGGCCCACATTGAATTGTCCAGAACTAGTCCAATCAGTGCATCAACTATAACCCGGTAACCATTCGGCTCTTGTTCTATGTACATGCTCATGTACTTGTTGTTTGACTGTCGTGGTGGACGCATGGCTACGACTACCGCTGTTCTCTGCCAGGCTAAACTCATCCCTGTATCAAAAGTATCGGCGAAGGACATACACTCTAAAAAGCCATTTGTCCCGCAACCACCAGCAATCATGACCTCTATTTCGGTCCGGGGGGAGTAAATTAAGCTTCGCTGCGAGGATGGAGCCCCATGGTTATCAAGTATCCTACTAGCCTGCCTTAAATTAACCCTGACATTGTCCCTAGTAAGTCTAGGCATGTAAGGTGAGTGATCCTGGTTCACTATGGCCTTGTAGGTTTCAGTCACAATAAAGTTGTCAAGGTTACGTGCAAAGTCTTCCACCAAAGGTTTCAAGTACATTTCCATTAAGAAGCTTGGAGGTCGAGATGTGTCCTCATATCCAATAAAGCATGAACCCCAGAGGCGTTCACTAAGCGATACACGTATAGGGGTATCACCTGGTCGGCGTACCTCAGCAATATCTCCGGGTGCGGCCACGTGGTGTCTAAAATTACACTGGACTGTCTGAGTTAGTGTAGTTGCCTCCTCAAAATAAGAAATCAGTTCATTAAGACCTTCAGTTTCAGTAAACATTGTCAACCTTAATAAAGTGGTAAGGGTTTAACGCGACAAAAAGGATTTCCATCCTCGTCGCATCCGTACAATGCCGCAATGGCATTAGCTTTCTGGCCGTCTAACGTTGCTTCTATAGCAATCCACTCGTTGCTCGAAGCGTCACGCTTCTCTATTATGTAGCAAGTACTCATCGGTTACTCCGTTTTTTATGTGGCTGTGTCAAATAGTGGCAATTCAACCATCCGGGCGCGAGGGGAGCCATCCATATCCTCACCATAGGAAGCAACAAGCAGTTTAGCCTAGGTCTCGCTCAGGCACGCGATGGTTAGTTTCCAGTCATTCATCGACCACTGTACTCTACGTTCAATTATGTAACACTTCATATTACTTGGCATTAGTTTCTTTCTTCGCTATCTTTGCCAACAGAGCCTTTCCCATTTCTTGACTATATAAGCTCACTTGCATACGAAGAAACCGCACTTCACAGAACCATAAGCCTTTTTTATCGCTTCTTCGTTGAAACATCGGCACCCAGTAAGTTTTACTAAACGGCCTGACCCAATTTATGATTATCATATCAACCCTTCACTACCGCAAGCGGTCGCAGGCGTGTCGTGATTTCGACTAAGTCACTTTGGTTAGCCATCACCACGTCAATGTCCTTGTAAGCCCCTGGAGCTTCATCTAGGTCGCTCTCAGTTCGTATACCGTGGATAATCCCTTGGTCGTCGAGTATGGCTTTCTGTTCGTCTAAGGACAGTTCTCGACAAGCTTGTTTTCTACCCATCCTGCGACCTGCACCGTGGGAACAGGAATGAAAACTCTCACGATTACCTAACCCACGCACTATATACGAGCTAGTCCCTTGGCTACCAGGAATGATACCAATCTCATTTTCACGAGCGGACGTTGCACCCTTGCGGTGAATCATCACATTGCTGCCAAAGTGATTCTCCATGCGAGCGTAGTTGTGAGCAATGTTAATCTGTGTCGGACGGTCGAATGGTTCAAAAGCTTCGACCAAGCACTCGTGGACTCTATCCATCATGAGGCTTCGATTAGCCAGAGCATACTCGACACAAAAGTTCATTTCCTCTAGGTAGTGGTCCGCTACCTTGGTATTGAGTGGCAGGAACGCCAAATCATGTGACTTAGGCACCTGGCTTAACCACATGGCATTTAACTCCACAGCCGTTTTGTTGTAAGCGTCTGCCACTTGCTTACCAAGATTGCGCGAACCAGAGTGAATCATCACCCAGAGGCAACCGTCGCTGTCCTCTTGAAGCTCAATGAAGTGATTACCACCACCAAGCGTCCCCAGAGAACACAGTGCATTCCTCCAGTGTTTCTCGACTACTGGGAGGCTATCCGTAGACGGATTGGGCATCGGCAATAAGGTAGCAGACTGAGGCTTCTTATGCCGATTGAAGCCCACGGGGATTCGTTTACGAATCAAACCCATGACTTTCTTGAGCGTTCCGGGGTAAGCGTCAAGAATTGGCGTTTTGATAGCACACATACCACAACCAATGTCCACACCTACAGCGTTGGGGATTACTACACCCATGGTAGCAAGGACGCCACCGATGGGCATCCCGTACCCTTGATGCGCATCAGGCATGAGAGCCACGTGCTTGAAAGCAAATGGCAAGTTAGCAAGGTTCTCAGCTTGCTTCAAAGCACCCAACTCAATATCGTTGAGCCACATTTTGATTGGTAGGTGTTGCGTAGTGTTAATTTCCATCGGTTTCCTTATCTAAAGGTAACAGCATCCATTCCACGGGGGCACAATTCAACAAAGGCAACTGGAGATCATCAATATGAATCTCGATACGCTTCAGATACTTTTCAAACATTCTACGATCTTTGTCACTTAAACTCATTTTAGACTCCTCGGGTGGGTTGATAGGGTAGTTCAATAACTTGACCCCGTGGTTTTCCAACTTCGTTTGTGCCGAATGACTCGGCTATTACTTTTGCTTCTGCTTCGCTTGCACACACCATCTTAGGTACAGAGTTGCCCCAGATACTATACTCGCGGACTAGGTAGCACTTCAACATTGTCGCATCCATGTAAGTTATTCCTCGATTACTTCGTCCGATAGATTGGGTAATTCCAAAATCTTGCCGAGAGTATATCCCTCGCTGTCTTTTCCGTATGATATAGCAAGCATTAACGCATCGTGTAAATGTCCACTGTCATAAACAACCATTGGTATCCAATAACCCTTGTCCCATAGCTTGGGGGCGGACCACTTTGCAGCGATGTAACTCATGTCTACGTTCGCCGCTTTCAAAGATCGTCGAATATCAAGTGACATTCCCGGAAATACCGCAGAGCCTATGTCTGGCGTAAAGGGTTGGGAGACAACACGGGCACGCGGTGATACGTCACCCTTGTTCCATTCCTTCGCTTGAGCCTTGGCGGCTGCTTCGTTCTCAAAGACTCTGGCACCGTACCACTCACCAAATGTCGGACGCAGTTCAACCATGTAACATTCACTCATTGTCGTCCCTACGGTGTATAAGGTAAACTAACTACTTTTGCATTTGGACTTCCGGTTTCATCTTCACCAAAAGCTTCGGCAATCACGTCAGCTTCGTAGCGAGCCTCGCAAATCATTACAGGGAGCCACCCGTTGGCTGAGTGCTCTCGAATTAAATAACACTCTTTCACCTATATCTCCAATTCAATAGGGTAGGTATATGCGATAGGGAACCCTCGCTCGTTCTGTTTAATCATAGCACACTCCCTTATTTGGGGTAATATCCCCAGCTTCAACCCGCCCCATAGTTAAATAATAGGGGAAATCACCTCATATTTCCTGAATTCCGACACGGGGGCCAGCGAATTCAAGTACATCGTCGCGATATATCCAAACATGTTTCCTTACGCGAGCTACGCCACCTAGCCAACGCCACCCCATCGCTGTCATTTTCCAGCCGCCCTTGGTTTCACCAGGCTCAACCATCCCCCAATACTTGAGTCTATGAAAATTGTTCCATTGATATTGTGTCAACCCAACTGTTCGTAATAGAACTTCATGGACCCCCGACTCACCAAACATGAAGAGGGCTGACGCCATCGCTGGAGTTAGGCTAAACCTATTCTCCATCGTAGGAGCACCGCAGCATTCACAGACTGGTTTACCTTTATGAGGTCTTGGCATTACTTAGGCTACTCACCAAATATGACACGGACTAATATCCCAACGGCAGCCAGACTACCAACTACTGTGCCACCTACAAGGGCTAACCCTTTCCAACACCAAAGATGCGGCGGGACCAATACAACTAGAAACATAAACCCCAGTAGAAATAGTATCACTCTCATTGTCTCTCCTCAAAGTGGAAGGCTGTGATTTGAACCCACATTCCTATTAGGGAGCACGGTTTAGCAAACCGGCCCGGCAAACTCGTATGTGGCCGCCTTCCTAATCTACGTGTACAGATAAGTGGTTTGGATTACAACATTGAATGAACTTGCACCGGTGCAGTACAGGTTTTGCCATGACGAAGCCCTGTGCAAGGTAAAAAGCTACGTTCTGAGCGTAGTATGTCTTACCATTGAACACCGCGATGGGATTATTCACACAATTCCGCCGACCCGACCAAATCCAACAATCATCTGGTCCCCAGTTCTTGGGATTCGCCGTCGCCCAGAAGTCTTTGATCTGTTGGTCAGTTAGGTCGGCTAATTCAAGCATCGGCATCGTCCTCGTCGTCATCGTCGGGGAACTGATAGTCACCCACATACATGTGCGCAGGATTACAGCATCCAACGTTATCGCACTTATGATGCACGGGTCTCTTAGTCGGGTCCAACCCGGTAAGAAGGAAAAAGGCCACACGGTGTGCGAAATAGAAATCCCCACTGATTTCAATCACACCGTAGCCGGTCGGATTCTTTCTAGCCGCCCACGGCCAGCAATCATTTTCGCCACGAACATCTACACGGGACCAGAAGCGATCCTTGTCAATTTGCGATAGCTGAAATAGTTCCATCATAATACAACTCCCATCCTCCATTTTCAACTGCGGGCCAGATTGCCTTAGCATAATCTTTGCCCCATAAAATGTCCATAAGCAAAAAAGGTTCGTTATCGTCGCTAATTCCCACAGCCGTTTGATGTGTATCGCCTTCCAGAGCATACCAATCCCGTTCAGGGAATAGTAGCCAACCAATGGCTAAGTTCCAGTCAATCATATAATGACAGGAACCCCAACACCGGTACCAATCAGGTGTCTCAGGTTGCGGGTAGAAGTGGCTTTCAAATTCACCGTACATATCGCAGCAAATCTGTTCCTCTTCCCTCGTTAAATCGTCTCGGTTGTACCCATTCTCTCTTATCCAAGCTTGATATTTGTCAAACTCAGGGGATACCTCAAACTTAGAATCAGCCTGCATACACCAAGCGTCAGTTTGCGAGTACCACCAAGGACCATTTTCTGGTAACCAAGCCCTCCGACCACCTCTGAATTCACACCATTCAGTCATCGCTGTATCAAGAGCATGGAGGGCAATCGGGTCGTCGACGACACGCAGCACGTCATCCCAGTTAGCCTCAAAGTCAAATACTACTGGCTTCAATGGATGCCTCCTAACCTGTCATTGACTTCATCTAATTTTTGAGCTAGCTGATTGTACCCTTCAACATAGCACTTACACGGGAAGACGGTGATAACGTGTTCCATCTGTTCCCAATCAAAAATCGCAGTAGCAAGCACGGACGCACCGCACTTAGCACACACGATTCTCCATCGTTGGTCTTTAGTTTTCATCGTTGGTAGTCTCACTAGGGAATCTTGGTAGTCTCCGGGATATTAGCCTTCGTCGCCGCAATCGCCAGCCTCATCGGCAGGTTTGGCCAATTCGGCACGTATCTCTTCGATAGCATCGGCATTATCCCTCGCCAACTGGCTTCCGTCAGCGTAGACAGCGTCAGCTTTAGCCTGTGCCTCAAATTCTTCCAGGTTAAGTAACTTAGATTCAGGGTCAGGAGCTACAAACGACTTTGCCGCTGGGCTAGTATACTCTTTCTCTTCAGCAGCTATTTGATCGAGTACGACCAACTTCTCGATGGGCAACTTGTCTGTAATCATCTTGTCGATTTGTTGCGATGATACTTCTTTTGGTTCAAGGTCATGGCGACCAGCAAAGATATCAGCCAGGGAAAGATTGGCATCATTTCGACAAGCCGCATTGTATGCTTCGTACCATACATCCAACGATACATAGATTTCAGGGAAGATGGCGTTTGTCAAACCTATGTCACTAGCGTCTGCGATAACTCGAATAAGAATTACCACAGTAGCATCTTCGCTCGGGGTTAGCGTCACACGATACCCGCTGGTGAGACTGGCAGTAATTCGTCCAGTACCGGGGTGCCACTTCCAAGTGTATAGACCTTTCTTGATAATCTTGAGTAAACCAAGCTCAATCGCACTCCGCTGCGGCAAAGTATCCTTCAACATGTCCACAGCCGCTCTAATCATGTCTAAATTACTGTCACACATCTTTTTGGGCTCCGAGTTTAGTAGTTTTCCGACCAGCATAGTTCGTGTATATCTTTAACGGCCGCTTCAATGAGCTTCCGGCAATCTTGAAGCGTCATAGTAAAAGTATCTGACTGTGGCACAGGGAATGGGCAAAGAGTGACGGGTGTTGCCATCTCATAAGCAGCCTGATAAATATCGCCAGAGGCAATGATATCGGCCGACATGAATGTCGCGTCACGGTCGGGAAATTTGACACTCTTAGCAAATTTTATTCTTGTTATCTTCTCGTCGTCTGGTTGGTGTCCACCATCCGGCCACAACATAACCTGTGTATTTTCACCTATGAAAGTACCGACCGGATTACCGTGCAGAGAATACTCTTTCCACACAACATCGGCTCTGTCGATGTAAGTTTTCAACCCGTCAATGATTAGTCGTGCTTCGTATACCTTGTTCCAGTTAGTCAGTGACCCGTAGTCAGCGTGATAGATTACATAATCCTTGTCAGATACTACCCGCTTAAAAGGCAACATAGACCCGGGTGTAACCGTAAAATAGACCCTGCCCTCGACAGTTAGACGTGAAAGTATGTCTCGTATCACAAAACGACGCTGTTTGGGTGTCAGCATGTTGAGCACAAAGGTACAAATGATAGTATCGAACTCACCAGAGGGCATCTTAGGCCAATGTAATGGATCAAAGGTGTCCGAACACCAAAACCACCCGTCATTTTTATCCTTGGTGCCGTAAATAAGAATACGGCCCTTCAAGTACTCGCGGCGAGCTAACTCGTCTAAGATATAACGTGGCGTAGGCATCAGAATCTCAGGGCTAGGTGGAACTTAGTTGCAACAGCATCGTTCGTAGATTGTGTAGGTGGGCTACCCGTGAGCCAAACTTATCAATAAGTTCCATGACCATGAATTCATTACGACCATAGCCATTAGCATCGTCAGTTTCTTCGATAGCCTCAGTAAGCATATCCACTAAGTCAGTTTGCATGGTGTCTAAAATCTTGGAGGCAGCCGCACAACGATTTGCTAAACCTGGGTTAGCTGCCTTCCATTGGTCTGTCTTCGTGGCCTGTGCCTTCTGTGCATCATTAGGGGTAGTCGGGACACTGTCTTGTTGGTCAATGAACTTCTCAAGCATAGCAGTCTGATGCTGCTGCGCAAGCAGAAGTCGCTGCATTACATTGAGTAAGTCGTCGCCAGTTGCCATTTGTTCTCCTTATATATAAAGTATAGCCTATCTTGCCTCAAGTGTCAAGTAATATCACTCGATTTCTAGGAATTACAGCAAGGATACCATCAATGCTCCTTTGGTAACTCTGGGAGGCCCCTTATGATGTACCTCGGGCGGGTGGGTACTACCTTCTCTAGGATTGCCCACGCATAGTTACATACTTTAATCATACCGTCATAATTGATTTTATCCGGTGTATCCGTACTCCTATGGTAATCCGAATGTGTACCAGTGAACAACCACACCACTGGGATGCCCTTATCACTGAAACTGATTTGATCTGATCGCCGTCCTGACTGATACGTGATACTTTTGGCGAAAGGGAAGTCAGATGCTAACGCCCGAATAATCGCATTTACGTCGACTTTTGGAACGTCAGCGTCCCTTCTAGTGTAGTGTAAACGCCCTACCATGTCAAAATTTAGCATGAAAATATGCTGTTTTATAGGCCATTTTGGGTTGTTTGCGTAGAATTTACTACCCACCATTCCCCGTTCTTCGGCGGTGTACCACTGAAAACAGAGTGTGTACTTCGGCCTAGTGCGAGCAAAGCGATGGGCCATCCCCAGAACTGCGGCACTACCGGAAGCATTGTCGTCTGCGCCCGGTCTGTTAGCATATGAATCAAGGTGAGCCCCAATAACGACAACTCCTGGTTCACGTCCCTCTTTCCAAGCAAGTACGTTGTAACAATTCCCCACTTTCTGGAGTTCAGTTTTGTAACCCCAGGACTCGCAGTGCCATCGAATGTATTCTTGAGAGGTTTTCATGTGCTTACTACCTTCACCCCTTGACGCAGAGGCAAAGAAATAAGTGTACGCCTTCAACTCGGCTTCAGTTTGAGCATACAGCGATGCTGGGAACAATAGTATCAACAGGGCCAGAAGTAGTTTACGCATAATGCTTCCTTGATTACTAGATTAGTTGCTACCAAACTTTGCCGCGATACCAAGCCAAAGTACATGTCATCCTATAACGGTATGCGCATCGACCCATCGGAACAGTTCGTTTTCGGTTTGCACAGGGATTTTATTCCGACACTTAGCACACGCCCACCAACGGCTTCCGGTCTCGGCACTCCGGTAGTTCATGGTGCGAACTTGGCGGGTTTTCCCATCTCCCCGTATGAACATGATCTCGCGACAAGTAGTATTACCGGTTTCAAATTCGTGTATAGTGTCACCACCACACGTCGGACATACGTATCTACTCATTTCAACTCCACGAAGCTATGTTCATCCATCCATGTGAATAGTTCTTCAACCGTACTCACTGGTATCGTAAAGTTACAGTTTTCACACGCAAAATACTCACTGGCTTCCCTCAAACATTTACCATCAAGTATAGTGATTTTCCGATTAGGGAAATTGAATCCTAGCATGTGGGAAACTATTTCCTTCTCTCGAAACATATGAATACTAGATCGACCAGCCTCGCACTTGGGGCACTCATAAATAATCATTCTGTCACCTTCCGGAATTCTTCTAACCAACATGCGACGTAACAGCATACGTACGCCTCCTGACCATCATCCAGTGTGACGTAGCACATCTCATACCCCATCTCATCGTCCTCATGACACGAGATGCAGCAATCACACATGTCTGGGAAGCGTTCTTTTAACTCGTAACAGTGTAGCATTAGAAATCCATCAACGCCATAAAGGTCTGACTGGGTGCATTGTTAGGGATAGGGCACTGTGATGTTGCGATTTGAGTCGCACGGTATCCCTCTTCTCGCAGTTCATAGAACCGTCTCTCAAAGTCTTTTCGGTCATGTTCAATGATAACAATCTGTTGAGGCTTCCCATTGTCATATTCATCCATTATCGCCCTAACATAGCTCGAAGGTTATAGCTTACAATAAACACTAACGCAAGAATAGTCAAGGGTGGCACGTCGCCTGTTGTCCACATAGAACTAATTAGCAAGGCCACACAACACCAACAAAATACGCCATACCAACTCATTATAATCGCCCCCATTCTGTTTCGTTTACTTTATGACCGTGATGTACAAGCCATGAACGTTGAATTTCTGTTATCCCACGTTGAGTGCATGTCCAATCATCCAGATTCCAGACACGAATCCAGCCAGCCGCTTCAAGTTCCTTCTCCTCGGCTTTGATAATCCATCTTGCCACAATACTGTGATCTCTGGAATCACAGCCGTACCATTCACCCCCAGGGCTAAGCCAACCGCATGAGGTCTGGTAGTTTTTAAGCATTCCGGTACGAGTCCAATCCAATTTCTGTAAGTCTTCAGCCTCGCAAGTGTCCAACACTTTGTCATCTTTATGCTTTGGAACAAGACCACCAGCATAATTCACCCAGTATCGCCCACGGTCCTCAACCCAGAAAGGGGCACCCCACCATTTCGTCTTCAGTAAAAAGAATGTGTTCATGAGTTTCGTACTACCTTTGTATATGTCTTAACCAATTCAATTTGGCCTTCGTCGACACACTTGTTGACCAGTGAAAATCCGCCGTCCAATGCAAAAGCGATAACACGGGCATCTATAGTGGTAGACGCCCTTATCTTGTAACGTGTGGTGTTACCTACGGTCTCAGGGAGAACCTCGACAATGTAGTTTCTCACGCGAGTTTCTCCCAGTTAATGACTTCTTCAACGTCATCCTGTTCCGGCATACTTAGCTGCTCCCATAAGGTACCAAGATCATCCTCCATCTGTAGACCCCTTTCAGCGTCTCTTTCAGAGGTGGGGAGCCTGTCAAACTTACGATACAGCTTCAAATATTTCCGTACATTCTTACTAGACATTATTCTTCTCCACACATTTTGGGCAAAAATACAGTGCTTCTAATACTCTTCGCGGTGCTCGCTTACGGCACACAGCACACCGATACCGTTTTCCTTTGAAGTCAGACGTTTTAGGTTTCTTTGGTTCTTTATTCATGTTGCTACCCGTTTTAGAATATCCCCTCGTGATATGGTAAAATGTTTGTAGCATTGGTAACTACGATGCCCAGTACAATGTTGTCTTCGTCTCGTAATATGTAATTACCACGCACTGTTTTCCAATGGTTCAACAGAGAGGTCTTAGTGACCCACAGAACTTTGGCATATTGTTGAAATCTGACTAAATACCAAATCATTTTAACTTCCGAAGTTCTGCAAGAATAACTTTGAAATCGTCAACAGCCATACGTATTCGTGCCCCGTCAACCTCGACCAAATCATCTGGGCGGCTCATGCCTCGGGGGCCGGGGTCTACCTGGTCCAAGAGACGGGAATATCGAGCCGAGAGTTCATTCACTAAATTTGTTATATGGTATCTACGATATCTCATTATCGCTGCTCCGTAAGTTTGGTGTTTCTAGGAAGACACGGAAGGCGTCATGGACATTTAGTTGTAGTTGTGGACTGAGTTGTGGATACAACCTCCCCACGTCGTTACAAAATTCTGCGTGGGCGTGGCTACCAACTTCGGCTCGCTCTCGACCAATCAATGCCATGAGATATTGCTTGCCCAAATCTAGTAAGCCATTGTCATTGGGACCAACTACATAGACTTCGTAATACTCACAATCATATCCGGGCTCTATGAGTTCTGCCACCGTGCGATCAATAACGTGAGGTCGAATACAGTATCCAAGTCTATCAAAAGGTTTGGTAGCAGATACCATCCACCAGTTGCATGTAATGCACCGTTTCATTCTTCTAGCCTCTCTAAAGCCTTGTGATACCGCCCAGCCCGCCCGTCTAATACTTTGATACCCGATAGCAAACTCTTGCGACACTTGCTTAAAAACGAAACAAACGAAACATTGTTTGTTGGGATGTTTAAGGTGCAAGTTACCTTGTTATTGCCCTGAGGAAAATTCCCCGGGCGGCGTTAATGTCTCTATCCATCCTAATAGACCC
>Ga0210003_1003868_pt1 | contig 12016 bp, 9 predicted proteins | sample LantaG_FD_182804 | JGI IMG/M metagenome (GOLD analysis project Ga0210003, IMG submission 182804) | Deep subsurface microbial communities from Baltic Sea to uncover new lineages of life (NeLLi) - Landsort_02402 metaG (SPAdes) (version 2) | ecosystem: Environmental > Aquatic > Marine > Oceanic >...
CTGTCTTCCACAATAGTTTTACGCATACGTGTCAACTCTCTTAGATCAGCCTTGGGACCAGACGGCAGGTTAACATGTAATCCACTTCCAATCATGACAATCTGAGCTATTACCTTCGGATCTTTATTATCTGTCTTATTTGATGTATTATCGGTTATATCTTTAAACCTCTTCGTATGTTTACTATTAACCTGTAATAAAGTATAATCTTTTTGATTCTTCATATAATTGGCAAACGGGATCCAATAGTTACCTGTCGATTCAAAAGCTACAATAACATTCTCTATCTGGTGTCGCTTTTTAAAGTCAACAATCCTATTTAACAGAGTATTAAAACCTTCAGAAGTATTCTTAAAGGTAAATGCCTTAAAATCTTCGATTGATAGTGTTCTCATAAAACCATAATGGGTTTCTTTTCCAATATCTATTCCTACAATCAGAGTTTTTTCTCCAATTTTTGTAAATTTGTTGTATGTATTCATTTTGAACTGCTTTTTTGTTTATCCGCTATTAAAATTAACTTAAAAGCAGTTCTTTTTATTTATTCCTGCAATATAGTAAGCTCGCTAAAACAGCCCACCGGGCTCAGCGCTCAGCCTGGCCCCTCCCTGAAATTAGCCACCGGCTAATTTCTTAACGGTCGGTCCTGCTCGGCCCTATTGCCGGGCCGTTAGCTTTAATTGAGTGCTAAATGTATCCCTTTCCTAGCTAACGGTAAAATAAGATCGACATCGTATAAAATTTTGTATAATCTTTAACATCCTTTACTTAAATTTAAATCTTAGAAAGAATATTGTGGCAAAAAGATGACATATAAAACATTCAAATATGAAAGATATAGTTAGAATTTTATTGAGAATAATATTACTATTCATAATTCTTTTTCTAGTAACCCGGACATTTAAAAGAGCGGATGAGAAAATATTTTTATTCCCAGCAAGATCTTATTATTCTAAAGGAAATGCACCTGATAGTTCAAGAAGGGAAATAATCGGTCAATTAAAAAAATTTCAAGATGGTTATTCTAAACGAGATACAAAGAACATTGACGCTTTTATGCAATCACTTTATTCTAAAGAAAATATCCTGATTCTTGGGACAATGCCTGGTGAAATATGTAGTGGTTATGAAAAGGCAACCAGATTAGTAAAAACAGATTGGGAATCTTGGGGTGATTGCAAATTCGTAATTGATAGTGCAAACATTTCATCATTAGGAAATACTGCATGGTTCTCGACAAAAGGCTATGTTAAATTTGACCTATCAAGACTTCTGGTCATTCCATTACGGTTAACCGGAGTAATGGTAAAGGAGGATCAAGAATGGAAATTCCAACAGCAACAATTTCAGTTTGATATTGACTTCACTTTCAGTCTAATCGCAACATTGATACTTTCAGCTTGGATTCTAATTAGTTTAAGTACTCTTGCGATTAAAACTGTGAAAATGGTAAGAAATAAACAATTTGATCCACACAATTAAGTTATAGGTATCGTAAGCTCGAAATATATTATATCAAATTACTAACGTAGCGATCAAAAAGGGCTTCCACAGAGTGATTGCTTATTAAATGCAACTAAAGCTAACACGGACAATATGGGTAAGTTGTTTCCCGCTTTGCGGGACAACTTCCCTGACATCCCGCAAAGCGAAATCGTCAGGGGTTTTTGCATTTACTACTGCTTTTAATACGGCTTTAAATACGTAGTTATACCCTATCTCCGCATTAGTGCTCGCGTCGGGTAACACGCCCCCGCGGCCCTGCTACGCTACCGACTCCGCCTAGGCTTCGTCGGTCAAAGAAAGCTTCGACAGGGCAAAACAGGCTGGCCCTATGAAATATGGCCCCTGCGAGGTCTTCGCGTTATTTCATAGGGCGAGCGCTGAAGCTACTCTGCGGAGGCGCTACCGAAGGTGTCGCTATCCCGACATAACATGTCGGGACTTAACGCTCGGCCCTATTGCAGGGCCGTTAGCGTTAATTGGTGAAAAATTCCAACTATACAATTCCTGATTTGGCAGAGACAAAAATCAGGATTCAAAGAACGCTAACTCATTAGGTATGATAAGAAATTTGTAGCCATACGTGCTAATCATCAAAATGTATTTATCCTGACAACATACACCTTAGATTTTTATAGTATCTATGAAGGCGGATATAACAAAGAAATAGGAAATAGAAATCCCTCACAATCAAACGTTATTGATATAAATCGTCTCATACACTTTTTATGCTTGAATTAAAATAAAGTTGACTTTAATTAAACTAAGGTCTAAATTTGTTTAGGATTCTTATAAATCTAGATAAAAAATACTTCAATATGAAAAGGATTTTATTTTTAATAACCATTTTTTGTGCATTAGAGGCAAATGCACAGACCTATATTATTTCTTTTACCGGAATCGGTCCATCGACAACAGTATCATCTGTTGAAGTTGAAAATTTAACATCAGGTGCAACAGCTAATATAACCAGTAGTGGCCAAACTTTAACATTGACAGTCACAACTAGTGTCAATTTGATCGATAACAAACAATCAAAAGAATTGAAGATCTACCCCAATCCGATGACTGACAATTCTATTTTGCAGGTTTATCCTCCTGCTGCCGGAGATGCAATTATAACTGTATTTGATATGACAGGGAAGCAAGTTGCTCAAGTTCAGAGTTATTTAAACAATTATCTACAGGAATTTCGTCTTTCAGGTATAAATAGAGGTTTGTATCTGGTCAGTGTTAAGGGCAGTACATATCAATATTCAGGAAAATTATTAAGCAATGTCAAAGTAAATGGAACAGCAAGTATTGAGAAGGTTAGTAATAATGTTCCGTCGGGAAATGAAAAAACAACAAAAACGGATTCTAAAGGTGAACCAGGTACTATAAATATGGAGTATACCACCGGGGACAGGTTAAAATTTATTGGCATATCAGGAAATTACAGTACTGTAATAACTGATATACCTACAGAGACCAAAACTATTACATTCAATTTTATTTCCTGTACAGATGCAGATAATAACAACTATCCGGTGGTAGAGATAGGTACTCAGATTTGGATGGCAGAAAACCTAAAATACTTGCCATCGGTTATTGGTCCGGGTACAGGTTCAGAAACTATCCCATATTATTATGTGTACGGTTATAATGGAACTAATGTAACAGATGCCAAAGCCACAGCAAATTACACCACTTATGGTGTTTTATACAACTGGCCGGCAGTCATGAGCGGTGTATGCCCCACCGGTTGGCATGCCCCAACTGATCTTGAATGGACAGAATTATTTGATTATTTGGGAGGTGAAAGTTTAGCCGGTGGAAAACTTAAAGAAACAGGCACCACGCACTGGACTTCACCAAATGAAGGAGCAACAAATGAAATAGGTTTTACAGCCCTTCCCGGGGGCGACCGTGACTACGATGGAGCGTTCTACTACATTGGGGACTACGGTCTTTGGCGGTCGGCTACGGAGTACGATTCTTCACTTGCATGGAGCTTTTTCCTGTTCTACAATTACAGCACTGTTAACAGTAACAATAGCTATAAGAAGTATGGATTTTCTGTTCGTTGTTTGAAGGATTAGTTTATCAGATTCATTTGAATATTTTTCTATTTGATTATTTGGGGTATGGGGCTTTGCCCCATCGAATTTTTGCGAATAGCGAGAGCAATGTCAAGCCGAGCAAAAATCACTGAAAGTAATTTTTTTTTAAGAAATGGGATTACATCAATAACTTCCTGTATATAAAGCTTGTTATGACTTGCTTTTGGAAATATTTCGTTTTACTAAGGAATTTAGCAAGGAGTATAAATATACTGTAGGTGAAAGTCTAATAAGGGAGAAAAACAAAACAACGAAATGCCAACACGGTCAATAAAATTAATAGGTTTCCCGCTGCGCGGGATTTATTTACGCTCGGCCCTATTGCCGGGCTATTAGTGTTTATTGGTGAAAAAACTTACTGTGACTATTCAAGTCTAAGTATTAACCATGGACCATGACCAGATGAAGGCTTCTCGGGATTACAGGTAAATAACTGGTTAAAAGATAAACCGCGGCATCTTTTTTGATTTGCGATAATTGCTTTATCCTGCTGATAATGTCTGTGTTAAAAAAAACTTGACTTTAATCAGAATTATGTTTAATTTTACTCTGACAACATGATCTAATTCGTAATATCATCATGCTAAACATAAGAATTCCAAATAGTTTTTTAAAAAACTAGTATCTATCTATCATCTATTTAGTATTCATTAGTGTTACCTGTTTGAATATAAATAGTGTGTATCTGTTTTGATCTGAAATAAGTATTCTAAAACTTAATTAAGAAACATGATAAAATTCAATGTTGCACTTGTTGTATTTTGCCTGTTTGGATTTGGAACAGCAATACAAGCCCAAAATGCGATCCCTGCCTCAGGCGGTAATGCTTCAGGCAGCGGAGGTTCGGCCAGCTATACAGTTGGTCAGATTGTATATATAACTAACACAGGGACAGATGGCTCTGTAGCCCAGGGAGTTCAACAACCTTTCGAGATCTCGGTTATAACAGCAATTGAACAAGCTGAAGACATTACCCTTGTTTGCTCTGTTTATCCAAATCCTGCAAGTGACTTCCTTACTCTTAAAATTGAGAATTATGACAATAAGAGTTTATCCTATAAGCTTTTTGACGTAAACGGGAAACTTCTGGAAAATAAAAAAGTGACTGGTATTGAAACTACTATCTCAATTGCAAATATGCTTCCCAACCTCTATTTACTGAAAGTCATTGACAAACAAAAAGAGATTAAAACATTCAAAATAATAATAAACTAAGATCCATGAAAAAAGTATTTACATTTCTGGCAGTAGTATTAATAACTACAAGTTTGTTCATACAACAGCAAGCAGGTGCACAGACACCTCAAACGATGAGTTACCAGGCAGTAATTCGTGATGCAGGAAATGCACTTATTACAAGTCAAAACGTGGGGATGCAAATAAGCATTTTGAAAGATGGAAGCCCTGTATATGTAGAAACTCATGCAACCAGTACAAATGCTAATGGTCTTGTTACAATTGAAATCGGGGGTGGTACACCTGTTACAGGAACTTTTTCAGGCATTGACTGGTCGTTAGGTTCTTATTCAATAAAAACCGAAACCGACCCGACAGGAGGGACAAACTACACTGCAATAGTTGGAACAAGTCCAGTATTAAGTGTCCCATATTCATTATATGCGAAGACTGTTGCCGGCTATACAGAAATCGATCCGGTTTTTACCGCGTGGGACAAATCAACCGGAATAAGTATAACTAACACGCAAATAAGTAACTGGTCATCTGCAACATCGGGCTTCTTAACCGAAATAACTTCGGGTCAGGTTACAACAGCTTTGGGGTTTACCCCTTATAATAGTACAAATCCATCAGGGTACACTTCAAACACAGGAACAGTTGCATCCGTCGCAATGTCTGCACCTGTAGGATTGACAATAACCGGATCACCTATAACAACCTCAGGTACACTGGATCTGACATTGACCTCTGGTTATGCAATACCGACAACAGATCAATTATTTCCCGGCTTCGGCACAACCGCAGATAAAGCTGCAAATGGTAATCACACTCACGATTATTCAGGAGAATATGCGGCATTGATTCACGACCATAGCGATATTTACGAACCTGTAATTGCTGCCGGTACAGCCTCGCAATATTGGAGAGGCGACAAATCGTTTCAGACATTAAGCACAGACGCAGTTACCGAAGGTGCAAACCTGTACTACACCGATACAAGGGCGAGAGCAGCAATATCATTAACAACAACAGGAAATTCAGGAGCGGCCACTTATACTTCAGGAGTGATTAATATCCCGGATTATACACTTTCGGGATTAGGCGGACAATACGAACTCAACGGTACAGGATTAGTCCGTATGACCGGAACATCAGTAAGCTATGATAATAATACTTATCTGACCGACTTCACGGAAACCGATCCTAACGCTGTTTTAATTACCGGTGATCAAATAGTTGCAGGCAATAAAACTTTTACCGGAACAACCACCGTCCCGGTACCTGTCAATGCAACTGATGCTGCCACAAAAACTTATGTAGATGCTTTATTGGCACGAATAGAAGCATTGGAGGAATCTGATATATTAAATAATGGTTTTACAGATACACGTGATAATAATCATTATACTGCTGCAAAAATAGGTAATCAAATATGGATGGCAGAAAACCTGAAATACTTGCCATTGGTTTATCGTCCGGGTACTGATTCGCAAACATATCCATGTTATTATGTTTACGGTTATAATGGAACCGTTGTAGTTGATGCCAAGGCAACTGCAAATTACACTACATACGGTGTTCTTTATAACTGGACTGCAGCAATGAATAGTGCTGGCAGCAGTTCTTCTAACCCAAGTGGAATACAAGGCGTATGCCCAACAGGTTGGCACTTGCCAAGTGATGCTGAATGGACAGAATTAACAGATTATTTGGGAGGTACAAGTGTAGCCGGTGGCATACTAAAAGAAACCGGCACAACACACTGGGCAAGCCCCAATACAGGTGCAACCAACGAAACCGGCTTTACAGCCCTTCCGGGTGGCTTCCGTAATTATTTTGGAGTATTCCTCGATATTGTCTACAGCGGTTACTGGTGGAGTGCTACTGAGTACCCAGCTTCGGATGCCTACTACCGGATCATGTACTGCGGTAACAGCGATGTGAGCAGTAGCTACTACTATAAAAATGTGGGATATTCTGTCCGTTGCGTTAGGGATTAATTTATTTGATTCATTTGACTATTTGATTTATTTGTATATTTCCGGGAACCGACCAACGGGAGCTTATGAGCTGTAGCGAATAACCGGTTGATTTTTAATTTTTTAAAATGGTATTGTACTATGATTTTCCTGTTTACAGGGATACTTATAAACTGATTTTGAAAATATTCGAGTACACTAAAGATTTTTCTAAAGAGTATAAATACATGCTTGGGCAGGATATGAAACGAGATATAATCCGTTGGCCAGCCTGCATCGGGAAACACAACCTCCACTTCAAGCTGGCCCTATGAAATATGGCCCCTGCGATGTCTTTGCGCTTTTTTATAGGGCGAGCGCTGAAGCTACTCTGCGGAGGCGCTACCGAAGGTGTCGCTATCCCGACATAACATGTCGGGATTTTAACGCTCGGCCCTGGTGCCTGGCCGTTATAAGCAAAGCAACGCTGCTCCAAATGAGAGTTCTGTGATTAAAAATATCTATTCAGAATCATTATATTTGAGGACGCAATTTGCGACCTCAAAAAGAGGCGGAATAAGATATGCCCCAATGGCATTTACAGAACAAGGAGTTGCAATGCTTTCATCTGTATTAAATTCTGAAAAAGCTATCAAAATAAACATTGAGATAATGAGAGCTTTTGCGAGATATCGAGCATTACTTATTGAAAATCAGGACCTAAGAATTGAAATCAGAGCAATGGATGAGAAAATAAACAAAGTGTTTAAATTCTTACTCGACAGAATCGATGCTCTTCATCAAGACAAATCAGCTCCAAGAAAAATGATTGGTTTCAAGAGACACGATTCAAAAAAGATTAAAATAGCTCTGCTTATAACACGGACAATAAAATTAATAGGTTTCCCACTGCGCGGGACGACTTCCCGTAAAGCGGGATCGTCGGGGGTTTTTGCAAACTGCTTTTCTTCCATTCACTCAGCAACACAACCTCCCTTTATTGCCGGGCCGTTATATGTAAGGTTCTAAACCCCAGTCACCTAGACTAGCATGACAGTCGCCTTACATATACAAAAGCAATAATTTCCATTTATATTCCAGGACTGCCAACACGCAAGCAAGAGTTTGGCAGCCGCCACTAAGACGGCCTCCCCAGCTGCCAAACACAACTTGTCCCGATTCATCGGGATGCTTTTTTGCCAACCCGGACTTCTCCATCTCTTGACAACTTTATAATGAAATGACAGCTCCTGTCAGTTAACCTGGACTTGCAAAAGCCATCTAATCATGTAATTTACTATTAAGATTGTATTTTGCACCCCAGTATCAGGACAAGAGACACAAGTTGCATCTTTGACAGTTTCAGTCAAATAACTTTTTTTTCATTATAAAACAATACAGGGCATTCATATTTTTGTATAATTTTTTATAAATTGCAGTTTAACAAAGGGAGTATTCTTAAGCAAGAATCTTACTTCAACATCATGACAATAACAAAAATATTCACTATAGGTATTCTCTTATTTATTTGTATTCCTGGCGCTGGACAAACAACAATTAAGCTTTCTAAACCTCGACTTGAGCTAAAAGATAACAAAATAAATATCTATTATGACATTCTAAACAGCAACCAAAACGACAAATTTAAAGTATGGATAGAAGTAACTGATTCTACTCAAAACAAAATTATACCAATATCTATTACCGGAGACTTAGGAGAAAACGTAACAGGGGGTAACAATAAGATGATTATCTGGGACTTTGTTTCTGATAGTATTTTCCTGGATAACGGAATATATGTTCAACTTAACTCTGAATTATTAATATCACCTGAAATAAAAGAAGTATCAAAAGCTCAGGAATTAATGAAACCTGAGAAGATAATTAAACGAGGAGGAGTAATTTTCCAGTCAGTTATTTTTCCGGGATGGGGATTATCTCGAATTAATAAGGGCAAACCACATTGGATAAAAGGTGTGGCAAGTTATGGATGTATAGCCGCATCGGTATTATACAACAAAAAGGCTATTTCAAGTTATAATAATTATCTTGACTCTGATATTGCACAGGATATTAATAACTTCTACAATTCTTCTGTAAAAGAAGACAAGCTCTCAGAAGTATTTGCCTACAGTGCAATAGGAATTTGGGCGATTGATTTTATATGGACTATTGCCGGTTCATCAAGGCTAAAAGATAATGAGTTTACCGGCCAGGCAGGGAAGGTTATGATCTATCCGGTTTTTGAACCGAAGTATAATGTCTCAATGCTGACTTTGAAACTAAAGTTTTGATTTTTTAATTATCTAATCCAATACAGCCATGAAACAGAATAAGACTATATATATTTGCGCTTTACTCTTTTGCAGTCTGTCACTTAAAGCACAGGTAATAACGAGTGAAAAATCATATCTGCCTCTAAAAAACAAACCAAAAATTGAAATAGCTGAAAAAGCAGATACTAATCCTCCAGAAATAAAAATTATTTCTCCTACTGTCAGACAGGGTACTAAATACACAAGCACAGTATCGGAAATAAACCTGATTGGAAAAGCGACAGATGAAAATGGTATAAGCTCTGTTATCGTTAATTCTGAAGTTAAGGAGATTTCAGAAGCAGGAGTATTTACAGCGAAGCTATTATTAGAACCGGGAGATAATGAGATAACCGTTATTTCAATGGATAGCAAAGACAATTATTCGGAGAGGAAGTTTATTATAAATTACACACCCCCCAAAGTAACTTTTGCTGATATAATTAATAAAGAATCAAAATATTATGGTCTCATCATAGGTGTTAGTAACTACCAGGATCCGGCTATTTCAAATCTTGATAATCCTATTTTAGATGCTCAGAAGTTATATGATGTATTGACCACCAACTATAATTTTGATAAAGAGAATATCCTGTTTGTCAAGGATGCAAAACGGGGAAATATCATAGAATCTCTCGATATTCTGGCAAGTAAGATGACTGCCTATGATAATCTTTTAATATTCTATGCCGGACATGGATGGTGGGATCAGGAATCTAATAATGGTTATTGGTTACCTGCTGATGCTATGAGAAGCAATAAAACAGATTGGTTTCGTAACAGCACATTGGTTGACTATTTGAAAGAAATTAAAGCTAAACATACACTATTGATTGCTGATGCATGTTTTGGAGGAGCAATTTTCAAGACCAGGACTGCTTTCACCGATGCACCAAAAGCAATTGAAAAACTTTATGAGCTACCAAGCAGAAAGGCGATGACAAGCGGAACCCTTACTGAAGTCCCTGACAGGAGTGCATTTATTAAATATCTTGTTGAACGGCTTGAGAATAATACTGAGAAATATCTGTCATCTGAGCAATTATTCAGTAGTTTTCGTATTGCCGTTATCAACAATAGTGATGTTGTTCCTCAATATGGGGAAATAAGGAATGTAGGCGATGAAGGTGGCGATTTCATTTTTATCAAAAAGTAAACTGAATAGAATTAACTCGTTTCAAAGAATGTTTTTTTCAGAAAATAAATTCTCGCATTTTGCTGTTTACCTGACAATAACAATGCTTCTGTCTTTGTCTTTGCTACTTAGATGTAAAAAATTAGACCCGGAACGAGTAGTAAAGATCAAAACAGGGTCAATTACTGATATTAGTTACAATTCCTGCTCAGTCGATGGAACCATCCTCGACATAAGTAAAAACGGAATTGATCAATATGGTTTTTGCTGGGCTGTAACACAGAACCCGACAATTGAAAATGACAAAACTCAATTTGGTGCAAAAAACTCAACCGGCAATTTCTCGGGAAACCTTACAGGTCTATCTCCAAATACAATTTATTATGTAAAAGCTTATGCTACAAATAGTCAGGGCACTTGTTATGGAAGCCAATTGAGCTTTACAACACTTTTAAATATAACAATCCCGACAGTTACAACAACGGATGTTACAACCTTTACATCAACATCTGCCACTGTAGGTGGTAATGTCACTTCCGATGGCAATGCAACGGTTACTGACCATGGAGTTTATTGGGGCACATCCCAAAATCCTGAATCAACCGGAACAAAGCTTCAAATCGGGAGTGGAACAGGAACATTCTCAACAAGCTTATCCGGGTTAAGTCCGAATACAACCTATTATGTAAAAGCATATGCTACTAATAGCCAGGGAACTGGTTATGGAAATGAAGTTAGTTTTACAACTACTTCAACAGTAACCGACATTGACGGCAATGTTTACAACACCGTAACCATTGGCACCCAGGTCTGGATGGCCGAAAACCTGAAAACTACAAAATACAATGATAATACAAGTATTCCTCTTGTTACTGATAACACAGCATGGGCAGCATTAACCACATCTGGCTACTGCTGGTATAATAATGATGCAGCAACCTATAAAGCTACTTATGGAGCCTTATACAACTGGCATACAGTAAACACGGGCAAATTATGTCCCACCGGCTGGCATGTACCTACTGATGCCGAGTGGACAACCTTAACAACCTATTTGGGAGGAGAAGGTGTTGCCGGAGGCAAACTCAAAGAAACCGGTACAGCCCATTGGATAAGTCCTAACACCGGAGCTACCAATGAAACAGGTTTTACAGCTCTTCCGGGTGGCTTCCGTGACTACAATGGACCATGCTACTACATTGGAAGCTACGGTCTCTGGTGGAGTTCTACGGAGTACTCTACTACTTCGAGCGCCTGGCGCAGGACCATGCACTACGATAACACCAGTGTACTCAGAGACTACTTCGATAAGCGACTTGGCTTTTCTGTTCGTTGTGTCAGGGATTTTTGAGTTATTTGACAATTTTCCTATTTGACTATTTGATTTACTACCGCGAAGCGGTCGATTTTTTTTGAATTATGGCTACTTATGACGAACTACCTGTATATAAAGCAACGTATGATTTGCTACTCGAAATGTTTTGCTTCACAAAAGATTTTAATAAGGAATTTAAATATACGGTAGGTGAAAGTATAAAATACTACACTATTCCTAAAATTATCCGGGCCATTTGAATGTATTTAATGAACCCGTCTCGCCACTCGTCGAGATTGAGGATTGTACACAAAGTTCTTTTACATCTGGACAGTTTTAAAACTAACCCTACATATAACACGGACAATAAAATTAACAGGTCCAGCCTCCTCCGCCAGTCGGCGGATTCGGCCTTCGGTCGTCTAAGTCGACCTATGGCCGACGAAGACGGCTGGCACAGTTGTCACGCTTGCCCCTGCCCTGGCATCCCGCAAAGAGGGATCATCAAA
>Ga0210003_1003869_pt1 | contig 12016 bp, 9 predicted proteins | sample LantaG_FD_182804 | JGI IMG/M metagenome (GOLD analysis project Ga0210003, IMG submission 182804) | Deep subsurface microbial communities from Baltic Sea to uncover new lineages of life (NeLLi) - Landsort_02402 metaG (SPAdes) (version 2) | ecosystem: Environmental > Aquatic > Marine > Oceanic >...
GGGGACGTGCAGGCTGCGTTGACTCCTGATGTGGGCTGTCGGTGGTAGGCGTCGCACAGCCGAGCGTGGCCCGATCTGTAGCCGAAAAGTAATCTCATCGATACTTTTCCCGCGATTTGCCGATGTACGCGAGACGCCCGGGGATACATTTGCCTTCATCATTCGTTTACCTCGGGGGAAATCATGGGTGCTTCTGAGGCGCCGGTAGTTTCTCGGACAGTGTGCCCAAAGTAGAATTTGGGTTTACTGAACGGAGTTGTTGTGGCTCGGAGGAATACGAGATATACGCCCGAATTTCGGGAGATGGCGGTCAAGGAAGTGATCGACCATTCCAGGCCGATCGCGGATGTGGCCCGCGAGTTGGGGATTGTGGAACAAACGTTAGGGAACTGGGTCAAGAAATATCGGCAGACCCATGTCGCAACAGATGTGGAATTATCCATTCCGGATCGGGCGCGATTTAAGGAACTCGAACGCCAAGTCCGGGAACTCAGAATGGAGAACGAATTCCTGGGAAAATCGGCGGCCTTCTTCGCGAAGAAGTTCCGGTGACGGCGAAATACGCCTTCATCGAATCCGAAGAAGGCTGTTATCCGGTTCTCTCAATGTGCCGATGGGCGCGGGTATCGCGGTCGGGCTACTACGACTGGTGCAGTCGGGCGCCGTCGGCGACCGCGGCGCGCCGCGAGATCCTCGAAGCCGAGGTCCGGTTCGCGTTCAGCCATTCTGATGGCACTTATGGCTACCGGCGAATCCATGCCCAGCTTGTCCGCTGGGGCACCGCGGTGGATCCGGAAACAGTCCGGGTGATCATGCGTGAACTGGACTTGGTGGCGTGTCAACCCAGGCCATTTCGGCCGACGACCACGATCGCCGGCGATGCCGGATCGCTACCTGACCTGGTGGGCCGGGATTTCACCGCCGACGCGCCGGGCCGCAAGCTGGTTGGCGACATCACCTATATCCGGACCTGGGAGGGCTGGCTGTATCTCGCGACGGTGCTGGACTGCTATTCCAAGAAGGTCCTCGGCTACGCGATGGCCGATCACATGCGCACCGAGCTGGTTGCCGACGCACTCCGTATGGCGGCCCGCAATTTCGCTTTCACGGTGGGAAAGACGGTATTCCATTCCGACCGCGGCACACAGTATTTGTCCGAGGAATTTGCGGCAGTGACCAAAGAATTAGGTGTGCTGCGGTCGGTGGGACGGACCGGAATCTGTTACGATAATGCGTGGGCGGAATCGTTTAACGGCACTCTGAAGAACGAGCGGGTTTATCGCACTCAATACCCTACTCGCGGGCATGCGCGAAAGGATATCGCCCGCTACATCGAATTGCGGTACAACCAGATCCGACTCCATTCGGCGATTGGATATCGCACGCCAAATGAAGTAGAGTCAGATTGGCTCGATCAAAAGAAAACAGCCTGAGAAACCAAAATCTCACTGTCCGAAAAGTGTCCAGCCCCTCAGGTGATCGGTGTCGAAATTTGTGGGGTTGTGTTGTGGGAGTGGGCCGGGGTCAGGCGGCGGGTTCGAGGGTGACGCGGTAGCCCATTGCCATTAGTTGCGTGACGTGGTTGCGTGTTCTGCGTTCGGTGTTGATCCGGGTGGTGTGGTAGTCGGCGCCGAGGTCGCGGAACCGGGCGGTGGGGTCGTTGAGCATGTTCCAGATGATGACCAGGATGGATCGGGCGACAGCGACGAGGGCTTTGAGTTTGCCGCGGCGTTTGACGATGCGCCGGTAGCGTTCGCCGAGGAAGGTGTTGGTTTTCGCGGCTGCGGCGGCGGCCTCCCCGAGCGCCCCTTTGAGATACGGGTTGCCCTTGCCGGTCTTGCCGCCGCGCTGGATCGCTCCGGACTGGATGGTGCGGGGGCATAGCTTGGCCCATGACACCAGGTGCGCGGCGGTGGGGAACCGGCTCATGTCGAGCCCGATCTCGGCGAGGATGATCTGCGCGGCGCCGGGGCCGATGCCGGGAATCTCATCGAGTCGCTCGATCGTGGTCAACCCGCCGGCGTTGCGCGAAGCAGGGTTTGCTCCGCCGGTGGTGTCCCCATCGTTGACATCCTCGGGTTGCATCGCGGTGAGCAGCTCCTCGATGCGGGTGGTGAGGGTGGCGATCTGGGTGTTCAACGCGTCGATCTGGTCGAGCAGCATCCGGGTTAGTTCGGCGTGGTGATCATCGAATCGGCCGGTCAACGCCTCGACCAGGGCGCCGTGCTTGGCGCGCATTCGGCCGCGGGCCAGATCGGCGAGCCGGCGTGGGTCGCGTTCCCCGGCGATGAGCGCCTCGAGCATGTCGCGCACCGACAGCGTGTCCAGGGTCGAGGCCACCGCCGAGACCTTGATCAGCGCGTCCTCGAGCAGCTTCTCCAACCGCTGCCAGTACCGGGAACGTTCCCGCGTCAGATCGATCCGTAGCCGGGTGTAGTCCCGCAACTCCCGCACGGGAGCGGGCGGCACGAAGCTGGGCCGCAGCAAGCCTTTCTCGGTGAGCTTGGCTAACCAGACTGCGTCGAGTTTGTCGGTTTTCGGCCGTCCTGGCACGTTCTTGACGTCGCGGGCGTTGACTAGCTGGACCGACAAACCCGCCGCCTCCAGCAGGTAGAACCAGATCCGCCAATAGTCCGAAGTCGACTCCACGGTGACTTTCTCGATCCCCTCGTCGACCAGGTGCTGGGCCAGCTCGCCGACCGCGCCGCTGCGGGCGGCCACATCCCAGACCTTGCTGACTCGCCTGCCCGCGCGGCTGCTCACCCGCACGCACACCTTGCCGCTGTCCTTGGCGACATCGATCGCGCAGACTCGCTCGATCACCAGCTCGTGCTCGGCGTCGGGAATCTCTTCCGGCACCGGTCCGTGATTAGGTTTCGATCTCACTTTGCTTGTCCTCCAACCATATCCAGACTTCACATAGGGCGGGTCGCCTGGGGGCCTCGGTACAGGGAAACCGAAATTCTGACCGGCGTGCTCGAAGCAACAGTGCGTGACCCTTCCAGGTCGGGCCCCGGCGCCAGGCTCATGTCCGGGCTACTAACGCACCCAAGGAAACGTCGGCGTCGGCAGGCGACCCGACCCCATTTTCACGCCTGCGAGGCGTCGCCGTGAGGCGATTGGGGGCTCATGTCAAGATGCCCGCGAAGCTTGATTCGTTGCCTCATTTGCGGATGCCCGCGTGACGGGGGCTTTCGGTGTGGGTCCGGCCTTGCTGGTGGTGATCGTCAGTAGCTCGGTGGTCAGTGCCTGGATCTGGCGTTGCACGGCGGCGGGATTGATGTCGGCGTAGGTGTCGGCGAGGATCACCTTGTGCTTGGCGGCGACGCTCTCGTGGCGTTCGGTGCGCCGGTGCGGGGTAGTCGCTTTGTCGTATTTCTTGGACACCTTCGCCCCGACACGGACTTTGGAGACAAGCTTCTGCTGCGGGTAGAAATAGTTCGTCAGCTTCGACTGCAACACCCAGATCTTGTTGAGCAACAACAGTTCTGCTTTCGTGTCGTAGCGGTGGTAGCCGACCACGGTGCGCACGATCGCCCAGTTCTTCTGCTCGACGTAGCAGCCGTCGTTGCTGTTGCCCGGACGCGACCGGGTGAACGTGATCTTCCGCTTCTCACACCAGGCCAACAGGTGGTAATTGATGAACTCACTCCCATTGTCGCTGTCTACGCCCAGGATCGGGAACGGCATGATGGCGGCGATGTCGTCGAGCGCCGCGAGCACCCATTTACGGGCCTTATTGCGCACACTGCGGTTCTCAGTCCAGCCGGTGGCGATGTCGGTCACCGTCAACGTGTAGGCGTGCTCACCAGTGGCGTTACCGCCCTCGTGGCCGACGAGGTCGATCTCGACGAACCCCGGCACCGCGTCATCCCAGTCCGCCCAGGTGCGGATCGGGATCTGGGATTTGAGCAGCGATCCCGGCTTGGTATGCGAGCGGCCCTTGAGTTGATGCTTCTTGCGTTCGGGAGCCAGGCGGCGGTCAATGGTGGCCGCCGACATGCCCACCAGCAGCCTCGCGGTGTCGTCATCGATGACCAACTCGCCGAATTTCCGCAGGATCGCCACCAGCGCAGGCAGTATCGGCGCCAGCCTCTTACCCGCCGGCATCCCCAGCACCGCCCAGCAGAAGATCAGAGCCCCAACAACTCTCGGCCCGTATTTCGGCGGACGCGGTCGCCGCGGTTCGACGATCTTGGGTCGCTGCGCGGTCCTCAGCGCCTTGCGCGCATGGTCACGATGCCAGCCGGTCATCGCGCACAACTCATCGAGGATCTTCGCCTTACCGGACCTGTCCGCCCGCCTGTAGCGGGTCGCGATCGTCTTCGTCACAGCCTTGCGTTGACTCATCGTTAGTCCCATCCCGGAGCACTACCGCGAACCCGGATCGGCGCCCAGTCCCGACACGCCGCTACGCGGGCATTCTCAGCTGAGGCAACGAAAGGGTCTACGCGGGCATTTTTGATGAGTCAACGCGTACAGTTGCTCCACTATACATTTCGATTAACGTGACAGTGCTGTTCGAGGCGCAGAACCGGATCTTCGAGAAAGAGGGCTGGATGATGCGAGGGGGCAGCATCATCGACGCCACGATCATCGCCGCACCGTCGTCGACGAAGAACGCCACCGGGCAACGTGATCCGCAGATGCATCAGACCAAGAAGGGCAACCAGTGGTACTTCGGCATGAAGGGCCACATCGGAGTTGATGCGGGCACCGGGTACGTCCACACGGTGACCGCGACGGCGGCCAACGTCCACGATCTCGACGAGGCGGCCAACCTGGTGCGTGTCGATGACGAGGTGGTCTACACCGATGCGGGCTATCAGGGTGCGTCCAAACGTCCCGAGATCGCCTCAGATGAGCACAAATCGAAGATCGAATGGTGTGTGGCTGCCCGCAAGGGCCGGCTCAAGACGATGCATCCCCACGACCGGGCGGTCGAGACCCGAAAGGCGTCGGTGCGGGCCAAGGTCGAGCACCCCTTCTTGATCGTCAAACGCGACTTCGGCTTCTCCAAAACCCGCTACCGCGGAATCGCCAAGAACCTCAACCACTTACAGATGCTGTTCGCCTCGGCGAACTGGCTGATGCGGGCCCGTGCCGTCGCCCTGGCGGGGTGACGGCCAGGCGCGAGCCTGCCCGAAACCGGCCCCGCCGGCCCCCGGACCCGGGCCGCCAGGCCGATAAGGCCGATAAAGGCCGATAAAGGCCACGACAGCACCCCACCACCGCCCCCACAGACCCACACCCGGCAGCCATCCACTCAAGATCGCCTTTTGATCAGTGGTTCCCTAGAACAATCTGCTGGCCAGCTCAGCCCGCGGAATCCTCATGGCAGAGGCCCAAGGGCCGACGGTAACTTCGGCGGCCACAACGACAACACCGATCCTGTCAGCCAGCGCCGGGCCGAAACTCCGGCGAATACTGACGGGGCATATCCCTGGTCCTCCTATACGGATCGGAACAGAACCTGGTGGTAGTTCACTGCTGCGTAGGGGCGTTGTGCGGCAGGGCGGAGGGGGTGTGGGCTGCCTGGGTCTCGGCGTAGGGGGAGGGGTGAGGTGTCCGCCCGACGTTTTCGGTGATGGCCGCCGCTAAGTGTGCACAACTCGGGTATCGCTGAGCGGGTTCCTTCGCCAGCCCTCGGGCGATTACAGCATCGAGCGCGGCTAGGCCAGTGTGCCGCCTATGTTGGCGCGATGGACTTCGAAAACTTCGACTATTTGAACGAGAGCGACCCCGCGAACAGTATCCACTACAAGGCTGGGGGCCTTTTGCAGATGATGATGGGCGAACTGGAGAACCAGCGCCGGGCCACATCGTTTCCAACGTGGACTGACTATGGGGGCGACCGCGACCGGCAAGTCGAGCAGCTCCAACGAGCGGTGTACCGGCTGGCCTGCATCGTGATCGAGCTTGGCGGTCGCGTGGCGAAGCTGGAAGAACGCGAGCGTCTCTAGGTGCAGTCGCAATCCGTTGCGGAACTGAAAACGAACGGGCGGCTCTAGCTGCCCAGCATCTCGTCGGCGGACTCGCGGTCGATGGTCGGGCCGTACTTGAGATACAGCGGGCTGGCCTGAGCGACCGCCTTGACGTAGGCCTCGCCGATGCTCTCCATCAGTGATCGCGGGGGCCGCAGCAAGGTCCAGGCCACTGGTGTGGGTGCGCCTCTTTCGGAGAGGCTGGTGACCATTCGAGTCCCTCCGCCCGCACTGAGGTGATGTCAGCCGGGGCTACCCGAAGCCCCCGGGAATCCGGTCGCACCAGTGCCGACCGCAGACGCCGTGCCGCCGGCCCCGCCGATGCTTCCGGTCGGACCGCCGTTGCCGCCGGTGCCGCCGGAGGCCACCGAGTTGGTTCCGGTCGTCGTCGCCGAACCGCCCGCACCGCCGCCGCCGCCGGGTGTGCCACCGCCGCCCGCGCCACCGGTTCCACCGGTGCCCGTCGCGTTGGTGGCGGCCGCCGTAGCCGAGCCGCCGCTGCCGCCGGAACCGCCCGCACCGCTCGTCGAGGTTCCGCCGGTTCCGCCGGCGCCACCGATAGCGGGGGTCCGGCCGTTCGCGACTCCGCCCGCCCCACCTCGCCCGCCGGCACCTGTGCCGGCTGCGGTACCGCCGCGTCCGCCGGCCCCGCCGCCCGCCCGACCGCCCGGGCTGGTGGCGTTGCCGCCGGCACCGCCCGCACCGCCGTTGCCGGCGCCCAGCGCTGCCCCGCCATTGCCGCCGCTTCCGGCCGAGGCGCCTTCGGAGGACCCATTGGCGTCATCGGCGAACGCGTCGCCGCCGATTCCGCCCGCGCCACCGTTGCCGCTGCCGCCGGTGCCGCCGTTTCCGCCAGCCCCGCCCGCCGCGTCGGCGCCGCTGCCCAGGACCAGCGCGGTACCGGTGCCGCCCGCACCGCCGTTTCCGCCGTTGATGCCGCCGGCGCCGCCGTTGCCGCCGGCACCGCCGACGGCGTCGTCGCCGAGGATGCTGGAGGTGTAGTTGGACGTTGCTACGCCGCCGTTGCCGGCGTTACCGCCGTTGCCGTTGATCGAGTTTCCGCCGCTGCCGCCGTTGCCGCCGGTGGCCCGAAAGTTGCCGACGGCTGTTGTGGTCGCGGCTCCGCCGTTGCCGCCGTTGCCGGCCGCGCCGTTGGTCGCGGTGCCGCCGTTGCCGCCGTTGCCGCCGAAAGCACGGACCTGCGTACTGATCGATCCGCCGCCGTCGCCACCACTGCCGGCATTGCCGACGGTGCTGCCGCCGTTGCCGCCGTTGCCGCCGTTGCCGCCGTTTCCGGCATTGCCGACGGCCACGCCAAGGGCCGAGCCACCCCTGCCGCCGGTGCCGCCGTTGCCCAGCGCGCCGCCGTTTCCGCCGTTTCCGCCGTTGCCGCCGGAGCCTGCCGGGTTGGTATATCCGGTGCCGCCCGCGCCGCCGTTTCCGGCCGGCGCGGTGATCGACGTGCCGGTCCCGCCGGCTGAGCCCGCGACGCCGCCGACTCCGCCGATGCCGGCGGCACCGCCTGTTCCGCCGGTGCCCGCGGTGCCCGGGTCGCCGCCGTTGCCGCCGGTGCCGCCATTGGGCGTGGTGGCGTCACCGGCGGCACCCCTGCCGCCGTCGCCGGGCCGGCCGGCGGCACCGCCTGTTCCGCCGTTTCCGCCGTTGCCATTGGTGCCGGTGCTGCCCGCGCCCAACGCGGTGCCGCCGGCGCCGCCGTTGCCGCCGCCACCGCCAGCCGCTCCGCCACCGCCGTTTCCGCCGCTGGCCCCACTGGCACCGGCCGTCGAGCCGTCGGCACCGGTGGCTCCGATGGCGCCTGTTCCGCCCCGGCCGCCGTTTCCGCCCGTGCCGCCCGCACCGCCGTTGCCGGAGACGGACCCGCCCAGACCACCGGCGCCGCCGTTTCCGCCCGTGCCGCCGTTTCGGCCAGTGCCGGTGGCTCGGCCACCGCCGGTGCCGATCGCACCGGCGCCGCCGTTTCCGCCCGTGCCGCCGGCGCCGCCGTTGCCGTAGGCGCCGCCGTTTCCGCCGGCGCCGCCGTTTCCGCCCGCGGGCGCACGCCTGGATGTGGCGTCACCGGGAGTGCCGTTATTGGAGAACAGGAACAGGACGCGTCCGCCGCCGGCCTGCCCGGCGGTGCCGCCGCTCCCGGCCGAGCCCGCGTTACCGCCATTGCCGCCGGCCTGACCATCAGGAGCGTCGAAGGTGCCGTTGCGGCCGGCCGCGCCGTTACCGCCGTTACCCCCGGCCGCCGAACCGCCGTTGCCGCCGTTGCCGCCACGGCCGATCACCCAGCTGCCCTCACCGCCGTTTCCGCCGGTACCGCCGTTACCGCCCGCACCGCCGTCGGTGCCCGACTCCCCCGGGGCCTTGCCGTCGACACCGTTGGCGCCGACACTGCCACCGCCATTACCGCCGTTACCGCCGTCACCGATGATCGACAGCAGACCGGTGCTGCCACCGTTGCCGCCGTTGCCGCCGCTACCGCCCAGGCCCGCGCTGCCGTTGCCGGCGTCACCGCCGTCACCGCCGCCACCGAGGACCAGGCCACCGCGGCCACCCACGCCGCCATTGCCGCCACTGGCGCCCGACCCGCCGGCCGCGCCGTCGCCACCGAGGCCCCACACCGTCAGGAACCCGGAATCGCCGCCGGTCCCACCGTTACCACCGGCGCCGCTCGCGCTGCCGCCGCCGAGGCCGCCGTCGCCACCGAAACCGATCAGCGAAGCCACCGTGCTGGCGCCGGCGTCACCGCCGTTACCACCTCCGGCGGGTCCGCTGCCACCGGCCCCACCATCGCCGCCGGCGTTGAGCACCGACAACCATCCGGCGCTGGCACCCGCGCCACCGTTACCGCCGCTACCGGCCGATCCACCGGCGCCACCGGCGCCACCGCTGCCGCCCACGGCGAACACCGAGATCAGCGCGCCGCTACCGGCCGCGCCGCCGTTGCCGCCCTGCAGGTCACCGCCGCTGCCCCCGGCACCACCGTTGCCGCCACGACCCCAAATGGCCAACGCCGCCGAACTCCCACCGGCACCACCATTGCCGCCGGCACCGCCCAGAACCTTCGAGGGACTAAACCCGGCCCCGTCGCCACCGGCCCCGCCGGCAGCGCCCTTACTGAACAAGGCCAGCGCCCCCGCCGCACCCGCGGCGCCACCGTCACCGCCATCACCGCCACCGGCCCCGGCATCGCCACCGGACCCGCCGGCACCGCCCCGGCCGTTCAGCAACCAGGAACGACCGCCGGCACCGCCATCACCGCCATCGCCGCCACCGGAATTGCCCGCACCGCCCGCGCCACCGGCACCGGCCCCGGAGAACACCGACAGAAAACCGGTGTTGCCACCGGCACCGCCCGCGCCACCGGCAACCCCGACAGTGATCGCCACCGCGCCGGCACCGCCTTTGCCGCCATTGCCGATGAACAGCCCGCCGGTTCCACCATTACCACCGGCACCGCCGTCTACCCCGGCCCCGCCATCTCCGCCGTCACCGAACCAGCCCGCCGCCCCGCCATTACCGCTGTTAAAACCAGCACCGCCATCGCCCAACAACCCAGAGTTGCCGCCATCACACGCCGTGACACCCGCGCACGAGGAACCATCCCAGCTAAATCCGTTGCCAACCAAAATCCCGCCATCGGGATGCTCGGCGGTGCCATCACCAAATAACCCCAAAGGCCCAACGGCAAACCCCAAAGCCCCAACCGAAGCCGAAGCCGAAGCCGCACCAGCATTACCAGCATCGCCCGTCACCGCGGACGCGGACGCGAACGCACCCGGATCGGCCGGCTCACCACTTTGCCCCGCCTCGGTCGCACCCGCCGCGGCCTGGTCGCGACTGCTGACCTCACGGCGCGCCGCAAAACCCAACACCGCCAAACCAAACGCCGCCACCGGGTCATCAGGACCCTCACCAGAAGCCTGCTCGCCGCCACCCAACCACGACAACAAACGGGCACCCAACTCCGCCAGCGGCTGCGCCGCAACCTCATCCGGTGCCGCCGCCATCTCAGGCACCGCATCGGTCAACCCACCCGAGGACACCACCGACACCGCCGCCGCAGACAGGTCATCACCAGACCCTGACACCTCTACGGTCGGAGAATCCCCATCCGATGCCGATGACCCCAACCCGGCCGAAGGGTCCGACAACGAGCCCCCACTCCAGTCTGCGCTTGCCCCGCCCACACCTTCCGATGCCGATCCCGATGCCGAGGAATCCGAACGATGACGATCCGGTCCAAACACCGAACCCGAGTCACTCGGGGTCGCATCTGAACCCGAGGCACTCGCCGTACCCGAACCCGAACCATCAGACGTCTCGGCAACCACCTCACCCGCCGAACCCGAATCATCCGCAGTCTCGGCAACCACCTCACCCGCCGAATCCGAATCATCCGCAGTCTCGGTGACCGTCTCATCCGCCGAATCCGAATCCGAATCATCCAACGTGTCGGTAACCACGTCATCCGCCGAATCCGAATCATCCAACGTCTCGACGACCACCTCATCCGCCGAATCCGAATCATCAGACGTCTCGGCGAGCGGTGTGTCCAAGGAAGCGTCGCTGCCCGAATCAGTCGACGAGCCGTCCGCCCCCGGGTCCCCGGCCGTCGAACCGGCCGAAGCATCACCCGAAGACGGGTCCGACGACCCCGGACCCGACGTCGACGACCCCGACTGCGACGAACTTGAGCCCGTCGAACCGGCCGAACCGGTCGGATCGGCAAACGCCACCCCCGGCATCGACGCGATCGCCGCGCCGACACCCAACGCGACCGCAAGCGCGCCTACTCGCCCCACATAACTGGAGTAGCCCGATGCTGCCGACTTAGGCAGCACCCGCGCGCTGTACCCGATCCCACGTACCCGGACCCAACCGGTAGTAGCCCCACGGTGGCGACGCGAACTGGCAGAACGTCCATGGCCCGAACCGATCCCGGAAACATCTTTCGACCTCATCTAGTCCTCCCTGCCGCCCAATCTAGTCCTCCCTGCCGCCCACCGAGTACTACGGGCTCGCTGTCGAGGAGATGCGCAGCGCAGGTCGCCGGGTCGACGACGACCTGCTCGCCCACGTATCCCCAGCGCACAGCGAGAACATCAACTTCTTCGGCGAGATCGCCGTGGACGTCGAGCACGAACTCGCCCAACTTGGCCCCACCGGTTATCGGCCCCTGCGCGGCAAACCGGCGGCGGCCTGATCATGCCGCCGGGCCTGCTCATGAGTGAGGCCGCGCGAGCCGGTCAAAGGCCCTGGAGTGATCGAACCAGTTTCTCGTCTCGCCTGGTGAGTGTCGGAAAACGAACATTTACCGTCACTCAATCATGTGCATAGAAACCTCAGGTCACAATCGTCCACGAGTGTCGATAATCCGTGCCGCTAACCAACGTCGGCAAACCACGCCGCCGTGTATTTTCGACACATGCTTATCGGGTACGGGCGGGTGTCGACCGCCGACCAGAACCCCGCCCATCAGGTTGATGCACTGAGCCACGCTGGCGTCCCCACCGACGACATTCACATCGACACCGCAAGCGGTGCGAAAGCTTCCCGCCCGAAACTCGATCTCGTCCTGGGCACGATCGCCCGCGACGGCGACACCATCGTCATCACCCGCCTGGACCGCCTCGGCCGGTCCCTGCTGCACCTGGTGCAGCTAGGAGAACAACTACGACAGCGCGGAATCGGGCTCAAAGTCCTCGAACAAGGCGTGGATACATCGACCAGCGAGGGCCGCGCAATGTTCGGCATGCTCGCCGTGCTCGCTGAATTCCAGCGGGACCTCATCATCGCCAACACCCGTGACGGACTCCAAGCCGCCCGAGCTCGTGGGCGTAAGGGTGGACGCAAACCGAAACTGACCCCTGATCAGGCCGAACAGGCGCAACGCTTGTACGACGAGGGCAAGCACACTGCCGTGCAGATCGCCGAGATCCTCGGGGTTAAACGGGGCACCCTCTACGGCCACCTCAACAAAACCACCGTCGGCGCCCGACCCCGCGCACGCAAGCCGACACCCA
>Ga0210003_1003870_pt1 | contig 12014 bp, 9 predicted proteins | sample LantaG_FD_182804 | JGI IMG/M metagenome (GOLD analysis project Ga0210003, IMG submission 182804) | Deep subsurface microbial communities from Baltic Sea to uncover new lineages of life (NeLLi) - Landsort_02402 metaG (SPAdes) (version 2) | ecosystem: Environmental > Aquatic > Marine > Oceanic >...
TAAAGTACCTGCTTTATAATCACTAGGTATTAGTGAAAGTATAGGATTTAATTCATATTGCTTATTGTATAATGCAATAGCACAAGATGTACCTTCTATAGTACCCCCATCTGCTGTAGCTCTAGTATTATAATCATCAACATCAGACGCAGACTTCATTAACCTTTGTTGTTGACTAGCTAATATACTATACATTTGTACCTCCTATAATATTAACTACGTTAGCACTTTTAAATACTAATTGAACTATATAATATTGATCAAATGTTTTAAGTCCTCCAGTAATAGTAACATCACCATCTATAGGAGCTACTATAACTTGTCCAGCACCAGTTTGTTCTAATATAATAGTATCTCCAGTACTAAATGTATTCTTAGGAACTGTAACTGTAACTGCTGTAGCTTTATCTACATCTATATATTTATTCTGTTCAGCTATAGTAAGTGTAAAATCAGCAGTTATATCTGTACCAAATGTAAATGGAGTATCTAATTGAACTTGTATATTACTAGTAACTCCATCTAAATATCCTAATTCAGCATCTGTAACTAATGCTGCTCCATATGTAGCAGCAGTTATATTTGTAGTTGTAGTACTACCTTTGTCAGTTACTTCTTGTAATGTTGGAGCACTAGCCCCACTCATAGACGATTGTACTAAAGTATCAAAGCTTCCTTGTTTAAAGTCATTACCAGCACCAGCATTAGTTTCAGTTACTAATATATTAACTGTTGAAGAATCTGTTACTACTTTACTATGTTTTATAGCCTGAGCTAGTTGATTTTTATTCATTGTTTCTATTTTAAGTATTAATTATTAATACTACCTTTCGGCAGGTTTTTAAAATATTATTGTTATCTTATGATAAAAGTTCCCAAGTAATAATCACATCACCTGTAAAACCTAATGCTAAATCTCCACTAGCAGCCCAACCATCAGCAATGTTTAAATGTACTGTATGATCAGCAGCAGCATCTATAATACAAGTAGCTAAAGGTGTAGGTGCTCCAACTCTTTCAGCAGTACCATCACAATCAGTAAACGCTTGTCCTGTTAATAAGTTCTCCATTTCACTACCCGCATCTAGTGTAGCAATAGCACCTGCTCCTAAAGTAGTACCTATTCCAACATCTGGAGTATCTAATGTAACATTACCTTCTGTTTGTTGTAACGCTAATCCATTTAAGAATACACTATTTACTCTAACTACACCTGCAGGAAATGTATATATTAATCTACCTAATGCTAGATCAGTACCACCAACAATAGCACCAAAAGCACCTGCTAGTGTAATAGTAGTTCTATGTAATATACCATTACCAGCTTCAACTACTGTTCCATATGTAGCATCAACTGCTCCATTACCAGTAATATTAGTAGCAACAGCCTCAGCGTGTAATACATCAAATTCACCTGTAACAAGTGTTTGTCCAGCAGGTACATCTTCATTAATACCAAGTAGTTTAAATTTACTAGAATCAGTTAATGTACTAGCACCTAATATCAATTGTATTAATTCTTTTTTATCGTTGTTTGTCATTGTTTTATTATTTAAGTATTATATTAAACGGCTTTAGTCTTTGCAACATAAAACCAATCTGTTCCATCTGTGTTTATATTATACATTATTGCATTTGCACTGTCATATACATTAACTTCATATCCTGAACCTAATGTTGCACATACTCCTATTAATGATATTAATTCAGCAGCAGTAGGTGGATTAGTTAATGCTCCAGATAGTAGGGTTGTTTTAATAGCTTTAGCATTAGCTACTCCAACTATATGTAAGTCTTTCCATTTTTTAGATGAAGTGCCTAAGTCATAAATATTAGTAGTATGAGGTCTAATGTGCCCTCCATAAAAAATATGTTCAGAACCTTGATAATTTATATTTTTATATGTTGAAGTAGCTCTATCTATTGCTGTAATATAAGCAACTGAATCAAATCTAATATCTAAGGAAGTTCCAGTTATAGGGATTGGAGACAGCATATCCATAACTCTGAATAATTTACCTGTACTAAGTCCATTAGAACCTAAGTCTACATCACCTGTTGCGCCACTATACGGTACATAAGTACTATATGTAAGAAATGTTAATAGTTCACTAATACTAGCTACTCTATCATATTGATTAGCTGCAGCATCTTCTTTAAACACTATAAGATAATCATCTGTACTAAGACTATCTGTATTTGTATTATCTTTATTAGCAGTAATATATTCTCTAAAGCCTTTAAGCCACTGTGTCCACAAACTCATAGTTATATCTTATTGTACTATTTCTTTATTTTCTTTATCTATTGCAGGATAATTAGGATTACTAGTAGTAGCAGCTATTCTTTCAGCAGTTAGCTTAACTAGTCTACCATGTAATGATGTAGGTAAATCACTATTTGTATTACTATTCCAATCAACAGTAATAGGTTTAATTATATAATCAATATATAATCTTTCTATTGAAAACTTATTATCATGATATACTCTAAGTCTATCATTAGCATATACACTAATTGGACTAGTTTTCATACTACCAAATGAGTTAGCTAATACTAACTTAACATCTTGCATTTTAATTAGTCTATTTCCTACATTATTTATTAGATATAGTATTGTACCACCTTGCCACATAGGAGCAGAAGCAGAACTACAAGTAAATATATATCCAACATCTGGGGTAGCAACACCACCTATACCACTTAAATTTGTAGTACCAGCAATACTTACTATATATCTTTCTCCAATTGTTAAGCTACCTGATGTTATAGGATTACCTTTAGTAACATCACTTGTTGCATCAATTGGTAAATAAAATCCTTGATTATAAACTGGCATTAGAGTAGTACCTACCCAAGTAGGAGCATCTGTTAGATTTTGTATTACAGTACTTACTCCACCTCCACCAGCACCACTAGCAGTAGCTATAAACTCAGTTCCTGGTAAATCATTAGGAGCACCATAAGTAGCAGCTAATGTAGCACCATGAGCATTTATTATTCTATATTTCTCACCACTAACTATTGGAATTGTAGCACCTGTACCTGTAGTAATATCACATTCAAATGTTTCATTAACTATAGGAGTTACTTTATATCCAAAAGCACTAAGGTCAGTTGTTCCTGCAATAACTACTTTATATTTTATTCCATGATATAATACACCACTAGTAATTAAACCTGTAGTTATATCACTAGGTAAAATACCATAAGCATATCCTTGTCCAGAGGCTTCAGTAATACCTAATTGTAAATTTCTTATATATACTTGTAATACTTCAAAGTATCTTCTAATATCAGCATATGTTAATAAGTTAAATACCGTATTCTTTTCATCAAGCAATACAGCTTTAACTAATTCTTCGGTTGTATCATTCAACCAATAATCTTTTTCTTCATGTTGAAGTTTACCAAATACATTACTATTGAGAGCTTGCAAGTTAAGGTCAATACCAATGTGCATTGTATTTATATCCATAGTAATATATTATTTAAGGAGTACTCCTATTACAGAAGCACTCCTTATTATTAACTAAAATTAATCATCAATAGCTACAGCAGTAAGAATAGCATCTAGTATACCTATTAAAGTAGATTCACCAGATGGAACTGCTATAATAATAACTTGGTTATAAGGTTTCTCACTATTAACCACATCATTCTCAACAGCATTAAATCTCAAAAAATATTGAGTATATGTAGCAGTTGCAACAGTTTCATTTGCTTGACTCCACATATATTCACTTAGAAGTTGTGTTCTAGTATTACCTTGACGAGTACTTGAGTCTTTCTCTAACTGAAGTATTTGAGCAGCAGTACCTGAACCTGGAAGATTAGCAACAGGAGTAGTTGTAATAGAAGCAGAGTATGTATCATTAATAACTTTATACTCAAGTCTATCTGCATTCTGTAATACTCCTCCAACAATACCTATGTTAAAATCACTACCGGCAGTATCAGAAGTAAACTTAATACCATCATTGTTTGTACCATCAGTTTGTGCCACAGCAGTAACTATAGCACTAGTATCAGCATTGATAAGTGCTACAAGTTTTGTTATGATATTAGCAGCAGTAGCACCAGTTAATAGATCACCAGTTGTTACACTAAATGAATACTCTTTCAACCTATTAGTATTCTCAGCAGGTTTAGAAGTATCAATTATATTAACTCCTACTATATCACCTACACTAATAGATGATGGAAGATTAAGACTACCATAAGTACTAGTACTTCCAGTAACTTCATTACCAAGAACTTTTACAGCAGCTACAGGAGCAGCATAAGCAGTTTTGGTATAAGTAAAGTTTCTACGATTGATTTGAATAGACTGTTTATTAACAGACCCATATCTCATCATATTAATTGTTAACGGAGTTGTACCTATATTAGATGCATTACTAGCAACTAGTGTACCATCTTCTATAAAGAAGCCTAGTCCACCAACTGTGATAGTATCAGCAGCCCATAATCCTGCAGCAGTAGTATAAGCAACACTCGCTTTTGTAATAAATAAATCTTTCATTATATTATTATTAAGTTATAATTCGTTTTAATTTGTAGGTATAGCTTTATACCTTTGTCTATATTCAGAGACAAGTGCTTTATTACTCACATTAGAGAAGTATGATATAGCTTCTTCCATTGTATTACCAATAGTTTTAGAAGGGTCTGTACCATCAACTATTATTTGACTACCAGGAAATCTATTAAGTATATTAAATACAATAAGCTTTTCTATTTCTCCTTTAAGTTTAACTTGTGGGTCATTAGCAATTGTCATAAATAATTCTGTTTGTAATTTACTCTCTTCATCTAACATTAAAAGTTTATCTACATCATTCTTTGGAATAGTAGAACCTTTACCTAGTGCATAGAGTACGTTTTCAGCTTTCTCAATATCTTTAACTAATTCAAGATATTTTTCATACCTACTAGTATTAGCTTTTTGGATACGTTCTTTTTCTTTATTTCCTTCTACTTCACTATATAGATATAAACGAATATTAGCACTTTTATTAATTAATGCAAACTCATTCGCTACGTCTTTATAATTCAAGCAATAACGATATAAGATAAAGTCAAAAGCTTCTATTGGTCTACCTACTTTATGGCGTTCACCCTCAATCATAGATATAGAATCCCACTTAGCTTTATATGCAGCAGTTTGTGCAGCTTCTCTATCTCTATTTGAACCATACTTATCTAAAGATTTTATAGATTTATTAAATGTATCATGTACTTTAAGTAATCTATTTTCTATATAATCAACAAGATCTTGGTCAGTAGTAAGTTTATCATCTTTATTTTCAATATGACTATTGATAGAATTAACAAACTCTTTTCTACTAGGATCATCTATATCGTATATAAACCCTAAGTTTAATACTTTACCATCCATAGGAACTTCTTCTCTAAATCCATGCCAATAACTCTTTAATGTCTTATCCCAATCTTGAGACTTAGAACTTAAACCAAGTACTTGTTCCATAATAGCTTTTTGTTCTCCAGCATTACTTATTATAGTATTAACTGCTGAATTGGAACTACCTATTGTTCTAAATTCTTCTATTAAATGTTTTCTATTAGCATGAGCATAAGACGAGTTAATGTTACGCCAAAGTATAGATATTTTATTATTAGTTGTAATCATGATTATTATTTATTAAGTTATATATCTTTTATATATTAAATCATTTGTGTTAAAATACATGGAGATAAATTAATATCTCCATGTAAATACTTTGTTTTATTAGTTAAGAAATTCTAAGTAATAAGATGTAGTATAGTTACATATATTAACACCTTGTGTACCAATAACCTCATAACTAGCTTCATCTTTCTTAGTTGCTAATGAGATAAGTTTCTCAGGAATAGCTCCCCAAACTCCAGGAAGTTCTGCCATACCTCTATAGATACCTACAGTCATTTTCCTACCTTTTTCAGTAACAACTTGAATATTACGTTCACCATTATCATTCATACTCATATCAAGTAATATAATATTGTATGATTCATATGGTAAACCTTTATACATTCTACCGTTAGCTCTATCCATCTCTGCATAAGAACCTTGATCAAATAGTTTAGCACGTTTAAATGTAACTATGTGACCATCAATAGTTTTATATTGATTAAAGTATTTACCATAAGATAGATAACCATCTTTACCACTCATGATCTCTTCACCAGAAAGTTTGTAGTAATAGTTATTAGCTTGAGCATCTACTTTAATAGCCTCATTAATTTGTCTCATTCCACCTGCACCTGTATATAATACAAGTTCCATTGGTTTATCATCTACTCTATTAGTAAATAATTGAGTAAGAATACTATCTAGTTTACTTAAAGTAAGTGTACCATAAGTATCATATTGACCAGTAGTTTTAAGTATCTCTTTTATACCAGCTCCTTTAGATACAGGCTCACCAGTCTCATCATCAATAAGACTAATTACACCTTGTGCTGTTCTATTATAAGTACTATTCCATAGATCTTCCTCAATCATTTTTCTACGGTCAATCTCAAACTGACGCATATCCCAAGGCATCCATAGGTTAGTCTTCTTACCGTTATCAAGATCAAACTCAATATTAACAGCTTTATTACTAACGTTACCTGCAATAGGCTTACTAAATCTATATGCTGAATATTGATTAGTCCATTTACCAGGAGTCATACTATTAGCAGTAGTTCCACCTGATTTAGATTGTGGAATAGAGGATATTCCCATAACCCATGACTGACTATTCAAGAAGTTATCTAGACTAATATATGCAGTAGGATCACCAGTAATCAACTTAAATTTACCTCTATATTTACCATTAGCTAAAGGTACAAGAGCTGACTGTAGCCTAGCTGTACTTTGTTTATCAGGAGAAGTAACACTAAAGTATTTATTAAGTGTGTTATCTTCAAAATCAATTTCAAACATACTAAACCCAACTCCAGGTTTAACATTAGAAGCATTTGCTAGTCCTACTACCTTAGTAGTATGTTTCATTCTACCTACAACATTCCATGTATATTGGGTGTCGTTCATCTCTTTAGGTGCTACAGAAGTAAGTCCATTCTGACCTTCTGTTAAAGATAACAATGGGAAAAGTTCACTGTCATTACCATATAAATAAGTTAAACTTCTACTTAATGTAGGAGTATCAATTAACTGGTTTTTATATAGAAGATTCTCATCAGTGTAATCTTCATTATTGTATCTTGTTGGATATAATTCTCTCATCTTAATACATTTTTAATAATTTAATTTAACAATAGTTTATCTTGTACCAGGAACAACTATCTTAGCTTTACTGGATGAACCAGTTCCACTACCACTCGCATCTGATACTTTCTTTTTAATCTTTAATCTTTTAATTCCTTCAACTTTATCTTTATTCACTTGTTCTTTAATAAACTGTGATGTATCATAATTGACAAATCTCTTAAAAGCATCTAATACATCATTACCAGTTGTTCTTTTACTTTCTTCTAAATATAATTTATAATTATCTCTAGTAGTCATTTGTCTTTGACCATCAATTGTTACAACTATAGGTTCTCTTAAATAAGCAAAGAAGTCGTCTTTAGTATATAATTTAGGTTTACCATCTTCAACAACTCTAATCTTATCAGGTATAGTAAATGTTTCTTCATCTACTTTAATTTTACCTTTAGTTATAATATCATAAACACTATTCTCAACATTCAATACTTGTTTATTTCCTTTATCATCTACAGAAATACCCCAATATTTATTATTGTTAGCAATAGCATCTAGTTCTGCTTGTTTATTATCGTTTGCTAATTTAGTACTAGCGGCAGTTTGAATATCTTGTAAATACTTAAGTTCATCACCAGCTTCACTATTCAGTTTATCATTACTAGTATCACCAGACATTATATACTCAACATACGAATCTATCTTAGCTTTAGTTTCACCACGCTTACTTCTAGCATCATATATAATTGATTTAAGTTGTTCAGTATTATCTTTTTCAAGTTTAACTTTACCATAATCAATTACATTACCAAAACCTTCTAGTGTATTGTTTACAGCTAAGTAATTAATAACATCAGTTAATACTGGATATTTACCAAATAAACTTTGCTCATATTCACTTACTGCATCTTGTGCACCACGACTGTATGTATCTAATGTATATTGTTGATAGCCTTCTTCTGTATTATCATACTTAATAGGATTACCATCTTTATCATAGTTAACTATCTTTGTAGCTTCTATTACTTTTTCAATATCAATAATAGAATCACTAGATTGATCTTCTTCTAGTTCATCTAATTGTTGTTTAGTATATTTAATACTACCATCTGTATCTACAGCATTTCCATTATCATCAATGGTATAACTTACTATTACACCATCTTCATCAATTTCAATCTTACCTGTAGTATCAGTATCATCATCACTATCATTAGTACTAGCTGTTAACTCATTCTTTGTTTTAAACACTGTACCATCATCGTTTAAAGCATCTCCATTATCATTAGTAATATATTCTTTATCACCAATAGTTACCTTCTCGGCATTAGCATCTGCATTTAAATCTGGCTTATCTTCAGGATTTCCTAATGGTGCAAGAGATAAATCCTCTTGATTATCATTATCAACTCCTGGTATTACAATCTTAGCTTCACTCATAACTTATAATTTTATATTAGTACTTATTTATTTATAGTTACATTATTATTAGTATCCATAGCTGCTAGAGCTGTCTCTCTATCAGTAATCATTTGTTCTTTTAACTCTATTCTATCTAGTTCGTTTTGTCTGTCTGCTTGTTTGTCTTCTAGTATCTCAGTATGTATTTGTTTTTGTTGTTCTAGTTGCTGTTGTTCCATTTGCTGTTTAAACTCTTTCTCAGCTTTAATGAGCTTCTTAATACCTTTACGTATTTGAGCAACATTATCGCTATCTATAGCTTCAGCAGCAATATCAAACTCACCATTCTGAGCAGCACTAAAAGCAAGATCTTTATATTCACTAAGTTTATTATAGTCTACAACTGAATTAGACATAAATAAACCATAATTATTAGCAGTAAGTTCACCATCATCTATATTAAAGTATTTAATATCTCTTTCTGCTTTATCAAATAAACCTCCTGATTTACCATCAACATAAGTTACTTTACCATACTCTAATAACATAGTGTATAATCTAAGTAGTATAGTATTATAAACAGTAATCATTAATACACTACCTAACTTAGCTCTATATATATTATCTTTATTATTAGTAACTGTTGAACTAGCAGGTGCTTGACCATATCTACCATCATTCATATTAGCCATATCCCAAGCTTCTGCTTTGATTATATCTCTAAAATCAATTAGAGTTTTAATATAACCACTTATAGCATCATTACCAACAATCTTATACCCTTGTGATATAACATTCCAGTCTACTTCAGAATCATCATATATAATAGTATTATCAGCCATCTTATAAAACATATTAGCTTTAGTACTACCTGTACCATCTGCTAACATACTCTTAGGTATGATCTCAATGGCTCCTTTAAACTTAGCCATTTGTCTTTCTATCTGAAGTGTAATTATTCTATGTAAGGCAAGATTGGGTATAATTCTTTTTGGGATAGGGTTAATAAATACACCATTAAGTAATCCTTTTTTACCAACAACAGGAATCTTATTATGACCTAGTGCATCATATACTTGAACTAATACTGGTTGAGGTTTAAGATAAATACCACTATAACGTTGTCCAAGTTGTACTTGTTCCCATGTTTCAGTTATCCACTCTGTTTCTAGTTTAATATGTCCTTGTTCTTCATCAAATACAAAGTCTTTTTCATTCTCAACAACCTCTGTTACAATTTCACCAAATTGATTAGCTTTATATAATATCTTACGTTGTACTTGTGTTTTAAAATATATAATATATTCATCTACTTGTCTACTATTACTAAATATAGCATTAACATCATTAAAACTAGTAGACATACCTGTACTATCTTTTGGAAAGTCTATGTTACCATATATATTAGTATATAAAGATACAGGAACACTATATGAGCTACCAGTAGTTTCAAATAAAGTATCTAAGTACTTTCTATCTTTCTCACTAAGTCTATCTCCATAATATTCATTTATCCTATCTATAGATAACTTTCTAATTATAACAAAAGCTTCTTGATCATCTGTATATTCATAACCATTACCAACTGGGAAACCTTCTAGTGAACTAATCTGTTCAAATAGAGGTTCACCATTAGCTTCAAATATTCTAAAGAAACAATGTTCAGTTGACCACCAATCATTAAATCCAGATAGTCTTTGTTCCTCTATTCTATTATTATCAGCAATCCATTGAACAAGATGTTGAGCATTCATTGCTCTAGTATCAAACCACTTCTCTGTTACATCATCTGCAATAGTTTTAATATCTTCTGGATTAGTTTGAGGTATTCCAGATTGTTCATCTTGACTAATCTTATTAGCTAACTCTTGTTCTAATATAGGTCTAATTTGATTACCTACTTCAAATTTACGAAGAAGTGATATATTAGGGTCATCAACTTTAACCATAAAACTATGTGGAAGTTCTAAGTACTCACCTATATTCTTTTCTCTAATAGGTGTAATAAAGTCAGTATTCCTAATAACTCCAGGAAGTTTCTTATTATCTTCACTAGCAGCAAGTGGTGTTAGAACATAGTTATAAGTATCCTTATCAACTACACCATTAGCAGCATTAATATTATGTAATACTTCATCCTTATCATTAGAGTTTAAAGCGAAGTCTATCCAATAGTGGGCATTGTTCATATACCACTTCCGATTCATCTTCTCAGTAAGACTAACTCTATCTCTAGGTCTATCGTTCATAAAATATTAACTTTTACCATATCCATACATACCTATTTCTTCATGTATTGATACTCTATTAGTTTTACTCTTTAATATATCACTCTTTTGCTTAGTCTGTAAAGCCTTTAATAGAAATGTATATAATCTCATAGAACTTAATCTATCGAAATTACCATTAATATTAAATGATAATAACTCTTTTAGAAATGGGATATCGTATATATAATGGAACGTGTACGTATTATTACCATCTTCATCCTCACTAACTTTCTCATATAATAGATCTTTTAAATACATAAGACCATCTAATGCATTATTACCAGAACCTATACTCATACCATAACCTATACTCATAGCTTCTTTAATCTTACCACTAAGATATACTGTAGGATCTTTATATAGCCACTTTAACTCTCTCCATTTTCTATAGTTACTAATAGACTCACCACGATCAGTCTCTACTAATAGTTTAGCATTATAGGCTTTAGTCATTCTAAGAGCTATTCTATCTGCTTCTTCCATAGATTCTGGTCTACCACTATAAGAAGCTAATATAGTATTACCTCTCATTCTAGTAAGATCATTAGGTAATAATACTACATATATACTATTAAGAGAGTTCTTATTAATAACTAAATCAGACTTTTTATCTTTACCTACTGTATCATATACTACTGCACATATATCTTTAGGAATAAGTCCATTAATCTTAGGTGGAGGATAGTATTCTCTAATACATCCATAGAAATCATCAGCAGCATTAAAAGGTACTTCTTCTATATATGGGTGAGCATGATTAGAATGACCTTCTGCTATTAGTTGCTCATTAGTTTTAAAGACTAATCCTTCTTTAGTTTCAACATACATACCATCTCTATAGTATCTAAGTGAGTTATCAGCTAGTATTCTAGAATAATGATCACTTAATTCAGGACTACTAAATATATTCTCTCCACCTCTTTTAAAAGCTTCTTCTGGAGTATTAGCTCTTTGACCAACATAGATTATATAATCACTAGAACCTAATAGATGTCTTTGTCTTTCTTTATCAGCTCTATCATAATTATATGCTTCTTGTAATAAACTATTACCATCAGCATCCATAAACGGTTCCATGTTTAATACCTGTGGATGAAAGAAACCACAAGTTCTATTCCTACCATTAT
>Ga0210003_1003871_pt1 | contig 12007 bp, 9 predicted proteins | sample LantaG_FD_182804 | JGI IMG/M metagenome (GOLD analysis project Ga0210003, IMG submission 182804) | Deep subsurface microbial communities from Baltic Sea to uncover new lineages of life (NeLLi) - Landsort_02402 metaG (SPAdes) (version 2) | ecosystem: Environmental > Aquatic > Marine > Oceanic >...
TCATACTTCGGAAGGTTGCGGTTTACCAATAGGTAATCTTACCAGCCAACTCTTTGGAAACGTGTTTTTGAATAATTTTGACCATTGGATGAAGAAAAATATGAAATTTGGCTATTACGGGCGCTATGTAGATGACTTTTTTGTTATACATCCTGATAAACGCTATCTTTTAAACGCTTTGCCGAAGATTAAAGACTATTTAACAGCGAATGAAAAGCTCACTTTACATCCTTATAAAACAAAAATAAAACATCACAAGTCAGGATTTTTATTTCTCGGCACGGTAATAAAACCTTATCGTATCTATATTGCCAATCGCATTAAAGGTAGTTTTTGCCATGCGATGCGAAAACAAAACAAAATTATTTGCGATCACAAACCAACCAAAGAAGAAAAGAATCAGTTCGTAAGCAGTATGAACTCCTATCTTGGGGTAATGAAACACTACAAGACACACAGAATAAGAAAAAAAATGATTAAGAATCAACTGTCGACATGGTGGTGGAATTTGGTTTTTGTTACGGGTGGATACAAAAAATTTGTATTGCTTTCACAAAGATGAAGCGGGGTTGAGGGTGAGAACAAGGTGCGGGGTGGAAATGGATGGGGTTCTTTGTCGCGAGAGCTCCTCAGGATGACGAGTGGGGAGCTCCTCAGAGCCTGCCCTGAGCGAAGTCGAACGGGATGACGATTTTTTTCACCTCGTTATTCTGAGCGTAGCGAAGAATCTGCTCTTATCGAATGGGATTCTTCGTCGTACCTCCTCCGAATGACGAGGGGGGAATGGTGTCCACCCGCAAGGTGGAAAAGGGTGGGGTCCTTCGTCGCAAGCTCCTCAGAGCCTGCCCTGAGCGAAGTCGAACGGGATGACGAGATGGGAGTGGAAATGAGCGGGGTGGAATAACGCTTCACGCTCGTCATCCTGCGCGCTCCATGCTCGTCATCCTGACGCTGAACGGAGTGAAGTGGAAAGATCTGTTCTTGGATAACAAATGAAGGAGATCTTAAGAATGATTCGCAAAATTTTGGTGTTTACGGCTTGGGTGTGTGTGATAGTAGGTGTTGTTTTGACCGGACGTTGTTTAGCAGAGGACGAAGACCGCGGGGAGGAGCGGCTTGTTACTGTTCATCTGCAGGGGGTGTATAGCGCGAAGATTTCTATCATGCCTTTTGACGGGAGAAAGACCGGCGTCGCTATTGATGTGGCTCCGGATGTGAAGGACGGCGAGACCGCTATTCTCAAAATACCCGTTAAATATGTGCCGGGAGAATTTCTGCTTAGGCTTGACTATCGCGGCAAAGAAACTGATCATCCTTACCCGGCGGAGAGAAGTTTTTTTATTAACAAACAGAACATCGAGTTGTCTATTGACCCGCCATACATTAACAATGCCGAAAAGACCAAACTCGCCGCCGATGAAACCGAAAACACGGCCTATCTCGCTTTTATGAAAGAAAACATAGAACGCCGCTCGCCGATAGATTTCCTCAAACAGCTTTTGTTAACCTATGACCGTCCGGAATCAAAGTTTTACGCGCGGGCGGTTAAAGAATTTGAAAACCGCAGAGCGGAGTATAACGCCTGGGTGAACGCCCAAGCCAAAAAATATCAGGACCTTTATGTGGGCCGATTGTTTCGGTTTCAGCATATCCCGGATATGAAATGGGGCGGTACCCCGAAAGAACAGCACGCGCGTCTCTTAAAAAACTATTTTGACGGAATTGATTTTAACGATCCGCTGATCATCGGTTCTCGTGAACTATCCATGCTGATGGATGGCTATGTGGGGCTATATTCTATGCAAGCCGCGACGGAAAAATCCCATAGCGAACTTCTTACCGAGGCCGGGCGCGTTGCCTGTGAAAAGGCGTCCCGAGGCAATCCCAAGGTCTACGGGTGGGTGGTGGATTATTTCTATAACGGGTACGAAACCTACGGTATTGAGGAAGGGATGGCCGTTCTGGAAAAACATATCAATAATCCGAATTGTCACGCGAAAAAAAAACAGCAAATAATTAAGCGGCTGGAAGGGATCAAAAGGTTATCCCTCGGAGCTGTCTCTCCCGATTTTGCCGCGAGCGATGCTGAAGGCAATAATTTCGAGTTTCATAAATGGGAAGTAACCGCGCCGTATAAACTGCTTTTGTTCTGGTCAAGTGATTGCGCGGCTTGCCGGAAGTTGGCTGACGCTCTCGCGCGATGGCGCAGTGACCCTGTAAATAAAGCAAAACTTGATATTGCCGCTGTCAGTTTGAATGAAACCGAAAAAGAAACGCGCGCGTGGGAAAAAGCGATAGATAGTTTCCCCGACTGGAAACATCTTAGCGTCAAAGGGGGAATAAATGCCCCTGTCGCCAATGATTACGCCGTATTAAGCACGCCAGTTATGTTTCTGGTGGATAACAAGGATAATACCATAGCGATGGTTCCGCGCAACATTGATGAGTTGACGAAGTTTCTGGAATGAGATTCTTCGTCGTGCCTCCTCAGAATGGTAACATAAAAAAGAGGCTTCCTTCCAAGGATGTCAAGAAAGGCTTAAAAAGCCGAGACATTTTTGGATCTCAAGGATCAAATGGTATAGTAAATTGTAAGCAATTACCATCAACCTTAGAAGGAGGTCTCATGAAGAAGTATATCGGATTGGATGTACATTCGTCAACATGTTCTTTTTGTGTGATGGATGGAAATGGAAAAATAATAGATACGGCGACGCTATCAACAAATGGGAGATTGTTGATAGGATACTTGAGAGGGATAGGAGGGAAAAAGAAATTAACGTTTGAAGAATGTGAACTAAGCAGTTGGCTACATGAGATATTAAGAAAAGAAGTAGACGAATTGATAGTGTGTAATCCGGTGGAAAACAAAGGATATAAGAAAGCAAAGACAGATAAACTGGACGCGAAAAAGTTAGCGAATTTATTGAGAGGGAATTATCTAAAGGGAGTATATCATGATGGAACATTGCGAGAAAAGTTTCGAGACATGATGAGTGGATATCAGGATTTGGTAGAAGACGCGGTGAGGATGAAGAACAGATATAAATCGTTATTTCGAAAGACAGGAAATAGGATAAGAGGGCAGAAGGTGTATAACGACGAGAACTTTTTGGAAGGATTAAAGCGAAAAGACTTTCGTTTTATAGGGAAACAAATGTATGAGATGTTAGAGAAGATGGAGGAAAGTAGAAGGATATACGAGACGGAAATAAAGAAAAGTTGTCGAAAATTTAAAGAGATAAAATATTTAAAAACGATACCCGGGATAGGAGATATACGAGCGGCAGGGATAGTGGCGCAAGTGGTAGAGCCGGGAAGATTTAGAAGTAAGTACAAGTACTACAGTTATTGCGGATTGGTGAGACATCGTCAAATAAGTGGAGATAGAAGCTATGGAGATAAAAAGATCTGGGGAAACAGAGAGTTGAAATGCATATATAAGATGGCCGCGAAATCAGCATTACAAGGAGATAACGGATTGAGGAAATACTATGATAGGTTACGCGAAAAAGGAACAGGGCACAAGAACGCGCAAAACGCGGTAAGCCGAAAGATAGCGGCGATAAGTTTAGTGTTGTGGAAAAAAGGAGAAACATACCGAGAAGAGATGATTACGAACGATCTAATCAAGTAAAACAAGAGCGAAAATAATCGCCAAGAAAAAAATGTTTTCTTGAGAGAGGAATGAGATCCAGACGTCATTGGCCAAAAAAGCCCAGCAGAATGGTTGATCCATCCTCGTTTAAATCAAATATTACTATGCTTTTCGAAAGCACCGATAGATGACTGAAAATGATCGTTTGAAAAAAAATCACGAAATAGTAAAGCAAAGAAAACAGAACGAAGTAAAACGTGGTGATTATTAGTGCTGTAAAGACCGTTTGGTTGTAATGCGGGAGTGGAAGGAAGCATGCAAAAGATGTATATTTTGCGCATGGGTGGAGTTTATCTTCTTGACATGCTTTTTTATAGATGACGGATGGGAAGAAGCGGTGATCGCGCAGAGGTCTTATTCAGGTAACAAACGAAATATGCCCCTACGAGATACCCACCACCAACCTACCCATCACCAACCTACCCATCACCAATCTTCCCCACCACCAACCTACGAGGTTGGTGGTGGGGGGCGAGATGTTGTGGTTTATTATGAAGATACTATATGGAGTGTACTTTTTAAAAAAAATTAAAAAGTGTATTTAAATAGTTGACTTGTACCCATTTTATGGGTATACTTCTTGATGTAGAGGGAGGAAAGTGGGGTAAAGTGGAATGTTTTATGGCGAATATCTACACACATTAGATCTTAAAAATCGTTTGATCATACCTGCGCGCTTTCGCGATGCTGTGGAAGAATCGTGCATAGAAAAGTTTTATATTACGCGCGGATTAGACGAATGTTTATTTATGTTCGCTGAAAGTGAATGGAAGATTCAGGAAAATAAATTTAAGTCAATGTCATTTACAAAAAAAGAAGTGAGAAAATTCAGACGATTGTTTTTTTCCGGAGCAAGCGAAGTTGTTCCTGACAAACAGTGGCGCATACTTGTTCCTGACTATTTGAAACAATACGCGGGACTCGACAAAGACATTATGATTATAGGTGTATCCAACCGCATAGAAATATGGGCTAAAGATAAATGGGAAAATTTTTATAAAACTTCAAAAGAAAACTATGAAGATATAGCTGAAAATCTTTTGGATATTTAGAGGCTAAATAAAACGGATTATGATAGCCGGGTAAGGGGGTGAGATATGTATCGACAATTCGCGATAAAATTTCATAAAAAGCAAGTGGAATTTATTAATTGTGTGAATATGGTGGAAAGAGTAAAAAAAGCGAGGGCGCTTCCTTCCGGCACTTCGCATTTGGGTGTAAAAAGGTATGTTGTTTCTTCGTCCAAGCTGGGGAAAAGAAAACAGATAAGAGCAAAAAATTGTACGTGAATTTGTGCATAGAATTTCAGAAATGTTATAAAGATGTATATAGGTGAAGGTGAGTATGAAAAAAAAATATTTACAGGCTTGTTCATTCTCCGGATCAATTTACGGTAAAGAGAAATCGTCCGGAAAAAGAAAACGCGGTGCGAAGAGTTCTTCAAAAAACGATTTGGTAAGTTCCTACAGCAAATTTTTTAAAAAACAGTATGGTGTAATGAGTAGTTTTTTTAAAACGTGATGAATCAAAAACAAGTTTTCATATCTCCGAGATTCGCGCGCGGAGAGGAAAACAAGAAACCAGACATATGAAAGGATTTTTTTGCATTTGCCGGTTCTTTTACATGAAGTGATGGATTATTTGCGCATAGAGCCGGGTGATACCGTTCTGGACGCGACTTTGGGCGGCGGCGGGCATGCCTTGGAATGTTTAAAAAAAATAGGCCCCAAGGGAAGATTAATAGCCCTTGACCGTGATTTGTCGGCCATAAGCGCCGCGAAAGAAAGACTAAAAGAATTTTCCGAGCGGATAATTTTTGTTAATGACAATTTTCGAAATATTAGCGATATTTTACAGAGCGCGGGTATCAACAAGATTGACGGGGCGGTTTTTGATCTCGGATTTTCTTCTTTTCAGTTAGATGAAGCGCTTCGCGGTTTTAGCTTTTTAAAGAACGGACCGTTAGATATGCGGTTTGACAGCCGTCAAAAATTAAGCGCGTTTGATGTGATAAACAGTTTCGGAAAAGAGGAATTAACTGAAATTATCAGCAAATACGGCGAAGAACGGCATGCCGTGCTTGTTGCCGGGGCGATAATTACCGCGCGCGGAAAAAATAAAATTGAAACGACGAAAGAACTGACGGAAATTATTTTGAAGTCGATAGGCCGGAAGTATCGCAAGGTTCGTTTACATCCGGCCGCGAGAACTTATCAGGCATTAAGGATCTATGTCAACGATGAATTGACCTCTGTTGAGGATGGGGTTCGCGGCGCGATACCGCTTATGTCAACCGGCGCGAGAATATGTGTTATATCGTTTCACTCTCTGGAAGACAGGATAATAAAAAATTTGTACAAAGAAATGGTTAGAGAAGAAAAAATTAAAATTATAACAAAAAAGCCCGTTTCCCCGGGAATAGATGAAATTAAAGTCAATTCAAGGGCAAGAAGCGCTAAACTGCGGTGCGCGGAAAGGGTATAATATATGAAATTCCATAGGTTTATTTCCATAGGAGTGTTAATTACGATGATAGCCGTTGGATATGTCCATCAGCGGGTTGAAATCGTGAAAACGGGATATGATCTTCAGAAGAATAGGAGGTATTTGGCGAGTGTAGTTGATCTGAATTCGAAATTAATGTATGATTTATCCAAATTGGAATCTCCCAGAAATCTTCTTGCCTCGCTCAACGGAGAAGAAATTGAGTTTGCCGCTCACAGTATCGGACGGATAAACAGCAGTCAAATTGCTTATGAGAAGATTACGGAACGTGATTTTGGCGGCGGTTTGATTGAAAAGTTTTTTGATCTGTTTACTTTGAGTGCCGAGGCTGAGCCCCGCGAATAAAACGTTTGAAATCCGCGAAAAAACAGTGAGGAATAATGTCTAAAAACCGTCAATACCTGGTGTTTTTATTTATAATGGTGTTTATGGCGTTTCTTTTTTTTCGACTATTTTATCTCCAGGTTGTAGAATATGAAAAGTTTTCCAAAATGGCTTCTCTCCAGCACAATAAAGTGCTTGAAATAAAGCCGCGGCGCGGCGTAATATTCGATTCCGGGATGGAACCCTTAGCTGTAAATCTTGATGTCGAGAGTGTTTATTGCGATCCGGGAGCGGTGAAGGATAAACCCCGATCTTCAGCAATATTGTCAAAAATTCTGTGTGTTGATAAGGATATTTTAGATGAGAAATTCGAGCGGCAAAAAGCGTTTGTATGGATCAAACGTAAAATAGACGCGCCTACGGCTGAAAAAATTAAAAAACAAAAACTTCCCGGCATAGCTTTTTTAACGGAAAACAAAAGGGAATATTCAAATGACGCGATGGCCGCGCATGTGATAGGTTTTGTGGGAATTGATAATGACGGGTTAGAAGGTATTGAACTTGAATTTAACGAAAAACTTAAAGGGAAGCCGGGACGCAGACATCTCATAAGAGACGCGAAAAGCGAAACAGTTTTATTTAACGAGGAAGAGTCTTTACCGGCTGAGAACGGTTATAATATTGTGCTCACAATCGATAGTGTTATACAATACATAACAGAAGAGGAACTTTCGAAGCAGGCCCGTAAATATCGGGCAAACGGCGCTTCGGCCGTAGTTATGGATCCTTCCTCCGGCAGAATTTTGGCTTTAGCGAATTATCCAAGTTATGATTTAAATGATTTTAGTACCGCGCCTCAGGAAGTTCTTAAAAATAAGGCGATATCAAGTATTTATGAACCGGGAAGTGTTTTTAAAATAGTTACGGCAAGCGCCGTCATAAACGAAGGACTTGTTGAGCTGGATGATAAGTTTTATTGTGAGAAAGGGAATTATAAGGTTGCGGGCAGAGTATTGCATGATTTTCATAAATACGGGGATCTTACATTTCGTGAAGTGATAGGAAAATCAAGCAATATCGGGACGGTAAAGGCGGCTGGGAAACTGGGTGAGAAAAAATTATATAATTATGTTAAACGGTTCGGTTTCGGAGAAAAAACCGGAATTAGCTTACCCGGTGAAGTTAAAGGCATAAGCCGGCCTTTTTCCCGGTGGTCCAAGAGCGACATCACTACCATACCTATCGGACAAGGCATCGCGGTTACGCCTATTCAATTGGCGGCGGCGATGAGTGTGATAGCCAATGGAGGATATTTGGTAAAACCGTATATCGTAAAAAAAATAACGACATGGGAAGGCGGGGTATATCGTGAGTTTAAGCCTATCGTACGGCGCAGAGTATTGAGAGAAGAAACTTGCGTTAAGATGAAAGAATGTTTAAAATACGCGGTTACAGCGGGTACCGGCCGCCGCGCGGAATCCGATCTGTATGAGCTGGCTGGAAAAACCGGAACGGCTCAAAAAATTAATCCTGAGGGCGGATATTTCCCTGATAAGTATGACGCGACCTTTATAGGCCTGGCGCCGGTAGACAACCCTGTTTTGAGTATAGTTATTACTGTTTTTGATCCTCATCCGGTATATTTTGGCGGTGTTGTTGCCGCTCCGGTGTTTAAAAATATGGCGGAACGTATATTACAGTATATGGATTCAAATAAACCATCGGCAGGTTCTAAAGTGGTTCAAACGCCGCTCGCGGCAGGCATTAAGTGAAAAATGATAAAAAAACCGGTGTTAAATAAAACGAACATTAAGACGGATTCTCGTAAAATTAATCCGGGAGATGTTTTTTTCGCGATAAAAGGCGCGGTTTATGACGGTCATGAATATATTCACGAAGTTCTCAAAAAAGGAGCGTCGGCGGTATATTGTGAAAAAAAACCGGCGTCTCTCGCGAAAACAGCGCGGGAAAAGATAATTGTTATCAAAGATACTAAAAGCGCGTTAGCCTGTGCCGCTAAAGATGTTTTTGGAGATCCATCCCGCGTTCTTACCGTGCATGGAGTAACCGGTACTAACGGGAAAACTACGTGCGTATTTTTGATAGACAGTCTTTCTCGCGCTTTAGGCGAGGACAGTGGATTTGTAAGTACTGTTTTTATAAAAAAAACCGGTACAAAATTGGAAAGTTCAAAGTTAACGACACCGGATGTCATAACCCTTAATAGAATCTTAGCGGAAATGGTTTCGGACGGAAAACGTTCGGCAGTTTTAGAAATCTCAAGCCACGCGCTCAGACAGGGCAGGATTTCGGGTATAGCATTGGATTCCGCGGTATTTACGAATATAACTCCGGAACATTTGGATTATCATAAAGATATGAAAACATATTTATATGATAAGACGCGAATATTTAAAAATCTTAAAACCGGCGGGACGGCAATACTGAACGCGGATGATTCCCTGGTTATGAGCGTCTCTCGCGAAATTTCCTTCTCGAAACTCGTTACTTTCGGAATTCTCGAAAAAGCGCGTGTTCGCGCGGAAAATTTGCGGTTTTTTTCCGATCGAACAGAATTTGATATGAAGGCGGAGGGAATCGGAACCGTTTCGATTAAGACAAAGCTTCTCGGAGAATACAATGTTTATAACATTTTGGCCGCCGCGAGTGTATTTTTCTCGCCTCATATGGATTTAAACGCGATAAAAAAAGTTGTGGAAAATTTTTCCGGGCCTCCCGGGAGACTTGATCCCGCGGGAAAAGAAGCCCCGTTTAAAGTCTTTATTGATTACGCGCACACGCCGGACGCGTTGAGGAATGTTTTGCAGGCGCTTAGACTTTTAAATCCGCGCAAGCTTATTTGTGTTTTTGGGTGCGGAGGCAATAGAGACAGACAAAAGCGTTCCATAATGGGAGATATTGCCGGTAAACTGTCGGATGAAGTAATAATAACAAATGACAATCCAAGAATGGAAGACGCGAAAGTTATCTTGGGGGAGATCGAAAAAGGAATGTCCGGGAAAAAAAACTATAGTATAATAGAGTCCAGAGAGTTCGCGATACAGCAAGCCGTAAGTATGGCCGAAGACGGAGATATAGTACTTATCGCGGGCAAAGGTCATGAAAATTACCAAATAATAGGAAATAAGACCGTGCCTTTTGATGACAAAAAAGTGGCGGAAGAAGTGCTAAAGAAGATGGGATATGGTTAGGGGCTTGCCGCGCTTTGCGCGTTGCATGGCGCACGTTGGGTGTTGGCGCGATGAGAATTTACCAAACGCTATTCGCTGATAATTGTCGTTGGCCGGTTCGCCGGCGGATGAGTCCGGCGAAAAATTTAGCGGATGTTTATAATCTATCATGGTTAATCTTACAATCAGAAAAATTGCTGAAATTACGGGGGGGAAACTGTTTTCCGGAAATGAAAAAGAAAAAATTACCGCCGGTTTCAGTATAGATTCAAGAACGATAAAGAGTGGACAGTTCTTTATCGCCATCAGAGGGAAAAATTATGACGGTCATAATTTCCTCGAAGAGGCCGTTCGCGGAAACGCGGCTGGATTAATTGTTCACCGCGCTGATGAGGCTCTTTTAAAAAAGAACGTGTGCCACATTATTGTCGTTAAGGACACGATTAAAGCTATGGCGGCTATTGCCGCGGCAATGAGGAGAGAAGCGAATATCCCGGTTATTTGTATAACGGGAACAAATGGGAAAACTACCGTTAAAAATATGCTGACGGATATTCTTTCGGTAAAATATAAAGTTCTTAAAAGTCCCGCTTCTTATAACAACATTATCGGTGTAAGCCTGACTCTTTTTAGTTTAACGGAAAATTTTGATATCGCGGTTATTGAACTTGGAACAAGCCGTCCCGGGGAAATATCAGAGCTGGCCGCTATTGCCGCCCCTGAGACGGTGATTATTACGAACATAGGGTATGGTCATTTAGAAGGGTTGTCGGATAGAAGAGGTGTTTTCGATGAAAAAATAAAACTTTTAAAATTTTTACCGTTCAAAGGAAAAGCCTTTTTAAATAAAGATGATGATCTTTTGGGGAGTGTTCGTTCTAAAAATGTTTCGCTCCATTTTTTTGGAACGGATAAAAAAAGTAACAGTATCATTGAGGGAATTTGTAAAAAAGAAGGGTATGAGTTTTTTTTAGGCGGAGAAAAATATTATTTGCCGCTTGAAGGCTTGCATAATATTTCGAACGCGGCCGCGGCGATATCCGCGGCGCGGAATTTGGGTATAGACTATGTCCATACGCGTGAAGCGTTAAAAAGGACAAATCTTCCTAAAATGAGATTGGAAAAAACAGTTCTTGCCGGATGTAAATTTATTAACGATGCGTATAACGCGAATCCGGATTCTTTTGAATGCGCGCTTCAGTTCCTGCAATCGGCATGTTCCGGTAAAAAAGGTGTTGTTGCCGGAGAAATGGCGGAACTTGGACTGAGGAGCAGGTATTTTCATCGGAAGATCGGAGAAAGTATAGCAAAAAAGAATATTGATTTTCTTATAGTTGTCGGAGCCCAGGCAGGGCATATGGCGCGCTCGGCTGAAGAACACGGAATGAGAGAAGAAGATATTATTTATGCCGCGAGTCACGCGCGCGCGGCGGAAATCTTAAAAAAAATATCGAATGAGGATACTACGGTACTGATAAAAGGATCACGCGCGGCAAAAATGGAGGAAGTGATCAAGTGTTATACCATGCTTTATACCCGTTAAAAGAGTATTGGTTCGGATTTAACATTTTCAAATACATAACGTTCCGGGCGGCTCTGGCGGCTTTTACGTCTTTTCTTATATGTGTGGCTATAGGCCCCGCAATGATCAGACGGCTTCGAGTTTTTAGGATAGGACAGTATGTCCGAAAAGAACATGTAGACGGCATATATGACTTACATAAACACAAAGAAGGAACACCCACTATGGGGGGACTTCTCATTATTGTTTCAGTCGTCGTGTCCTCTCTTTTATGGTGCCGTTTAGACAATGATTATGTTTTACTGGCAATAGCCGGCATGGTTTGGTTAGGGGCTATCGGATTTCTGGACGATTTTTTTAAACTCAAGAACAAGAGTTCTAAAGGTATTCGCGGCGTGAGCAAATTAGCCGGACAGGTCATACTGGCTCTTCTTGTAGGTATTTTTGTTTTGAGGAATAAAGCGATAGGTTCAGAATTATATGTGCCGTTCATAAAAAATAGCGTTTGTAATCTTGGTATTTTTTACATTGCTTTTATACTTTTAGTGATCGTGGGTTCTTCTAACGCTGTAAATCTTACGGACGGGCTTGACGGTTTGGCAGTCGGATGTGTTATATTTGTTACGTTTACATACGCGGTGTTCAGTTATATTACCGGACACGCGGACATTAGCAATTATTTGCACATTTTTTATCTTCCCGGTGCCGGAGAACTTGCGATTTTTTGCGCGGCTGTAACCGGCGCGGGGTTGGGTTTTCTTTGGTTTAATAGTTTCCCGGCCACAATTTTCATGGGAGACACGGGTG
>Ga0210003_1003876_pt1 | contig 11991 bp, 10 predicted proteins | sample LantaG_FD_182804 | JGI IMG/M metagenome (GOLD analysis project Ga0210003, IMG submission 182804) | Deep subsurface microbial communities from Baltic Sea to uncover new lineages of life (NeLLi) - Landsort_02402 metaG (SPAdes) (version 2) | ecosystem: Environmental > Aquatic > Marine > Oceanic >...
ATCCGGGTTGTAGATGTAGTAAGGAGTATTGTTTGCAACGGCACCACCAGTCCAGGCTGAATCCAAAGTGGCTGTCCACGTTGTTCCATCGTAAGCTGTAATGGTTCGGTACTGACCGGGGGTTGCTCCACCAAGGGCGTGGTTACCGATGACCACTCTCCAACCGACATAGTAGTTATTCACGTCGGATTTGGTGTGTGGCAGTTCGATAGTGCTGACTCCACCCGACACAGCCAAAGCTTGATGTCCACTGGCAGCTTCGTTGATGATGTCGGCAAAATAGCTAACATCCACATTTGTCACCGTGCTGGATGTTTTCACCAGGATATTGGCATCGTCCACCAAAAGGTAAAAGTCTTCAGCACTGGCCAAAGAGTAACTTTGACCTATGGTTGCACCAGAACCGCCCGTGTAATCCACTTCATTACCGACCACAGAGGCAAAGAATCCACCACCATGACCTGCTACCGAAGCACTACCGGAAGGATTATCCAGATTCAGGCCAGCAGCACCGACGGATTCGTAGGTATGCAACTTGATTCGGAGTCTGTCGGAGTAGTTTTTAATGAACTCGTAAGGTCCGGCACCCGGCAGCGTCCATTTTGCAGGAGTAGCCACCCGAGAAGCAAACTGAACTGTCACGATTTCTTCAACCGGCCCGGTGAAATCATCACCTGACAGGGATTCGAAGTGAAGATCAGGAGTCGTTTCAGAACCGGACGGGAATTCCAGAGTCACACCGTTGAGAGATGATCCCTTTGTACCGGTATTGAAAGTGGCCCCATAAATGTCAACATCACCCTTATCCTGGATTGTGTAAGTACCCGTGCCAGAGGCTCCAGGATTCACACAGGTTAGAGTGAATTCGTTATCCGTCAGGAGGTTGTACCAGAAGGAAGCAAACACTGTTGCTCCGACCGGAACGGCCTCAGCCAGGGTAACGACAATGCCCTCCACTTTGTCCACATCAACTTTACCTCTTTCAAGAGCATCTTGGACATCGTAACCCCAGTACACATCCACCACGTCAGGGCGGTTGGTCGGGAGGTCGATTCGACCGTTGCTTACCGTCTGGAACAGGCTCTGACCCAAGGGGGTGTTTCGACCGTTACCCAGAGTCGGCTGGAAAGGAAGTGTGAAATCCATCCGGCTATCAGTGGAGATTCCACCACTACTTTGCACGACTGGAGTACAGGACGAGAGGAACGTTTTGTTGTCGATTAAGGTGCTGGTGATCTGAGTTTCCCCAAATAGGGTTGCACCCGTAGTATGAACTCCGCTGGAAATCAAAGCTGCCGTACCCCAAACAATCTTGTCATCCTTCAGAACGAAGTCTGATTCTTGGATGTACGATTTGGCATTCGGAGCAACACCACATTGGGTCACGGAGGTGACTCCTGTGTGGGCCAGATAATCGAAGGTGTCTTGCCAGGCATTGAACCAGTATTGGATGGTCACGGTAGAACCAGTTTTCGGAGCTGATGTAAGGGTGACTGCCCGTGTGGTTCCGTTTACAGAAACCGGAATGACTTGGGTGTTGTTGACCTTAACCACCACCTTGGAAGGATCGGTTGTCGTCACACCACCGTTGGAACCATCGACGATAGGTCCCTGGAAGGTGTAGAAAGTTGTCGTTCTGGTATCTGCCGAACCAGTGATGAGTCCAAGTTCAGCATTTGCTGATCCGGCACTCACTACGATGCTTCCATCGGCTGTCAACAAAAGAGCCGAAAGACCGAAATTATTGATAAAAGCACTGGCTGTCAGAGTTCCTTTATTGGCTGCCGTGATAGCAGCAGCAACCTGAGCCATCGTGTAATCAGTCCTCGGAGCAAGGGTGATGGCATATTTTACGCCATCGATGACCAGATTGAGAACGTTGTTTGCAGGAACGATGACCTGCCCGGAAGCATTCGTAATGTCCCCGTGCAGATCGATGACAGTACCTGCCCCAACGGAACCTTCCTGTCCGACCGGTGAATCAACATCGGCAATACCTTCAGAACCTCGAACAATTGCCGAGTCTGGGTTTACCTGACTGCTGACATCATCAGTCGTCAAAGTGTCTGTCCGTTTGAAGAAATAGGTGACACGGACATCATCCGTAACTTTTGGCGGTTGTGCCAGTTTGATGATACCGTTCGTCCCGTCCACCGACCGAACAACCATAATCTGGTTGTTGATGGTGACTACCACATCAGAACGGCTGTTCGTGGTTGTACCCGAACCTTGACCGTCTACAATGGGGTATTTACGGACTTGAATTCTGTCCAGAGTGCCATCAAAATCACCCAAGGTGATAACACCAGCTTGGGTGATACTGACCACAGCACGCCCAGCCTCATCTTCACCGACGATCTTCTGATCGACATTCTGAGAGGACCCTCGAACGATCTCCAAATTCTGTTCAGCCAGATACTCATTTCCCTCACCAATGAAGATCGGGATTTTGAAACTATCAAGGGCTCCAGAAACCGGATTCTCGAATAGTGTCCTCGTGTAGACACCCGGAGGGGCGTATGATTTGCCAGGAAATGCCATTTTTACACCTCTTATTTTTGTTTTCTTCCACAAGTCGTGCGGAGTTTCAGCTCAAACTTTTTCGTTGGTCTATCCATAAGTCCGTCTGTTTCTCCAGCCAACGGCGGTAGTTAAAGTTCAAAAGATCGGTCAATCAGTCAGTTCATATGTTTTATCCACGACCACTTGAGGTCTAGTTTCTATTACCGAGAGGTCTTTGCCCTCTCTTGTTGTATGACTTTCATAGCCTGATTATTGACGGACAAAGCCGTTTCCCGAGCATTTCGTTCTTCCTTGGACATCAAAGTAAATTCCCCTTCAGGAGTCTTGGTAATATCGTAACCCGTGGCTTCAGGATTCTCTCGTAGAATCTGTTTCTTGGCATCCACACGAACCACATGAGCCTTTCGGCCCTGTTCTGCTGATTTCCCTATCACTCGATCAATGTGGGCATCCAAACTGGCCACTCCCGTATTTTGAGGGATGGGACCCGAAACATCTTGGTTGAAAACACTCATCACATTTTCAGGCATCTTGCGCTCGGCATCCCCTCCACAATCAGGGCAGCTTTTTGTCTCTGCATAATCAGCCATTTTTGCATTTGCCTCAAATCTAAGTCCACAACTACATTGGTATTGATACAACGGCATTTATTTTGTCCTCTCTAATAAGAGCCCCAAGATAAAAGAACTACCGGATAACCTCAAAAGTTGCTGTCCGATTATTGAAATAGGGATCTCTCATCAACTCCACTCCCATATCCTTTGCTTGCCGGATTGCCGTATTTGCATCCCGCAACTGGGCATCAGTCAAAGAAGCCGTATACTCTGAATATTCCTGACTTGCAGGGGTTACCTGCCGGAGGAAAGCACTCAAAGGAATATGAACTTCCCAATCTGTTTGAACTGTCAATGAAAACGAGGAGTTGTAGAAATAATCATCCCCATTCTCGTCATAAACCTCTTCAGACTCCCCGCCAAGGGAAATCTCAGACATTTCAATACCTTCGGAGGATAAACGTGGCCGGAGAACACCCCAAAGATACACAACTGTTTGGTCGGCAATCTCCTGTTGAGCATAGACATCCCGAGCCACAACATCGAAATCCATCGTTAGTTCCCACTTACCACCATAAACCTGAGCTGCTGGCCGTCGGCAGTCATCCACGACAATTGCTTGAATATCCCCTTTTTTGTTACGTCGGCCAAAAGCCAGAACAACACCAGGGATCGCCGTGTTGTTTGCAAACCCCGGACTGATAGTATAAGGGCCACGAGAACCAACGGGATGTTTGTAATCGGCAACCAAATACCGGTTACCTGTTAAAGCTTGAGTGAGAGTAATATCTCCTGTCGGGCTTCCTTGAGCATCCAAGTCTACCGTATAGTTCACACCCTCAACCAATTGATATCGAGCAGGCATCTCATAAATACGAATCGTCCCTTTCAAAGGTAAGGAAGTCATAGAATAAGTGAAGGTATCTACGGGAGTCAGAATCTCGTTATACATATTGGCCAAACCATCCACATAGAACTCATTGTCTTCAGTCAACTCAACGTAATAAACCCCTGGAGGAGTCGGAAAACCTCCATTGTTTTTTTGGATTGCCAGAGCATCTTCTCGAACCCATTCAATGGCCAGACCTGGTTTATTTTGGTATTTGGCTAAATTGACGTAACTATCGATAATTCCCACATAATTATCTGCGGACAACATAACATGGCTACCCCCACCAGTCTTTACAACAATGCCAGTTGAAGGACGCTCCCTGAATGAGAATTTCCCGATAATGTTGTCTGGAAGATCAGGATAGAGAGGATGGTATTGCCAATAACTCCTCAACTCCATGATGAACCGACGTTTTAGTGCCTCCACTAGACGGAAATACATAGACACCTCCTTCTATCTAAAGGGAGGTGATAGGGGGATTATTCGTCGAGCAGTTCCCCTGAAACGGTTGCCGTCGTGGGACCAATTTCCATCTCTACCGTTTCCTCTGACCCCACATATTTTACAGGAGTGACATCCCGTTTTTGTTCTATATTCATTCTCTTCGGATTTAGTTTCCAAACGATAGGAGTTTTGCTGAGTTTAGCAGCTAGTTCCACATCTACTGGGTTGTCTGGATCAACCGGTTCCCATTCCTGTTTGATGGTGACGGTGACTTTCTTGAGCAGAGCATGTTCCGAAGTAACTATGGTATTGGGTTTGGTACCGTAATCGTATTTGTATTCCATCTCAGACTCCTTTTTTGTCAAAAACCACTTTGATGGTCTGTTCCTCTACCACCATAGGAGTCTTCTCGCCTGGGGTAGACGATGTTTTCTCGGGGAACTGAGAATCTAATGCCTCCACTTCAAGGCACTTATAGCGGACTGAAGGATTACTGTCATTGTAATGAGCTACATCCTGCATCCCCCGATATCCTTCAGGGTAAGGTAGTTCTCCGTTCTCATCCACATCAATGACGAGACCTTCATCCTCCTTGACATCCAAACCTAAAACAACACGGCGTCCTGAAGGAGTCCTCATGGCACTAGCTACATCAAATTCCATATCACAGAACCACTTACTCAATACTATAGAGGGTCCTTCTTTTGAGGCTTCTTCAACAGTAATGCCGATGCCGTCAATGATGCCATTCTTGGACACATGGAAAAAGTAGTTTTTCATAGTCTGCATATGGATACTGACGATTCTCCCATCGGTTGTCTGGAAACCTAACCGTCTTCCCCAAGGCTCGTCATACTGCTCTTTAATAATGCCCTGCTGGCGGGCCTCTTTGACCAACTCCAGGTATTCTTGCAAAGAATCAGCAATAATCTGGTTGGGGGCAAGAGAATCAGGATGGTTTTGAACTTTCCCGTCGTCAGATATTTCTCCAAACCATTTGTCAGAGATGTCCGACCGCTTATCTTGTAATTCCTGGGGGGTTGTCATATCAATCCTCGTGTTCTTGAATGGCTTGAATCAACAATCCATAAGCAACGGCATTCAAAGGCTCCTGAGCCTGCCGGATATCGGATATCTCGATGGGGAAACTGTCACGTCGTTTTTCAAACACATTGTTGAAAAACTCCATAAATCCCCCAGCTAAACTCGTACCACCGGACACCACAATTGGGATCGGCTTGGACAGAGAGAACTTACTTTGGATAGATTTGAATTTCTCTTCGATCTTGTCCAAAGCATAATCGATGGCCGACTTGTAATAGAAAGCAAGAGCTTCCTGATCCCGACCCAAGGGCTTCATTAGATCGAACCCTTTTTCTTTCATTGCACAGATTCGGGAAGAAGTTTGCCCGACAGAAGATGCTGCACCTGCATCAATCCAGTCACCACCACGAGCAACCGAAAAAGTCAATCCTTCGAGAGTGTTAATGGACATGGCTACATTGGTCATCCCCGACCCAAACGAAATCCCGATCCCCGAAAAACCTTCTTTAGCTGTTTCGGCATAAATGATACCCATTGCCTCATTACCTGCGTGAGGAGTATACCCACACTCAGAAACAATCTTCTCAAAGACACCTTTGTGGTAGATAATATCTTGGTCAGAATCAATCGGAGCAGCAGGGACAGAGAAATAGCAATGTTCTTTGGGTGTCCGAGGTTCGCCCAGGACATTCTTGATGAGTATCCCAAGGATCTCCAAACTGTCCACCTCACTGGCAGAAATGATTCCATTAGATAGAGGCCGACGAGGTTTTGTTCCAAAAACATTGGCCGTTTCCAGTGCAGCATCCCCCAGGATTAGCACGTCTTTTTCTCTGGCCACAAAACTTGTTTTGGAATAATTAAGCATCCGTTTAGCTGTTATCGGGAGATCAATGAAGACATCCCGCATCCGTTTGGACTGGACACCATCTTTTCCTCGACGAGCAGACACAATATTCATTGTACCAATATCCAACCCAATTCCAAAAGGGACTGCTACTGGAGGTACTGGTTTCTTTTCTTCAGTCATGATTATTTCTCCTGTTTCTTCTTTCTCAAAGCCCGTAAAGCTTCAGAAGCTTCGTCCACAGTGCCTTCAGAGGTAGTTTCTTCTATTTCCAGGTCAATATCCCGGTCCTTCCCCATAATTTTCTCAGGGATAAACATCGGAACATCTTCCTTTGTTTCTACTTTACCACCCGATCCGACAATCTCCCTCACAATTTGAGGGCGTTCTTTCAAAGAATTTTGCATTTGTTCCACTTTGGCTATCAAAGATGAAATCAAATCATTGGTACTATTATCCCGCATCGCATTCATCCGGGCAGCCACCTTGTCAGCCAAAGCATCCTCATCTAAAGAGATTTTCTCAACCCGTACTTGGGGTTTTGTCGGCGGAGGCTGGGGTAACACCATTTTCTGAACAGGTTTCACGGGTGTTGATTGTTCCACAGGAGAACGTAATTCCTTGAATCTCTCAATGTAAGTAACCTGTACCCCACCGTTTTTTCTTGCCTGAGCCAAATCTTTTGAGTTTTTTGCAGCAGTCTCAGAAACAATGGCTGCCTGCCCTTTCTTCATATCCAGATTCAAATCGGCAATCCAAATGGATACACACGTACATATGATCTGTGCTTCAACCATCATTGATTACCTCGGCCATTCCTGCACTCAGAACATTCCCACAATATTCAGACATCAGGGACTCAACTTTAACCCGAGCTTTCTTGAGGGCTCTTTCCATAAAATTGAATCGAGCAATACCCGGATGAATCCAGGCATCAGACATCCTCAAAGGAGCCATCCTGAATATAACCTCTCCCGTATCGGTCGTTATAGGAACAACCAAAGGACTTGAACTGGGAGAAGTTGATTTGAATTTTGTTTTCAATCCCGGCATATTCGCTTCTCGGAGCCGCTGCTCCCTAGTCTTCACATTACGCTTGGCACCTTGTTGGGTCAACCACGTCATTTTCCGTTCAGGTATGCCCTCCTTCGAAGTCAGTTCAGCCAACCCATAAAATGACGATTTAAGAACAACTGTCCGTTCTCCGAGGATCTCATACCGGAAAGAGTCTCCAATTGGAGGACCGTCCATCGGATCATCCATCGACCACCCTCGTTTCACAAATTCATTCTTTGCTTCAATCCTGACAGTCTCTACCAGAATTTCACCAATCAAATTGAGAACCGATTCGTCGATCTCAATCTTACCTGTCTTTGCCCAGGTTTTTCCATAAGTTGCCCGAATCCGGTTATAATCTATACGAGGCATTATTGGAACCTAAGTACTTGAAATCATTAAGAAAATCATTCATTTTGGTTCTCGTAAACCGGGGTACGCCCTCTTTGTTGAGTACCGGCAGCCCACGGTTGTTTATCCGTCTGCATAGGAGTTTGAGAATCTGGGCCTTCGGGATATGCAGCCTGATCGGGTGCTGTTGACGGCGGGAACGAAAGTTCCCCATCCACAGGCATCGAAGGATACTGTCGGAATCCATAACGAGTCTGAGGACGTATAAAATCTGACACCCCATCCAAGGGGATTTTGTTTCGTATATCCTGTTCATCTATGGAACTGATAGTAAAATGCTGTTGGAGCATATTTCCACGATTGGTCGGGCGCCGAGCAGGACCGATTGAATACCGTTCATTGGTCTGCTTTACAATGAGATCCCGTTGTGTCACAACGGGGCTGGGTCCCATAAAAACCTCACCTGAATGTTCATCTCGTCGGCCTGTTGAGTTTTGACTCACCCTCCGTTCAAAATCATCAGGGGCAATAATAGCTTCATATGGACCTTCATAACCCCCAACAAAACCGGTTCCATAACAGGTTTCGCATCTTTGTGAGTGTTGACCAAGGTATTCTTTGGTCTTCGGATCAAGTCCGCAATTACAAGGAACTCCGGTTGTCTTCCGAATGAAAATCTTGACCCGTTCACCACCCTGTTGAAGAATCCAGGCATTTCGCCGGACGGCTTCCCGCCAGATATAATCCATATCCTCCATTGTATTGGATAGGAGGGGCTTACACCATTCAAGACCTGTTTCTTTATACCCACTCGGAGTATCAGAGTCCAAGACCACAGTAGTCAAACGGTAAAACAGATTGGTATCCAGAGTTGTCCGAATATGATTTCGGTTCACCCAATATGAAATTTCCACTACCGAATCTTCTGTAGGAAGTATGGCAGGTTCCATTTTCTCTGTGACCACATTGAAAGTACCCTGATTGATGAGCACAATCTCCCCTGTAGGGCCAAAAACCGAATGAACGGGTACTTCCACCCCGTCGATGGTCAGTATCACGTCTGTCGGGTTATTAGCAGCCGTAGGTTGGTCGAATGGGGGTTCTGGAACCTGTTTGACAGCAGGACGTTGTTTTGTGGCAAAAGAATATTGACTGGTATTGGGGCCGTCCCCTTTATACGTCCAATCAGCCCAGGACACGGTTTCCGTAACCTGAACATTCGTAGTCTGATCCCGATAAAACGTCCCGCCAACAGGAAACTCATTAATGCGGTAGAAGGGGCCACGGTCGGATGTATCCGACCGATAAATGTTGACCCCAACTACCGTATAGGCAGCATTTTTGGCAAGCAGGGCAGGATCGTCCCAATTAAGATCAAGGACACCTGATATGTAAGGACTCACCAATGACCCATTTTGAGGGGGTAATGGTTGATCTCCGGGTGCTGGACCCCATCCTGCTCCGCTCATTTATTTCTCCGGTTCGTCACCTTCCGGCTTTTCGGGGGCCGGTGGGGGAACGATCTGTGGCCCCGGAGGATTCGGCATTGCTCGAACCGATCCGTCTTGCATCACCGACCAACGGGTTTTTGGTCCGATGTTCAGACGTTTTCCGATAGCCTGGTAAGTATTCTGGACTTGTTCCTCGATGGCACCCACCTGATCGACCGTTTGGAAGATTCGAAGGACGGTGTTGCCCAACTGGAAAACCATCTGCTGATGTTTCTGCTGGAGAGCCAGAATTGCCTGTTGTTCGGGCTCTTCAATCTGTCCCAGATAGGAGGGATCAGGATTGTCAGCTTCTTCTCCGGCCACTTCCGGTGGGGTGTCTTCTGAATCCACGGGGGCATCCCCGACGGGAATCTCAGAAGTGCTTTTGACATCTTCCCCTGTAGGGAGTTCGGACTTGGTTTCTTCTTCAGGTTGTGTTACAGATGCGTTGGTTTCTTCAGTCATTAGTCGATCCTTTCGTCTGTTTTGTTGTTTTCCAATTGAGGCTCATCCTCAACGGAGGCTTCCTTCTCATTACTTAGCTCCAAAGCCCGATTCCTCATAAATACCATAAAAGGAAGCAGGGGAGTTCCAACTCGGCTTTGTAGTACCAATCGACGACCTGTGGAGACCGTTTGCCTCATTTTGGTTAAAGACCAGAACACAGTTCCATCATCGGACACATAAGAATATACCCGGCTACCTGGTGATCCTGCTTTTTTTTTCTCAGTCATCGAAAAAAACTCCAATCCGTAAAATCGGCTCCTATTACCTACGCAATATAAAGAACATATTGTTTAAGCTACCTGTTCGGCAGTGAACAACCAAGTGAAGCCATTCTCCATGACGCGCATATTCTAAACTGCCTGTACGGCAGTGAACGAGAACCTCATCAGTGAATTTGACCAGATGATATTCTAAGCTGCCTATCCGGCAGTGAACAAAACGATCTGCCGCAGATGTGGATCGTTGGAATTCTAAGCTGCCTATCCGGCAGTGAACTGTGAGCCAAAAACGAAAAAATACCAATTTACAACAGTTTATGAAAAATTCGGCATTTTTACCAATATTTTTATTCAATTTTCAAGGAACTAAAATCATTAAGGTTTTTCATTCAACCCAAAACATTGGTCAAAATCACCTATCTTATCTAAGATACCCTTTTTGCAACCAAAAAAATAAATCTGAAAAATTCCTTGACAATTCAATTTTTTCAGATATCCTTGGGTTCAGGTACGAGAACTTGTTCGTTGATACAGAAGATAGCTCACCTAGTTAGAGCGTCGGCTTGAACGCCGAAGGTTGTTGGTGCAAATCCAACTCTTTCAATTTACTCGACAAACGCCCTCCTCGACCTAACCTTTTCAATTCTTTTTTCGGGAACTTTGTAGTTGGTTCAGGATAGACTGTTAATCTAAAAACCACACCGGCTATAGCCCTACCTGAAAAATCCTTTAAAACGGGAACTTTAGTGTTGTTTCAGATAGGTATTATTCTGCCTGAACTCGGTTCAGGTTAAGACGACACCACCCCTACCCGTTATCTTTCCCTAAAAAAATCCGAAAAATTTTACTTAGTTTACCTAGGGAATGAGTTGTTGGGGTAATTGTTCTTAGCAGGAACTGTATCGTTAGTTCCGATTGGACATACTAACGCCCAATTTACCTGCTGTATTTTACCCGTACACTTTTGTGGTGTACCCTTGTGCTAGGAGGTCTATTATGACTGACAAGAATGTTCAACTGATGAACCGAGATCACTCGATCCTCTGGAAGCCTACCGGTGCCTTGGCCCCGAAAAAGGTTGGTGGGCTGGTTTGTTCATTTCTGGACACAGCAACCACATCGATGGGACGAGCCACCCATTACAACACCAGGGAAGAACAGCAAAAAGCTGAAATCGATTCCCACAATGGATTGGCAAAAGTGTCCCGTGACCTGTATGCCGTTCTTCTGGCTCTGCCGGGAGTAACCGACCGTTCGATGGGTATTGGCCTGAAAACCCTCTTGTCATCCCAACGGAATGGCAAAGATGATGAATTCCTCGATGCTGCCAAGGAACGTGCTGTTCTGTATCACCTGATTCAGTCTATGCCACCTCAACGTATGTTGAAGCTTGTCGATGCCTTCCGTGTCGGTGATGAAGAACTTGGACTGGCCAAGGCCAACAATGCCCGAACCCGTAAACTTGTTTTACGGACCTTGCTGTCGTCCCCCCGACTTCAACTGTGGTCAATCAAGTACCGTTCCAAAATGAAGTCTTCATTCAACCACGTCTGGGGTCGGAGTCTGACAACCGTTATCAGGAAAATCCTGACCAAGACCCCTTCGAAACGGACGAACAAGGAACTGGGCATCCTGAACCGAAACATCAAGCCTTTCTGCCGGGATGAAAAGTCCTTTGTTTATGCTTGTGAATGTGTCGGATTTGTACTGGGTATCCAGAAGAGTCTGAAGCTCCCGATGCTGAAAGCATTCGTATCTGCCAAGAAGGACATCACAAGTGCTAAAAACACAGGTCTCCCGATGGAAGTCCTCGAAGGTATCCGGTCTACGTTCCACCCAAACGTAACCCACGCAGACGTTCTGGAACTGTCGAAGAACACAATGACAGCTACCCAGAAGAAGAACGTCCAACGGTCGGCCAAGGCTGCCGGAGTGAAAGTCGATATGGACCCGACCCAATACAACCCGGTCGATCTGTACCTGTATGCCTTTGCAATGGGTATGACTTCGGAAATCTCGGATGCTCTGGCTATCAAGGCTCGGAAACTGGCTGCTGGATTCCCGG
>Ga0210003_1003877_pt1 | contig 11987 bp, 6 predicted proteins | sample LantaG_FD_182804 | JGI IMG/M metagenome (GOLD analysis project Ga0210003, IMG submission 182804) | Deep subsurface microbial communities from Baltic Sea to uncover new lineages of life (NeLLi) - Landsort_02402 metaG (SPAdes) (version 2) | ecosystem: Environmental > Aquatic > Marine > Oceanic >...
GTAAAGAGGTAATCTCCGTATTCCTCATAGGTTACCTTATCCTGACCGGGTGCTTTGTTCTTCTTCAGCATATGAAAACATTCTTTTAGTGATATCTCGTTTAGTAAATGCGCAAGACTGGTAAATTTAAAGTCTTTGTCTTTAATAGTATGTTCGGTTATAAAGTTCAGTTTCGTTTGCATATCAAATTGTACTTCAGCAGATACAATCTTTCCTGCCTTAGTAGACAGCATATGTTTCTCCTCTCCTTTTACGTATTAGTGCTAACCCCTTCCCCGTGTGGCCGGCTTTCCCGTCCTCAAAGTACTATGAGTTAGTCCGACTACCAGGCTATCTTCTCATACATCCTCCCGTCTTCCGGTTGTTTGTTTGATTACCCCAGATGGAATAGTCTGGTTCTCCCAAGTTCCTGACAGTTCCCTTTGTTATCATGCCATGGCCTCGGACCCCGGGGAGTATTGTTAAACTTGCCTTTTTCGTTTAAACAATATGCTGCCTTCCAGTAAGAGTACACTGTCGGCTCTCCCGACTATATAAATTTTCGGGGCTCAATACCTTCACTTGCGTTACGGCCTAATAACTCCCGTCTACCAGCTTCATACATTCGGTTACCCTCTTGTATGTGGTATAGGTGTTAGGCTGGCGGCTAACCTTTGCCTAATCCGGACTCTCACCGGCAAGAACTGCCAAGCTTTCTTGGCGCACGCTCTTTTATTATTTCTCTCCTCTTTTCTTCCAGAACAACCTAAAAGTTACCTGACTATTGACTTGGTATGCCTTCCCTATTTAAGAAAATGGGATGTTTATCTATTTATTAAAACGAAATAATATAATTACTATTCCCAATCTCCTACAAGGATAAAAGGTGCCCAGTAATAGGGATGGGGATATTCTTTTGATATTTTTATCTGAGCTTGCTGTAAGGCAGTGGCTTTATCTTTACCCTCTTTTAATAATGTATAGAATAATTTCATTAATTCTTGAGTGGAAGAGGCATGTACTTTCCATAGGCTTACTACTAATGAAGGTGAGCCCGCATAAAGAAAAGCTCTGGTTAGACCAATCAGTTCATCTCCGGGTCTCCTTTTATTTAAACCGGTTTCACAAGCACTTAAAGTTACTAGTTCAGAATTCAAATTGAAATTAAAAATTTCTTTAGCTGTTAAGATACCATCATACAGTTTAATACCAGATAATAAAGGTTCTTTATTATTAAAACTTCCGTGACAAGAAAAATGAATAATATCTTTATTGCAACAAGTCTCCTTTATCTGTTTTTTTGTAGCTTGTCCATTTAGGTAAATATCTGCATTAAAAATTTTTGACACATCTAATGCCTCTTCTTGAAAATCTATTCCATAACAAATACAGTTTTTTAAGTTCCCCGTGCCTTTCTTTTTACAGAAGTTGATTATTGAAGCACTAGGAGCATAAACTATCGGATAAGTTTCAATCAAATAGTTATTTTTTAATTTAAGAGCATGTAAAGGTAGATAATGCAAGGCTCCTTGAGGAATGAAGTAGATAATTTCTGCACCTTTCAAATATTCAGCTATAGGATCAATAAGATACTTGCTTAAGATTTGCCAGTTATTTTTACTATTTTTAAAATCAGGATAATGCACTACTTCATTCCAGTAAGCATCAAAAATATAATTATAGATAGTTTTGCTTGAAACAGGAATAGTTTTTACTTTTAACTTATTGTTGTTTACGGGGGAAACTATGAAAATATAAAGATTATTCTGAGTAATGAAATATTCAATAAGTAGTGTAGCTTTTTTTTGAGAAGAAACTAATTTTCTTATTCTTTTAAAATCTAAAGTTTTCCCACGGCGGATAAATGTGTATTCAGGATCAATTTTTTCTATTTGATCATAAATATATTGAAGGTCACTATTTACTTTGTCTATTTCTACAGGTTTAAAATTATTCCTTCCTTTACCTAAATTTTTGGTTTGAACTTCGCGAAGTATATTAATGCATTCTTCTTCTTTATCAAGCAATGTTTTTAACGCTGTACTATTCGTTGCAGAGGATTTTAATTTTGTATAAGCAAGCAAATCAAGTAATGCACGAGATTTAGAACGTTCAACGTATTCTAAGGCTTCTTTTTCTTTTTTTTGATTTATACATATGTTGACCATCAATTCGTATGAACCTGGAATAGTTGAAAATAAATTAATTTTATGTTCTTCTATGGTTAATCTTTTCCTTAATTTCTCAAACAGCTCAAGAGCAATTTTCCCCTGATCGTAAGCCTTTTCAAAATTATTTAATTCTTTATAATATAATTGAGCTAAATTTAATCTTGTTTCTACTTCTCCGTTTGCCAATTTAGTCTTTATAAATATTTTCAAGGCATTATGTAAATAATCTTCAGCTTCCTGATAATTTTTAAGATAAACATGAGAAATGGCTATTAATCCAAGGCATTTTGCTTCACCGGCTTGATCTCCAATTTTTTTAAAGATTTCTAAGGATAGCTTATTATATTCAATAGCTTTAAGATAATTAGTTAAACTAATATAAACCATTCCCAGGTTGTTATAACACTCTGCTATACCGTTCTTGTCAATTAAATCTTTTTTTATCTCTAATGCCTTTTCTTGAAAAATTATAGACTCTTTAAAATTATGTACATCATGAAAAGCATTTCCTAAATTTATATAACAATTTGCTTCACCATTTTTATTCCCTATATCTTGATATATCTCAAGTGCTTGTTTTTGGAAATTAATAACTTTATACGCATCTCCTAAACTATAGTAAATATTTCCCAAATTTATATAACAATTTGCTTCACCCTCTTGGTTACCAATAGTTTTTACGATTTTTAATGCTTTCTTTTGATCTTCTAAAGCCTTTTGATAATTACCTAGATTTTCATTTACAATTCCTAAATTTATGTGGCATTCGGCAATATCCTTTTTATTGTCCAAAATATTAAATATACTTAAGGCTTGTAATAAATAAGTGTGAGCTTTCTGAAAATCACTAAGATAAAGATGGGCAATGCCTATTTGCTTATAACATTCTCCAATACCCTTTTGATTGTCTAGCTTTCCAAATATATCTAAAGCTAGTTTAATATTTTCTACAGCTTTATGATGACTTTGAATCCTGCCATATGTTATACCTAAGTTAAAATAGCAATTAACTTCTAATAAAGTATCTTTACAATCCATTGCAAATTGAAGTGCTTTTTCACAGCATGCAATCGCTAAATTGAAATAAGAAGATTTCCATAATTTATAACCAATATCTAGAAATATTTTACCTTTTTGATTATATGGAACCTCTTTATTTCTTTTTAATAATAAAAAAATAAACTGTTTTGGATTATTATTATATTTTTTTGCTAAAGTTGAAGTATTTTTTTCTAGCAAATAGTTTTCTCCTCTTTCAAAATAGGGAAAATGGAGACACATCCTATTTTTTCAATGTTTTAGCTTTTAATTTTACGAGGTCTTTCTTTAGGACATCTATCTATAATAATACCCAAAGGTTCAACCATCCCCTGTCTAATTCAGAAGAAAATGGGATGTATCTCTATTTATGAATGCTAGCAGCCCAAAACTCCTTATTACATTTCCAACAATCCCCAATTGGAAAAATCATCAGGGTTTAAATCACTGCCATGTTTTTTGTAGCACATCCAGCGACCTGAAAAATCTTTAGGATTAGTGTTAGTGACAATACCACCTATTAAATTCTTTCCTTTTTTGTTCTGTTCTTCTAAATATTTTTGTAGTCCATCACTTTTTTCTCTTGCTTCTTTAATTGTGTTTCCGCTTTTTGTGTCAAATAGCCCAATAAAACCATTTTTAAATTGCACGATAAAATCAACATAAAATGGCTTGTGTTTACCGTTCTCAATATAAGGAATAGCAAAAAATGTAGCATCCCGGTCTCCATTTTTAAACCACCATGCTAATTGATCTGATTTTTCTAAAAATTCAATAAATGCTTTTTCTGTATTCCATTTGTTGTCATAGTAAAACGGAATCATTACCGATTTTTCAACTTTTAATTCTGCGTAATTACCACCAAAATTTAGCATTTTAGGTAATTCCCAATCTGGTAATTTTTGTAATTTATTATCTCGTTTCTGTGTCTCGGCAATATATTTTTCTTTTGTACTATCAATAACATTTACAAAATGTTGAAAATTTTTTGGACTTAAAACAATATTGATAATTTCAGAAAAACGGTCGGCATATTCCATACCTAAACGCATTTCGAAAAAGTAATAGATCGCCTCTTTCACTCGTCCTATTGATCTATCTTCGGGGTAGAAAGGCGAAAGATTATTGCGAACAAAAAAATCATAGAGTTTTTGTAAGTCAGTTTCGTTTTGGGTATTAATTTTTAACTCACTTTTTATTTCTTCTTTAACTAGCATGTCCACGTTTTCGGCTTCATAATCGGAAATAAAAGAAGTTTCAATTTTTTGTTCTTTCGTTTCCAATTTCTTTTCCAAATCATATCTTTTTGCTTCTTCCAAAAACATAGTACTAAATAATGGGGCTAAACGAGTTTTTTCTCTTTGTCGCAAACGATAAGCGGATTCAAGTTTAATTTCTTTATAGTCTTCAATCCTTTGGCTCGTATAAATTGTTACATAGTTTCTGGCCATGTCTTCATTTATTTTAATATTTGCCAGGTTTGTATAAACATAACCATGATTTAAAATTTCTTTTGGATAATGGCCGGTATCTGGTTCTGGCATTCGCATTATACGACCAACTGTCTGAACAGAAAATGTCAGACTTTTCCAATCTCTGAAAAGGACTAATATTTGGGCCCGTGGACAATCCCAACCGAGTGCGATGGCTTGCTTAAAAATTAATACTTCCGTTTCTTGATCGTTTTTGGCGATATTTTCCAAATTTTCTTTTTCTTCTGAAAGATAAATTGCCAATTTTCCGTTTTCTGTTGTTATTCCATGCCTATCTTTTAAAAATTGTACAACTTCTTCTTTTACTCGATCTTCTTGTTGTGTTTTTCTGTCCGGCAGTTGAATAAGCAAAAGAGGATTAATATTTATTCCTGCTTCTCTGAATGTATATACAATTTCTACTCTTTTTTTCAATGCTTCTTCAAGTACCATTATGTCAGTTCCATCAGCTAAAGCAGTTTTTAAATTATATCCGGAAAGTATGTTTTTAAAATCGGCATTTAGAATTACGGATTTTTTTATCATTCCTTCCACCTTTACTTCTTCAAGCGGGACAGATACGATCTCATCAGGATTTTGTATTTTAGGTGTTGCAGAAACTTCAATTGTTAATTTTGGAGCAATATCGCTAATTAAGGCTTGGGAAATATCACTTGTAGCGTGATGATGACTTTCATCGATTATTAAAATAATTTCTCGACCTTCTTCTTTGGTATTTTCAAGAATTTTATCGAGATAAAATTCTTTTTCATTTTCTTTTACAATCGTATTCTTGTCTTTTTTGTTGATACTCTCCCAGTTTAAAAATAGGATTTCATTTTCATCAATTTGTTTATCTGTTAAGTCTTCAAAATTAGAGCACTCAAGAGCACGAGAATCTTCATAATATTTTTCCAATTTTTTCTTGCTTTGTGTATGCAATTTTCTTGGGGCAGTCCAAATAAATGCAAGTGGTGTTGTGATTTCCCTATCATCAATAAGTTGTTTTAAATACTCCGCTGCCATTATGGTTTTTCCAGAACCAGTAGGTGCTTTAAAAATGATTATTTTTTCTCCGCTTTGTTCAAGCAGTTCTTTACTTCTTGTGAGAAGTTTCTTTATAGCGGTATTTTGGTAATTTTTTAATTCCACAATATCTCCCATTATTTAAATATTCGACGATACACTCGCAATATCGCCTCTGGTATCGGGGATAGTTTTACTTTATTTTTTACATCTTCAAACTCTTCATCAAAAGTATCATCGCTAAGCGAAAAAACATAAACGCTAAATTTTCCTACTATATTGGCAATTTCTTTTTTGAAATCACCAATCCCTAAATAGTCATAAATAATTCCAGTATATCGTTTTTTATTACAGAAAATTTTGTATTTCTCGTTTGATGTGACTTTTTTAAAGGTATCTTCTTTAATGCAGAGCATTTCTGTTGCTTTTTTTGTAAGCTTGGTTCGATTTTTATCTGTTGGATCGGCAGGCACAAAAGCAGTTTTAAAGTATTTTAGATTTCCACCTAAACCTTCAATAGTTCCATTAGATTTTTTAATGCCATATACTCGAATATGATTATCTTCGATTTTTACTTCAATCTTATCAAAATATTTTTCGGATTCTTCTTTTACCTGTGTAATATAATCAAGAATAAGATCAAAATCTTGTAGTACTTTAAATGTTAACTTTCTTTCAAATAAAATCTCTCTTATTTTACTAGAAAATGTATAGCCTTTTATGATTTTAGTTAATCTAGGAAGACAAACATCCTCAGCAATTCCATTTTCATTATTTGTACAAAGAATAAATTTTCTTGTTCCTCCATCTTTTTTATTCAATTCAAGTACAGATTGCCCAGTAGTTCCTGACCCAGCAAAAAAATCTAATATAATCGCATTTTCCTTTGAGGAAGCAACACGAATACAGTCAGCAGTTGCAAATGGAGATTTTGGAAAATTGAAAGTCTCTCTAATTCCCAATATGTTATCCAGTGTTTGTGTACCATATTCACTTGCAGAATATTTCGTGTCCTCCCAAAAACTTTTCGGGGTTTCGCCTGTTAATCCACCTTTAAATTTGAAATATAATTGTAAGCCGTATTTTGTTTCCTTTATAAGCAACTCATTATTTTTATACATTTCATCTATAACATCACTTGACCTTCTCCAAATTCTTTTTTCTCCTTTGGTATCGACAGGTAAAATATCTATTTGTAATTTATCTTTTGTGCTTATTTTCCCAGATTGAGGGTTGTAATAAATAGGATAATATCTTTTTGAATCTGGCTTAGCTAAACTGTCAGCACCTTCTTTACGCAAATTTCTTTCTTCGTACCAATTACCATTATTTTCTTGCTTATAACTATGTGATTTTTTTGAAGGGTCTTTTAATATTTTGGCTACACTTGTTGTTTTGTTTTTTGAGAAAAAAAGCGCATACTCATGTTGAGCTGCAATCTTTCTTTTCGATTTCCTTCCTCCTGGATTTATTCGAATTACTATAGAACCCAAAAAATTAATTTCGCCAAAAATATCTTCAAGTAACATCCAAAGCCTTGGCATTTCGTAATCATCGATAGTTACACATATAATTCCATCAGGAGCCAATAAATTTTTTGCGATACTGAGACGGTGATAAATAAAAGAAAGCCACTTTGTATGACGATAGGGATCTTCTCCATCCACATAGTTATTATTATATTTCCAATCTCTTGCTCCTGTGTTGTATGGAGGATCAATATAGATGACGTCTATTTTACCTTTATGCGTGTAATTCAAAACAGAAAGAGCATGATAATTATCACCTTCAATCAGTAAATTGTTCGGTTTTTCTGGATCAGTGATAATTTCCTTCTTTTTAACTTCTTCCAAAACTGGCAATTCTGTTTTACATCGCTCAACAACATCTTCCGGCTTATCTTCCCATACAAGCCCATATTTTTTGCGTTTACGAAGTTGCTCAATATCTTTGATCAGATCGTTTCTATCCCAATTTGTATAATCTTTTTTCGCCATAGTTTAATTGTTTCCATTAATTAGTTTTATTGTACCCGTTTTCCCCTAAATATTATTTAAATAGGGTTACATCCTATTTTTTCTATGGGTTATTTTTCCATTTTACGAGGTCTTCTTTAGGATATCTATCTATTATAATACTAAAGCCTCAATCATCCGGTTAAGAAGCTCTCAGACCCCATAGGTTGTCACGGTAGGACAGCCAGTTACCTGACTGCCCCCGCCCCCGCACAGATCCCAGCGTGCGGAATTACCGCACTGGGCTCTTCAGAGATACTCGCTTCCGTAAAAGACACATTAGTATTGCCTTCTTTGCTATTCCCTGCAGTGAGGTTTGCATTTGTTCCTCCAGTCCTACTTGCCCGGCAAATGTTTCCTTTGCAGGCTACGTATTCTGTCAGCCCCTTCCTCTATTTGCTAGAGTACTATGAGCTAATCCGACTCCCTATAAGCCATCAGTCATCCTCTCTTTTCATCGGGTAGACTTACTTTTTGATAAGGAGCTTATAGGGTCTCCCAAGTTCTTTATATCTCTCTACAGATATGCCATGTGCCAAGACCCCGACAGACCCTCTTAGAATCTCACCATATGCGATTCTTTTGTGTAGGCTTCCGTTGCGGAAACGACTTCGCCATCTGCATTAATCTTTATTTACGAGGCTGTATAATTCACTTCAGGAAGTACGGTCTTCCCTATGGCCTATCTGTTTCCCTGTGTACGCTTCATCTAATGATTACCCATTTTGATGCAACACTTGGTATGGGTGGTTGGCTAGACCTTACCCAACAGGGACTTTCACCCTGTAAGAAATATAAAACTTCTTGGCGCTCTCCTGCTAAAAGTAATCGAATTATTGACTTGGTACACCTTCTCTATTTATCTAATATAAAAGTAAAAAATTAATTGTCTAAGAAATAGGATATGTCACTATTTAAATTAATAAATTAATTGCCCTGTTGTGTAAGAAATACTACAGTTCATTACTATATTTTACTAATTTATTTAATGTTATTATTACATGCTCATTATCAGGTTCAATAAATTTCCAAAAAGTGTATTTCCCGATTAAACGTTCTAAAAAAATTGGATCATATTTTTTTGTTATTTGACTATATTTTTCTAATCCATTCAGCAATACATAATAAGCATTTTTCCTTAGTTCTCTCTTCTTTTTTCTGGGAATTGTTAATTTATCATTTGAAATGGATAATCCGGTAACAATTTTTTTTCCATTACCTATCACAAGTTTAGTCTTTTCACAATTTGGAATAAATCCTTCATCAATAATTATTTTATAAACAAACTTTATATATTCAGAAGATATGTAATCTCCAGAGAAAGCAATATCGTCTGCATAACGAGTATACGCTAAATTACATTTTTTTGATAAAGCCGTTAATCTAATATCTAATCGTTTAGCAATAATATTACTAATGTAAGGACTTGTTGGTGCTCCTTGAGGTAAACAATTATCTTTACAGCATAATTTCGCTAAAAAATAAGATATTTTATGAGGATATCCTAAATTTTTAAATATACATATTATTCTATTTAAAGAAATTGAAGGAAAAAAATCCTTGATATCCATTTTTAACAAACATTTTTTACCAATGTGAGCAAAAGCATTGTCTTTTATAGACTTGTTCTTGATGAAACCGGTTGCTGCATTATTTAAAACAATTGTAGAAAGAATGTTATCTAAAATCCATCTCTGAATCATTAACAACACTGGATATGGGGAATCTATTTTTCTTAACTTACCATTTCGTTTAGGTATAGTAAATTCTCTATAATATTTATCGGAGAATAAAATACTTAAAATTATCTCGTTTTTAATCCCTAATATTATTTGGAAATGATCTAGATTAAAAATAATTGGAATATTTTTTGCATAACAATTTTCAATATACGAAAAATATTTTGTCTTTATTGTTTTATTAGTAATTCGCTTTTCAATGATTTCGATTATTTTTTCTTTATTCATTTCAGTCACTTTTATTATATAATAGCAATACTTGTTTTTACTTACTTTGAAAGGAACTTCATACGAAATCAACAAGCATGTTAATGCTTTTGATTTCGTAGCTACTCCGTTAGGAGAGCTACTTAGTTGTAGTTGCAAGCTACAACTAAGTATGGTTAAAATTAGCCTTAATCCCCGAGACGAATACATCTCATCGTACTAAAAACAAGTATTGCTTATTTTATTAAAGATAATTATTTTTTAATTTTAGATCATTAATATTTTCATTTATTTTAACTAGCCATCCATTGGGAATTTTTTTCCATTCTTTTTTATTGTGAGATAAAAATATCTTTCTCCTGTTATGAACTATCCATTTTATGCCGTACTCAGTTAATTTTATTTTATAATCATCAAAAGAAATTATCTTTTCTTTTAAGTAATTACGAATAAAACGGTTTATTTGAGCTGGTGAAAATAAATATTTTTCGTGAAAATAATATATATAAATCGCTTTTCTTTCTGTAAAAAGTTCTAATAATATTTTTTTATCAGACGAAGAAATATATTTTAGCATTTTGCTATTACCTGATTCTTTTTAAAATTGTGTTCCGTTCTCTCTCTTCTATTAGCAAAGGCCACCAAAATATTGGAAAAACATTATTAGATACATTTAGTCCTTCAATAGCAAATAAGCTTTCCGCTTTCCCGTAGCCAAAATTAAAATTAGACAGATGCAAATTTTTATACATTGGATGTAGTTTGGATTCTAAATTCTTCATATTATGGATATTATTTTTTAATATTTTACCTTTATAATAATCGGAAATTCCTTTTTTTAATATTTTTGGCGTAAAAAATTTTATATTTAGAGATTTTATAACATTTAAAGCATCTTGCATGCATGCCAGAGAAACTAAAAATATTTTAATATCGGGTTTATTTATTTTTTCTATTTTCGACCTTAACCACTTTATTCTTCTTTCAACAGTATTACCTGTACCAATAAAATCATCGATAAGTATTAAATTTTGGCCATCCTTAAGATGATAAGGAGCTTGTCCAACAGTTGACAAATTATTTAGGAAGTTTTTTTCTGTCCAATCATATCTATATGCAAATTTACTTTTTAGTATTTGTATTAAATATTGAGAACCATCAGGTTTATTGTCATCACATAAAGCTACTATTATAGTTGATTGACTTTCTAACTTCCATTTATCACAAATTATTTTTGAAATACTTTCGCTATTTTTGTTTACCATTTTGTAATCTAAAAATAAAAATCTCCGTAAAAGTTCAAATAATAAATTTTGTTCATTTTTATATTCACATAAATTCCATAATTCAACCAATGCTTCACAAACATCTTCTAACCAAGTTTGTATTTTTAAAAGATCACTCAATTTAATAAAATCTTCAGGATTCATTTTATTGCTTGATTTTGGTAATTCATTTATTTTTTCTGACATAATGTTTCCTTATAATGCTGGAAATACTTTAAGAAACATAATCTTCAATTTTGACATTTTTACTTCTAAAAATTAGTAGCCTTTTTATTACATTCTTTTAAAATTGTCTTGTGCAAGTAATAAAATTAGATAAAAAAATAATAATATTACTATCTTGTTTTATACTTTAACATGAAAGTTTATTTTTAAAGAACCCAGAACCCTTCTTTTAGTAAACTCTGTATGGGTTTTCCTAATGATTAGGAATTGCCCCTTCGGTGCTTTTTAGTATAAAGCTCTCCAGAGTTCTGTCCGGTAACGGTCTTTTTGCCTGAAAGTTTTAATACTTTTGGTATCTTACCTCTTCGGCTCTTTTTCTCTTTTTATAAAAAAGAAAAGGTCTCTCCTGTTACCTTCATACAGATTATGATATTTAGTTTATATATTATATATACTACACTTATTCTAGAAATCCTTCTTTTTGAGGAAAGTTTTATTTTGTAGGTAAAAGTCCTTAGTCCTCCCCCCTCAAGGAGGAGGAAACAAAGGAGCGAAAATGATATAAAAAAACTAAGGGCAAATACAAAGTCTGCCCTTATTAATAAATTTAATCGAAATAAATTAATTAGTTAAAATTAATGTTTAAAACATCTTGTACCGGTAAAGACCATTGCCAGGTTATGTTCGTTGGCAGCAACGATTACTTCCTCATCTCGCTTCGACCCACCAGGTTGGATAATAGCGGTTATTCCCGCTTTGGCCGCTTCATCTATCCCGTCTCTAAAGGGAAAGAAGGCGTCAGAAGCCAGATATGAACCCTTGGAGCGACCTTCTGATTTTCTGATGGCTATGAGAACCGAATCTACCCGACTCATCTGCCCGGCACCAA
>Ga0210003_1003881_pt1 | contig 11976 bp, 12 predicted proteins | sample LantaG_FD_182804 | JGI IMG/M metagenome (GOLD analysis project Ga0210003, IMG submission 182804) | Deep subsurface microbial communities from Baltic Sea to uncover new lineages of life (NeLLi) - Landsort_02402 metaG (SPAdes) (version 2) | ecosystem: Environmental > Aquatic > Marine > Oceanic >...
ATATCAAAACGCATTAGGGTTTGCTCCAGTGAAACTGAAACATTGTAAATTTTCTTTTTTGGATTTAGATATTAAAGTACAATCAATTGCCGATTCTTTAACTGCTTTCATAATAGTTTTTGTAATTTCAGCCTTAATATTAGATGTTTCATACAAGGCTTCATCACTAGTAATAGGTGTTGTTCTGTCAAATTTACTTACATCTTTAAGTCTTAATTCTCTGGAACCCTCTGAATTAATTTGCTCAGGTGTAAAAGTCATTAAATATAAAAATACTTCTACTGTCTGCAATTCTACTGGCAAATTACTATGACTACAAATACGTCTAGCACGTCCGATGACTTGTTCTAAACGTACAGGATGCCAATAAGATTCAGTTAAGTGAACATATCTTACATTTTTCAAGTCAATGCCTTCCGCACCAGAAGATGTGATCATTAATACTTTAATAATCTCTCCATAAAAATTATTACTAGAAATACTTTCCAATTGTTCTACGAGGCTTGAAGGCACATATTTCCATTCACTATTAAAAATATTTCTAACAATTTCTTTTTCTTCATATGTTTCTGTACCAGTATATAAAGCAAAAGTAGGTTTTCCGATATCGTCTTCATTAATATCAATTCTCCAAATGCCTGCATCATTTTTTCTAATTTTAAATTCAGCAAATCCATTGGCCATTAAAACTAATTTCATAATACCAATACCTTCTAGTGTTCTGAATTGTGAATAAATTAAATTTAGTCCTCGGTGTTCAGGATTTTCTATATTCTGCAAAATTGTCAAAAATTTAGGACTATATGTTTCTAAGGCGTCAGGTGTTAAAAATCGCTCTCTTTGTCTCCACAACATTTCTAAAGCTTGATTAATTCTAGTTTCATATGAATCATCCTTTTTCTCTCTATCTTCTTCTTCTAACTCGTTTGTATCATCCGCGTCATATCTTCCATCTACATTTTGAATGCGTTCTTCGTTAGAAGCATTGTCTAATATATCTTCATCTGCTTCTTTTTTTGCTGCGTCTTCTAATGTTTCACCATCTTTAGGCATGGGTCTTACAATTTGAGTCGGAAATACAAAATTGCAAAAGGCTCTTGAAAAAATTCTATATGTAGAAGTTGCATCTTCAAATATGTCTTGGCCTTGTGGTCCTCTTTTAGATTTCTTTTTTTTTCTAGCATTTCTGTCTTCTTGTTTTCTTTCGCTAGAGCGAGCTTTTTCATATTCACCAAACTGAAAACTACTCATAGGAATTCTAATAACTTTAAAATCTCTTGATTTCAAATATTTAGGCATCAATTCTTCAATGTCACTAAAATATGATGTCAATCCTAAAATGCGCTTTTTAAAAAGGTCCATATTTTTAAGGGTATTATCTTGTAAATTAATAAAATAATTTTTAAAATCATCAAGTGTATCAGGCAACGCTTTGTAATAATCAACCTTTACGCTATTTGGCCCTTTTTGCACTTCAATGTTTTCGTCTTTTAAAACTTTTGTAACAATTCTTACAAATTCTTCGTCATTCATATCTCCTCCTTCATTTAAATTTACTCCTTGATAAATTCCTCTATTATATGAGGAAATATATCCAAAAGGATTTCTCGTTACAACCAATGTAGTATTTGTGGGTTTATATTGAATATAATCAAGTAAACGCCTAGTATTTAATTTTTTTAAAAATAATTCTTCAATAGATTCCTGATTAATTTTTCTATCTGATGAAATATTTAGTTTGAATGTAAATGTTTTAATTTTACCACGTAGTATATTGAAAAGTATTGCGATTTCATTTGGATAGTTAATAATTGGTGTACCTGATAATAACACTATTCTGACATTTTGGGCATTCATTAAATACTCATATAATCTAGTAGATAGATTAATGCCTCTACTTAATTTATTTACAATTCTACTTACAAAGTTGTGGGCTTCATCAATGATTACAACTTTATTGTCAAATGGATTAATAGTATTATTTATTGTAAGAGCGTCAAGTGTATCTTTTCTTAATCCATTATAGTTAATAAATTTATATTTAAAGCGAATCATTTCATTGAGTTGATTTTCTAAAATAAATTTTTGTTCGGGATTTAAATCGTCAAAATTAGATGGTTTTTTCATATTAACCAAAAACGCACCTCCTTGTCTTGTAATGTATTCTTCGCTTAATGATAAAGCATTTTTTAATGGTTCTATAAATTCGGGATTTGTTCTAGTATTAACAAATTCCCAATATTGATTTTTTTTAAACATGGAATCGCCGCATTCTTTAAGTTGTTCAAGATAATTTCTTCTTAATGATGCAGGTGTCATAATAATAATTTCTTTAGATGTTTTGATGCCTTCTGCGATGGCAATAGACGAACAAGTTTTACCTGAACCTAAGCCGTGGTAAAGTAATAGACCTCTGTATGGTGTATATAAATTAATATAGTCTCTTACAATTTTTTGATGTGTTAATAGAGAGATTTCTTTATTTTTTCTGGATTCACATGAGAATGTTTTTTTATCATTAGACAATTGTTCTTTATAAGGTGCAAATAAAGATGATATAAAATTAACAAAAATTTGTCTATTATTTAGATAATAATCAGATGATCTAATAAGAACTTTTGGTTTAGGTGGTGTAATTCTTTCATTTAATGGAGTATCACCTATAATAACCATTGACATTGGTCCTTCTTGAACTAGTTTAAGTTTTTCAACTCTTTTCTTTTTTAATTTAATAACCATTGGTCCTCCATCTTGAATAACTTCTATATTTTCAACATCTTCTACCGCATCTGGTTTTTTTTCTTCTTCTTCTAGACCAATTTTAGATTCTAAAGGTTGGTTAGGTAATTCTTCAATATCATTTTTCTGCACTAGTTTAATCTTTTTTTTAATTTTTTTTGCTTTTTGTTTAGGTTTTAAAATATCAAGTTCAACGACCGTAGGTGGTTCTATAATAATTTCAGTTGGTTTAGAAACTTTTGGTTGTTTAAATTGAGAATCTCTTATTCTTGCTAATATGGCTTGTCTATCTATTAGATTTTCTGCACGTTTGTCCACGATGACAGTTTTAATTGCAACTTCTTCTTTTTTGGCGGCAACAGGAATAACAACATCGATTGATAATTTAGGTTTTGGAACTGGTTTTACTTTTAATTTAGCTAAAAGTGCCGATGACATATATATAAAATTAAGACATAAAAAAGTTTTATTTTGCCTAATAATCTTTAGGAAAATATATGTTTAACTAATTAAAGAAATTGCCTCTTGACAAGCGGCTTGTTCAGCTTTCTTTTTAATTTTATGAGTTGATCTTGCCAAAAACACAAATACATAACCTTTTTCTTTAAGATGTTCTTGTATTTTATTAAAACTATTAAAATGACTATATGAAATAGCTTCTTCTGCTTTAAGTTCATGAATTTGTTTTCCCAAACATAAAAATACTCCCATTTGATATCCATTTTCATCATGAGAAATTTCAATATAATCAGGGGTCGTTTTAAATTCTTTTTGTATTTTAACTTGTAAGATATTTTTATAATTATCATCATTATTAATGAGTTCCATCCAATCAACATGTGTTTCAAAAATCTTTTCTATGAATATTTGAGCCATTTGAAATCCAGGACCAGTTATAAAAAGATTTTCAAACCATCCATTTTCATCTTTTACTGATATCTTGTTAAAATCTAAAAAAATTGCACCGATGAATGCTTCAAATAGGCATCCTAATTTTTTAAGATTATTTCTAGTATTTTTTTCCTCTGCATGTTTAGAAATAATAAACCATTTATTAAGACGCATTTGTTGTGCTAATTTGCCTATATGTTCATTTTTAACAAGAGCAATTTTCTTTTCTGTCATAAATCCTTCATCGGCTTTTGGAAAACGCCTATAAAGATAATATTTAGTAATACATTCTAAAATACCATCTCCTATAAATTCTAATCTTTCATTGGATTTTGTTTTTAGAGGTAAACATTCGTGCGGTTTATCAGAAATAGTAATATTTGCTTCAAGATTTTCTGCTTGAGGTCTTTTAGTATAAGAAACATGCACAAATGCACGCTGATATAATTTAACATTAAATGGTTTAGAATTAATTCCATATCTAGTAAGAATAGATTGAACATCGCTCAATGTAATCTCCTGATTAATGGGGTTATATGGATTAAATAAAAGTTCTTCGTCCATTTTTAAGTGTTGAATTTCGTTTTCCATATTATATTTTAATTAAAAGGGAATGTTTAAATAGTTTAGAAAAAATACCAATTAGTATATTAAAAAAATATTTAGTATATATATAAAATGGTCGGATATATGAGCGGAAGCAAAAGAGCGCGTAATACGCCTTCTATTAGTAATAGCACTAAAATTTACGGTATTATGGGTGGAACTGTTAGTTTGACTGGTCGCAGAGATTCAGTAGTTCATCACATAAAGAGAAAAGCTACAAATCTTAACCCTATTCCTCCTGGTCCTACAGCGGGTTTTGATTACATGTTTAAGAACCAATTATTGTCTAGAAACCCATTGTGTTCAGGAGGTGTAGGCAGAACATCTGGTGGTGGTTGGTTCCAGGCTTGTCGTTACTCTAATCGTGCTAATAACAATAGCCCAAATAATAATTAAATATTGAAATATTGAAATATTGAAATATTGAAATACTTAAATTTAAATTCTGCATATGTTTATGGATATAGTTTATGCATGTTTATGTAATATATTATATAATATATTATATATAATGGTTCAAAGAAACGGAATGAGAAGTTCAGGTGGGCGTTCAGCTATAGCACGTAGAGTTCAATTCGGTGGTCCAAGTGGTACAACAGGCATTATGTATCAAGGTTCCGTTACAACATCAGACGGAAAAATAGTAAAAGCGGGATATTTTGGTGGTCCAAAAAAAGGTGGATCTGCCCCATCAGCAACTGGATATAATAGAAGTTTTCTTACACGTTCAAGAATTTCTAGTGGTTTAGCACCTCCTGCATCACAACCAAACTACTTATTTATATTTAAAACAAATCCTGGCCCTAGACCTTGGGGAAATGGTCCACATGCTTAAAAACAAATGGCGGATAATCAATGTAATAATCCAAATAATCTTTGATATTTCTCATATCAATATCAAGGGGTAAAGTTTTACTATTTAATTTAGGTAATCCGATAATAAATTTTTTGTTTACATAAGTACATTCAAACATATATTTATGTGTAATAAATATTCTGATAAAAGATATTAGAAATTCCATAAATTTTTGAAATAAGAGGACTAAACGTGGTCCTAAAAATAGGATCACAATTGATAGTATATATTTTTTTAGATTTTGACAATAATAAAATGTCGCATAGAGTATCTAATATAGCATCTTCCATATCTTCATTATAATTTAGAAATAAAGAACCTAAATGAATTTTTTTACTATCCCAGTAATGTATTTTTTTATTTATAATTTTAATCATTTTGCTCATTTCAGAAGAATCACTTATTAAAATCACAGGCATATTAGATTGTAAAACAATATTGTTTATGGTATCGGTTATTCCAGTTAATATATTATAATCTATATATTTAGTATTCAAAAACTTATCACCAAATCTTATATGAATACACGAATACTCAGAATTAGAATCAATATTTAAGCCAGTATAAATGTCATCTAACCTTGATTTTAGTAAAGGAACTGGTGTTAACAGTTTCTTCAAAAATATTCTACAACTCTCACCTATTGAATCATTCGCATCATAATCTTCACAAATTTGTTTATTTTCTAAAAAACAATTAGTAATCACAAAAATTTTATTACTATTTTGGAATAATTTTTCGGTAATGTAATCAACGTATTCGCAACTTACTTGAGATAACAATTCAAATGTATTTTTTAAATTCGTTTTATCCTCATCATAAATGTAATATTCACAGTCATTAAAATATTTAAATATTGGATGAATTGCCTTATTTATATATAATTTGTAATTATATTTTTTAGAGTATTTAAATAGTGCGATTGTTCCTCGTAAAAAATCTAAAAACCCTGGAGGAGTTATTACAGTTTCACAAGTTTTTAGATAATTATGTATACATATTTTATTATCGTCTGTATAAGTTTCCATTTATATTTATCTTTTTAATTATTTTTATATAATTATTTTTATATAATTATTTTTATATAATTATTTTTATATAATTATTTTTATATAATTGCATAATAATTTAATTTATTACAAAAATATAATGGACAGTGAAAATACTGCATTAGTTTATTTGATTTGTTTATTACTTAAAGAAGATGTTAGGCCTGGATATATACCTAATATTGATTTTATATTTTACATAAAATACATAAACACTTCATATTATGTATTTTATACATATATTTTCTATGAAAGTCATTTTAGATTATCGTGAAAAAGATTTAATTGATTTGTGTAATTCAAAACTTAATGAAGATTTAAAAAATATACATTTGTCAAGTGCCAATTTACCAATTGGCGATGTAATCATTAAAGATGACAATGATAATGAATTAATAATTATTGAGAGAAAATCTCTCAAAGACTTGGCTGCAAGTATTAATGACGGTAGATATGCAGAACAATCTTTTAGATTAAATAACTGTAGTGTTCATAATCATAATATTATTTACTTAATAGAAGGTGAATGGTCTGAATATAATAAATATAAACATAAAAAAAGAATTTCAGAACAAACATTGCTTTCATCAATTATATCTATTAATTATTTTAAAGGATTTTCTCTCTACAGAACAAGTAGCACATCAGAATCTGCCTCTTATATTCTCCATCTTGCAGACAAATTAGAGAGAGAAAAAAGTAAAAAACAACCTTATTACATTAACGGAAATTCTTCAAGTGTTGATGAAACAAACCAAAGTTCAAGTAACCTTTATGCTACATCAAATATACAAACAAATATACAAACAAATATACAAACAAATATACAAACAAATATACAAACAAATAACAAAGTTGAAAATTATTGTGAAGTTTCAAAAAGAATAAAAAAAGACAACATTACTGTCAATAATATAGGAGAGATTTTATTATCTCAAATACCAAATGTAAGTAGTCAAAGTGCGATTGCAATTATGGAAAAATTCAAAACTATAAAAAATCTTATTGAAAATTTAGAGAAAGACAGTAATTGTTTAAATGATATTACAACTGGTAAAAATGGAAAGTCTCGCAGATTAAATAAAAATTGTATTATAAATGTATTTAATTATTTACTCCAAAAAGAAAATGAAATTGTAATTTCAGAATAAATTTGTTAATAATTTTTGATATATATATAATATAATGGGATTCGAAGAAAATATTTATAGATATTTAGGATTAGGTGTAGTCATTTTAGTTGCACTTTACATCTTAATTAAAACATTAACATTTCAAGGTAAAATTATAGAAGGTTTAACAAATTCTACAGAGGCGACATCAGAACCTACAAGTTCAGCAGAAATTAGTTTATTAAATACTGTTACAAGTAAATCAACCGAAGGTATTACAGCACAGAATAATAAATTGCAAGATATTTTAGCACTTGATAAATATAGAACTGATTATGAAAATTTAATAATAGCTTTAGAAGATTATGCCAATGTTATGATGGTTGCAAAGGTTGTAGGTATAGGCGCTAAGGTTTCTACACTTTCAAATGGTCAACCAGTTACAAATGGTATAATAGAAGATATGGAAAAAGCAAATAAATTAAAAGAATTTATTTCAACATTAAATGCATCAATGTCTTATATTGATAAATCTAAACCTAAAAAATCATTATGGTAAATATGATTTATTAAATTTATTAAAATTATTAAATTTATTAAATTAGAATAATTTGAAAACTATATAAATTATGTAACATAAATTGCTACCTCATTATCTTTATAATAACCTCTATCAACTAAATCTTGAGTATATCCTGCTCCTCCCCAGTTAGTATTCATTGGATTTGGGCTAACACCTCCTGGGTTTTCATTAAACATTTTATCCAATGGTGTATTTAAACCTATATATTGATTTTGTTGATCAAAACCTGGATAACTATCATAATTATACGGAGGATCATTTCTATTAGCATCAAATAATTTAGTCTCTGGTGGTAATGTTTGTGCTCCTAATGAAATTTCAGGAGGAATATCTTTATTTTGTTCGGATGGACCATAAGTAATGACAGGCTGCAGTCCACCTTGAGGATCAGTAGGACTTGGTCTAATAGCATATGTTTCATTTCCCTGAGTATCATAAGAACGTTGTAAATATAAAACAGGGCATCTTATCCCTTGACTTCTTTGCCAATTAATGAATTCTGTATAATCTTCTAAACTATTAAAACGTAGAGGATTGACACCTGGCACTTTAGCCATTCTAGAATTATAAAGATAAAATTCTTGTCCTTTTTGTATTAAAATATTAGGGCATCTATTAGGGTTCATAAATCCTTCTTTTGTAGATTTGCTCATCATAAATAACAAACCCAATACAATTAAAATAACAACTATATATTTTACAAATTTTTCCATATATAATATGAAAATAAAAATTAATATTTAAAATATGTATAATGGTAGAAATTATTTCAATTGAACCAGAACAAGGAAAGGAATTTGATAAATTAATAAATGAAAAAGGTAATGTTTCATTTGTTAAATTTCATCAACCAACATGCCCTCATTGCACAGAGATGAAAAAAGCATGGGAAGATTTAGGAAAATTATTACAAGATAAATGTAAAGATGATATTTCATTAATAGAAGTAAATGGTGATGCATTATCTGAATCTAAAAGTGATGTATCTAAAGAAATAAAAGGTTTTCCTACAATAATGATATTAAAATCTGGTAAAAAAAAAGCTGAATATAGTGGAGATAGAAGCACAGAAGACATGTTAAAATTTATGATTGATAATAAAATAATTTTTCCTATTAGTGGAGGTTACAAAAAAGGCGGGGAAAAAAGTAAAACTAAAAAAAATAAATATAAAAAAAACAAATCTAAAAAAGGAAAATCTAAAAAAGGAAAATCTAAAAAAGGAAAATCTAAAAAAGGAAAATCTAGAAAAAATAAATCTAGAAAAAATAAAAGAAGAAATAAATAAAAATAAATTATGAAAATAATTATCTCAGCAAATTACTATTAAATCGTTTTATAATAGTAATTTATTTATTGTATTATGAATTGTATTATGAATTGTATTATGAATTGTATTATGAATTTTATTATTTATTTTAATCCTAATTTAAGCACATGCTGTATAATAAGCGATTATTAAAATACATTAAACCAGGACCAAATAAAGATATAACAAAATACAAAACTTTAAATTTACCTTTTAACAAAAGCATTAAAGAATTATATAATACGAGTAAAAGAAAAATAAAAGCAATAACAGATAACCAATAAAAATAAACGCAGTATTCTTTGCCCAAAGGAGAAAACAAATTATCTACCAAACTAGCCATTTATAAAATATATAAATAAAAAAAACTATGCTAAATGTTTTGTTATATTTAAATCTAGAAAAATTGAATTAAATAAATTGAATTAAATAAAATAAACCATTATTAAACAAACAATCAAATGAACGAATCTTTCCGATTAATCGAATTTAATGTATATGATTCTAAGATTGAAGATAAAGAAGATAATGAAAATTTTAATGAAAATGATGATGATGATAAAAAAAAGAATAAAGATGAAAAAGAATTTATTATACAAATGTTTGGAATTAATGAGCAAGGAAAGACTTGTTCTATATTTGCTCAAGGTTATAAACCATTCTTTTATGTATCAGTCTCAGATAAATGGAATATGTCTAAACTTTTAATATTTGTTGGTGAACTTAGAGAGAAATTAGGACCTTATTATGAAGATTCCATTGTTTCATCAAAAATTGTTAAAAAAAAGAAATTATATGGATTTGATGCGGGAAAACTTCATAAATTTGTCCAATTGGAATTTAGTAGTGAAAAAGCTATGAAAAATGCAATTAATCTTTGGTATGAAATAAAGAATAAACCAGTATATAGTAAACGTCTTCATCCTCTAGGTTATGAACATAAAGGCGAATATCTGAAAATATATGAGTCTAATATTCCTCCTTTATTGCGCATGTTTCATATTAAAGACATTAGTCCATCTGGATGGATTAATTTACCTCTTTCTAAAACTAAAATAAATAAAACAAAAAAAACTTCTTGTGATTATGAATATACAATTGATTATAATAACATAGAAAGTTTGCCAACTAAAGAAGTACTAGTTCCTTATAAAATTGCTAGTTTTGATATTGAGGCTAGTAGTAGTCATGGTGATTTTCCTCTTCCTAAAAAAACTTATAAAAAATTGGCAACAAACATTTTAGAACTTCATCAAAAGTCAGAATTTGAATGTAATCCTACATTTTTGGAAAATGTTATTACAACAGCATTTGGGTTTGGAGAACTAGAAGATGTAGACAGAGTATATCCAAAGATACAACCTACTAAAGAACGCGTAGCAACTTTGTTTGCAAGATGGATTAAACTTTGTCCTGCCAAAATTAAGCGTGAAATAGAAGAAGATTGCGCAAATAGTGATAATGATGAAGAAGATGCAAATAGTGATAATGACGACGAAGAAAAAAAAGCAGATGAAGGCAATGAAGTAGAAGCAGGTTTATTTTGGAGAAAAAAAACTAAACCCACTGATTATAAAAATAAATCTGCAACAATTGTTGACATGATAAATGATGATAAATGTGAGCGCGATACTAAAATAATGGAATTAACTAAAACATTAGATGACACATTTCCACAATTAAAAGGCGACGAGGTAACATTTATTGGCACTACATTCTTGAATTATGGTTCTGACAAGCCATATTTAAATAATTGTTTAGTTGTTGGATCTTGCGACGCAATTGATAATTCTGAAATTAAAAGTTTTAGAACAGAAAAAGATTTATTAAAGGCATGGACGCAATTAATTAGTAGAGAAAATCCTGACATTATTATAGGTTATAATATATTTGGGTTTGATTATGAATTCATGTTTAAACGTGCGGAAGAAACTGGTTGTATAGAAGACTTTTTAAAATTGTCTAGAAACAAAGATGAGATTTGTTGTCCTGAAGATTGGCAAACACATAAAAGAAAATTAGATGGCAATACAATTCTTTTAGCAAGTGGTCAATATGATTTGAAATTTATTAAAATGAATGGAAGACTTCAGATAGATTTATATAATTATTTTAGGAGAGATTATAATTTAACATCTTATAAATTAGATTATGTAGCAGGATATTTTATAGGAGATGTCGTTAAAAAAATAGAACATATTGAAGGTAATACCAAGATTTATTCTAGAAATTTAACTGGATTAGAAAACAATACATTTGTAAATTTTGAAGAAAATTCGCATTCATCAGAATCGTATAAAGATGGTCAAAAATTCCGAGTCTATGATGTAAATATAGTAGACGGAACATTTATGATTGAGGGAATAGAAACGCCTGATATGAGAAAGGTAGTAAAATGGGGAATGGCAAAAGATGATGTAACGCCTCAAGACATTTTTAAAATGACAAATGAAGGTCCTGCGGAGCGAGCCATTATTGCAAAATACTGTATACAGGATTGCAACTTGGTTCATCATCTGATGAGAAAAATTGATGTAATCACTGGTTACGTAGAGATGGCCAAACTTTGTAGCGTGCCACTAGGATTTCTAGTCATGAGAGGACAAGGAATTAAACTTACAAGTTATGTAGCAAAAAAATGTCGTGAAAAAAATACATTGTTGCCTGTTATTGAGAAAAAATTAGATGACGGAGGTTATGAAGGTGCAATTGTATTGCCACCAAAGTGTGGATTATATTTAGATAATCCAGTCGCTTGTGTAGATTTCGGTTCTCTATATCCGTCGTCAATGATAAGTGAAAATATTTCACATGATAGTAAAGTGTGGTCT